>Ga0307430_1003386_pt1 | contig 9933 bp, 6 predicted proteins | sample SalMarWE160130MG_FD_202159 | JGI IMG/M metagenome (GOLD analysis project Ga0307430, IMG submission 202159) | Salt marsh sediment microbial communities from the Plum Island Ecosystem LTER, Massachusetts, United States - WE1603-130 | ecosystem: Environmental > Aquatic > Marine > Intertidal zone >... | reverse complement strand
CCGTCGAGGCGCCGGCCGACGCGAGCGACAGCGCCTCGTCGTGCCAGCCGGTCTTGGCCTTTCCTGTGTAGCCGCCGTCGCGCGAGATGTTGTCCCAGTCGACGCCGTTCGTGCTCACCTCGACGCGCCCAATCCCGTCGTCGAGGCCGTACTCCTCGATGTTGTACCAGTGCTTGAACGCGACCCACGCATCCGGCTCGAGCGTGATCGCCGGGCTCACGAGCGACGCGTCAACCGTGCCGGGATACGTACCGCTGAGATCGGTCGCCCAGCAGTTGGGCGGCGACGCGGCTGACGTGACGCCGTAGCTCGGCGCGCCTCGCTCCCATTCGTCGCCAACACCCGAGTGGGTCCAGCCCTTGTCGTCACAATCGAAGCCGTCGAGGAACAGCTCCTTGCGCACGTCGGTGTAGACGCGATACCAGCTTCCGCCGTTGTCATCGACCGTCTCGTTCCCCGCCTCGTCGGTTGCGGCGACTGCGGCGAAGTAGCCCATGTTCTCATCGAGGCCGGTGACCGTGAACGAATGGGCCGTCACGTACCCCGCCGCCCACAGCACAACGGCCGTGCCCGTCGTTTTGCCGTAATAGAGGGAGCCGATACACGGCTCGTCGGTCGTCCAGCTCACCTCGAAGCTCGTGTCGATCGGGTCGGAGAACCCGAGTCCGGAGATCTGGGGCGGGACGAGGTCAACGTCGGCTTCCCCTACTACGAGCGCCGGTGAGCCCGTCCCGTCCTCGGCATCGTTGTACTGCGCGGTGATCGTGTCCGTCGCCGCGACCTGCAGCAGCTCGTCGGCGGCTGGCGCCCCGTCGTCGAGCGTGACGACTGCCGCGAACTTGCCGGAGTTCGGCGCGGTCTCCTCAAACAACACGTCGAGGCTTTCCTGCGAGCTCGACACGGTCAACAGCACGCTCTCGGCGACTGCGGGATTCGTGTTGAGGTGCGCGTCGATCAACAGGATCTCGACGGGCGTGCTCAGGCTGTACGCTGCGCGATCAAAGAAGAGGCTGCCGCGACCGTACAGTGACGTCTGCACCAGCGACACGTCGTCGACGTACCAGCCGGCGTAGTAGTAGAGGATGATGTCCGACTCCTGCGAGTACAGGCGGAAACGCAGGCGAACGGGGATGCCTGCATAGGATGAGAGGTCAATCCTCTCGTGAGTCCACCCGTCGCTATTCCCTACGTAACCCGGATAGACGGGGGCCACGTTCTCCCAATCGGCGCCGTTCGTCGTTATCTCGATTCGGCCGTATGCGTCCTCGAACATATACTCGTTAATGCTGAACCACTGCCAGAAGGCGAACTCGCTGTCGGGCAGCAGGCCGATCCAGTCGCTCGTGATCGAGACGTCGCACGTGATCGGGTACGGCCCGTCGAGATCGGTCGCCCAGCAGTCCGGCGCGGAGCGCGCGGCGGACGGCCCGAACTCCGGCTCGCCGAGCTCCCAGACCGCGTTGTCCGACGAGAACCTCAACGGGCTCGTCTCGCCGTCACACGCGTTCGCAGCGTACGTGTACGCGGCCCGCGTGCCGAACTCGTAATCGTCGGGCGGTGAGTTGTACGGAATCGCGTTGCCCGCCTCGTCCTCGATCGTGATGATGAAGCTGTAAAGCACGTTGTCGTCGAGGCCGGTCAAGAGGAACGAGAACTGCCCGTCGGGGCTCGTGGCGCTCACTTCGTGGTCGTACACGCCGCCGGTGCCGTACGAGACGGTTGCGACCACGTTCGGATCCGAGGAGAACTCGATCAGGACGGAGCCGCACGTGACGCCGCTCACGGTCAGGCCGCTCAGCGCGCGGCCGACGAGGTCGGCCTGGGCCGTTGCCGTGCGATCGAGATTGGTGCCGCCCTTCCCGTCATCGAGATCGACGTAGGTGGCCATGATCTCGTCGCCGTCCGCCACAGCGACTGAGCCGTCGCCCGGGACACCTGCATCGGTGAGCGAGATCGCACCTGCGAAGATGCCTGTGTTCGGGCCGGTCTCGGTGAGGACGAGCGTTTCGCCGGCCGGCTCGGTGTCGCTCGCGACGGTCACCGTGACGGCCTGCACGGTGTCGCGGTTCGTGTTCTCGTGGCCGTCGATCACGGTGACGACCACGGGCGTCGCGAGCGCGTAGGTGCGCCGGTCCATCGAGACGGACCCGACGCCGAACTCGTAGTACGTGGCGACCTCGACGTCGTCGATGTACCAGCCGGCGTGCGGATCGAGGAAGTCGAACCACATGTCGGCCCAGATCTGGAACCGGAGCTGGACGGAGGCATTGCCGAACGCCGAGAGATCGATCGTTTCCTTTGTCCAGCCGTAGCTGGCGCCCTCGTAGTAGACACCGGGCGTGACGTTCTCCCACGGGCCACCGTCGGCCGAGACCTCGACGGACATCTCGTCGTTGACCTCGACGAGGTCGTACCAGTGCCAGAACGTGAGCGTCGCGTTCTCGCCGATGTCGATCGGCGGGCTGTAGAGCGATTCCACGACCCAGTACCCGTAGATGTAATCGTCGTGGACGAAGTAGCTGTCGAGGTCGGTGCCCCAGCAGTTCAGCGGCGTATGCGCACCGGCCGGCCCATCGGCGTACGTCGGCGTCCCATGCTCCCACTGATCGAAGTCGCCGGTGTGCGTCCAGCCGCCCGGGCCAAGTTCCATGTCGTCGGAGAAGGTCACGAGCAGGTAGCCGGTGGCGAACGGGTAGTAGGATCCGCCGTTGGTGTCGATCACCGTGTTGCCGGCCGGATCGGCGGACTCGACGGCGAAGTAGTAGCGCGTGTTCGGCTCGAGGCCGGCAAGCTCGATCGTGCGCGATGTCACAAATGCAGCGTCTGACGCCTCGTTGCCCAGCGATGGCGACGTGCCGTAATAGACAATGCCGCTGCAGGCCTCGGACGTGCTCCAGCCGATGACGGCGCGGTCGGCCTCGACAAGGGCGACGGCCACGTTGCTGATCGTCGGATAGACCAGGTCCACGCTCGCCGTGTCGCTCACGTCCTCGGCCGAGCCGCCGTGGTCAGCGTCGTGGTAGAGGGCGGTGATCACGTTGCCGTGCGCGATCTGGATCTCGCCGCTGCCGGGGCTCGATTGCGTCAGCCCGACCTGGCCGACGAAGACGGCCGAACCGGGCATTGTCTCGCCGAGGGTGACGACCTCGCCGGTGGGATCGCTCGTCGACGAGATCGTCACGTCTTGCGTGCCTGCGCCCGCGAGGTCCTCGTCCATGACGGTGACCGTCGCCGTCGTGTCGGCGTCGCCATACGCTTCTTTGCCCAGGACGACGTGGCCGACGCCGCTCGGCTTCCCGTGCGAGACGACGAGCGCATACGGCTGGGGCCCGAACGGCGTATTGTGCGCGCTCACGCGCACCCGGTAGACGCCGACGTCGGGCGCGCTGAGCTCGATCATTTCGACGTTGTTGGTCCGGTCGGGCCCGGCGAGGCGGTTGGGATAGTGCGTGACGCCCGCGCCGTCGATCACCACCATGTCGAGGTCGTTGACGAGCTGCACCTCGGCGGCCGGGTTGCCGGGGTAGTCAGTGTAGGTGAGCGTCGCTCGGAACGAGACGCCGGGATCGCCGACGATGAACTCGTACTCAACGTCTTCGCCCGTGCTTAGGCCCGGCTGCGCGTCGGTGAAGGCGATATCCGTGCCCGGCGGCGCAAAAAACGACGCGTACGCGTCGATCCTCCCCCACCCCTCGGCGTTGTTCGGGCGAGTGCCGATTTCCTGCGCCGGGCCCGTGCCGTACTGGCCGGGCACCATGTCGAACGCGCCGTTGATGAGCACGGCCTTGAGCAGCGCCGCGCTCGGGTTGGCGATGCTGGCTTCCTCGACGAGATACTGGCGCACGAGCGCCGCGGTGCCGGCTGCGGCAGGCGCCGCCATGCTCGTGCCGCCCATGTAGACGTAGTAATTGTCGTACACGGCCCACGCGTTGTAGTCGGCGAGCCCGTAGCCGATCGGGTCCTGCGTCCGGCACGAGATGATGTCGGTGCCCGGCGCAACCACGTCGGGCTTGATGCGGCCGTCGTCGCACGGCCCGTGGCTGCTGAAGGCGGCCAGGCCGTTCTCGTTGTCGGAGATGTAGTCGCTGTAGAGCGGCTCGGCCTGCCACTTGCCATCGAGAAAGCCGAACAGCCCCCACGTGTAGTCCGACAGCCCGCCCGAGCTCCTGACGTTCTCGGACGCGCCGACGGCCAGGCAGTTCTTCGCGGACGCGGGCGAGTAGAGCGAATCGTCGTCGATGACGCCGTCATTATCGGTGTCCACGCCGTCGTTGCCGGCGGCGAAGACGATGAGCATGTCCGGGTGGTCCCACATGAACTGGTCGAGCTGCTCGGAATAGGACGAATAGAGTCCGTGGTCGGGCGCGCCCCAGCTATTGCTGTGGATGCGCGCACCGGCGAGGTAGGCCTGGTCGAAGAGCGTGTACAGGTTCAAGGGCACGCCGCCGATGGGATCGTTCTCGTCGACGTACGCCGACTGCATCACGAGCTCGGCCGCGTACGCCGCGCCCCGCAACAGGCCCGCCGACATCGTCCCGTCGCCGACCGCCGTGCCGGCCACGTGCGTGCCGTGGCCGTGGTCGTCGCTCCAGTCGCCGGGCCGGCCGAGCGGGAACGCGGCGGCAAGCCGCCCCTCGAAATCGTCGTGCAGCGGCGGGCCGTTGATCCCGATGTCGAGGCCGGTATCGCACACGCCGACGACCTGGCCCGTGCCGTCGATCCCCTCGTCCCACACCTCCTCGAGGTTCATGATGTCGGCCGGCACGTCACCCGTGATGCTGGGCACGGGCGCCTGCACAAGCTCGAGCGGCCGGCGCGCCTCGATCCAGGCGACCGGCTCGATGGCCGCGATGCGGTCGAGCCGGAGGCGCGGCTGCCAAGGCACGGTCAGATAGTGGAACCTGCGCCCGGACGACAACCCCTCGGGCCTGATCCCCTCACTGGCCAGTGCGGCCAGGACGCCCCTCACATCCGCGCCGGCGAAAACCAGGATCGTGACCCCATCGGGCGGGCGGCCGTCTCTCAGGTCCGCTGTGAGCCTCGGCGAAACCTTGTACTCGGGCCGGTACCGACCCGTCCAACGAGCGGCCTTGAGGCGCTGAAGGGCCTCAACTTGCTCCGGTGCGGCCTCAACGAGGAAGGCGTTGTCCGGCACGTACGAGATGACCTTCGCGCCACTCGCCTTTACCTCCGCCAGGAGCTCCTGGGCCCTTTCCTGCCTGGCCTGGATGATGAGGTAGCGTGTGCCGGTAGGAAGTGCTTGCTGGGGAACGGCTTCGGGGGGTGTTGGCTTGGCGGTGTCGATCGTCGCCGCCTTAAGTCGCACGCGCGGCGCAGGTTCCGAAGCCAGACACACCCCGGCAACCAGAAGGGCCGACACCAGTGCGACCGCCTGAACTCTGAACCTCATCCCGTGCTGCAAACGTTGACTCCGAGATGGTTACCACAATGCTCGCCGGCAGGAGCCGTCGCCGTTCCAGGTACCTGTATCGGCAGGAATCCCCGGTCGGGCAACCGGCTGACCTTACCTCCACATCTATTATCCCACATGCACCTGCCACCTGTCAATGCGGCACGACGGAGGGGTGCTGTCCATAGCTGTCGTTGTGGTTGGGTGTGTTCATGGTGTTCAGGCCGCCTGGCCCGTGATGGTTTCGGTGGGAAGTGAGCCGGGTGGGACTCGAACCCACGGCCAACGGATTAAAAGTCCGTTGCTCTACCACCTGAGCTACCGGCCCGGCGGGCGCGCGGAAGGCGCTGAGGTTTCTTGGCGCACCCAACCCCTATCTTGCACGTCTACGAGGCTGAGCGCAAGGGGCATGAGGGCGGTTGCCAGAAGCGGCCGCTGCCCCGTATAGTGCCGGGTCCCGGAGCGATTGGGGCCTGAGGACGAAGGAACGTGGGTGAGAGCCCGGACAGGACGTGTGTGCTCGGGGACGGCTCGCGCGTGGAGATTGTGGGCGGCGGGCCGGCGGGGTCGTTGTCGGGCTACTTCCTGCTCAACGTCGCGCAGCGTGTCGGCCTCGACCTCGAGGTGACGATCCACAAGTGGCGCGATTTCTCGCGCGCCGGGCCGGGCCGCTGCAACATGTGCGGCGGGATCGTCTCGGAGTCGCTCGTCAAGAACCTGGCCGCCGAGGGGATCAACCTGCCGCCGACGGTGGTGCGGCGCGCCATCGACTCGTACGTGCTGCACATGGACGTCGGCACGGTCCGCTTCGACACGCCGCTCCAGGAGATGCGGATCGCGGCTGCGCACCGAGGCGCCGGGCCGCGCGGAACCCAGGGATCGGAGTGGAAGAGCTTCGACGACTTCCTGCTCACGTTGGCCAGGCAGAAGGGCGCGCACGTGGTCCAGGGCCGCTCCGAGCCCGGGAATCCCCCGTCCATCTCTAGCAGGCTGCTGAAAAACCCTGCCGGCGCCAGAGAATCTCCATCTGTTGCGGAATGCTTCTGTCGCCCCTCCGGGGCTCAAGGGTCTCTTTTCTCGTCGAGAACCTGGGGCTTACCCGCCTTCGCCAAGGCTTCGGCGGGCAGGCGCCCCAGGCTACCCTCTGCCGGGCCTCCGGCCCTTGACCTGCACAAGTCGGGTCAAGCGCCTTTTTCAGCACCCTGCTAGTGCGAAGACCAAGGGCTCAAGAGCGACCCCCGCGAAGCCCGCGCAGCGGGCGGCATCGGGTAGCCTCGGGCGTGAGCCCGTGGTTCAAAGGACGAGGATACTCGAGCCCCCGCAGGGGGCGACAGATGGCGACGAGGTGCTGCAGATGTCGGCCCCTGCGGGGGCTTAGGGGTGTTGTCGTGACCGCTCTCCACGGGCTGACGCCCGTGGCTACTGCATGTCGGCCCCTGCGCGGGCTTCCCTTTCGCCGCTTCTGCATTCCCGAGGCTGACGCCAGCGGCTACAACGTCGATACTCTTATCCGCGTCAGTCGCTCCGCGGGGAGTTCAGACCTCCATGATCTCTTTTTCTTTGTGCGCGAGGAGTTCGTCGATCTTCCTGATGTGTCCGTTCGTTGCGTCCTGGACGCTTTTCTCCTCGCGGTGGAGGTCGTCCTCGGTGATCGTGCCGTCTTTCTGGAGCTTCTTGAGCTCTTCGTTCTGCTCGCGCCGGATGTTGCGGACGGCGACGCGCGCGTCCTCGGCCATCTTGCGGACTGTCTTGACGAGTTCTTGGCGCCGCTCCTCGTCCAGCTCGGGGATCGGCAAGCGGACGAGCTTGCCGTCGTTGACGGGCGTGATGCCGAGCGCGGACTGGTTGATCGCCTTGACGATGCTCGGCACGACGCTGGGGTCCCACGGCTGGATGACGATGAGGCGCGGCTCGGGTATGGCGATCTTGGCCATCTCGCGCAGGCGGGTGGCGGTGCCGTAGTAGTCGACCATGATGTTCTCGACGAGCGCGGGCGAGGCCTTGCCGGTGCGGATCGCCGCGAGCTCGTCTCGGAAGACGTGGCCCGTCTTGTCCATGCGCATGTTCATTTCTTTGAGCAGCTTGTCAACCGGCATGCGTGACCTCCCGAATAATCGTCCCGATTCGCTCCCCCGTCACCACGCGCTTGAGGTTGCCCTCAACGGTGAGGTTGAACACGACGATCGGGATCGCGTTGTCCATGCACAGCGTGATGGCCGTGCTGTCCATGACCTTGAGGCGGTCGCGAATCACGTCGACGTACGTCAGCTCGGGGTAAAACGTTGCGCCCGGGTCCTGCTCGGGATCGGACGAGTAGACCCCGTCGACGCGGGTGGCCTTGATCACGACGTCGGCGCCGATCTCGCTCGCGCGCAGGGCGGCGGTGGTGTCGGTGGTGAAGAACGGATTGCCGGCGCCACCTCGAAGATGACGACCCGGTCCTGCTCGAGGTGGCGCATAGCGCGCCGCCGGATAAACGGCTCGGCGAGCTCCTTGATCTCGATCGCCGTGAGCACGCGCGTCGACATGCCCGCACGCTCGAGTGCGTCCTGGAGCGCCATGCCGTTCATGATCGTGGCGAGCATGCCCATGTAGTCGGCCGTCGTGCGGTCGAACCCGGCCTGGCTCGCGGCGAGGCCGCGGAAGATGTTGCCGCCGCCGACAACGATGGCGACCTGGACGCCGAGTGTGTGCACCTCGGCCACCTGGGTGGCGATGTGACGGCACGTGGACGGGTCGATCCCGTATCCGAGCTCGCCCTGGAGCGCCTCGCCGCTCAGTTTGAGCAGGACGCGCTTGAAGGCCGGGCCATTCGCCATCGAGTGGTCCCCTACTCGTCTGTCTCGCCGACTGCGAAACGGGTGAACCGCTTGATCTCGAGCGTGTCGCCGAGCTGCTTGGCCCGCTGGTCGAGATACTTGGCGACGCTCAGCTCGCGGTCCTTGACGAACTCCTGCTGCAGCAAGCACACCTCGGTGTAGTACTTGTGCACTTTGCCCTCGACGATCTTGTCGATGACGTGCTCGGGCTTGTCCTGGAACTGCTCGCGGTAAATGGACCGCTCGTGCTCGAGCACGTCGGCCGGGATCTCCTCGGGGCGGATGTAGCTGGGGTTGTGCGCGGCGATCTGGAGGGCCACGTCGCGCACCGCCTCGCGGAAGCCGTCGCTTGCGGCAGCCGACCTGGACGAGGACGCCGACCTTGTCGCCGTGGTGCACGTAGGCGGCCACGACGCCGCTGCCGTCGACGCTGTAGCAGGCGCAGCGCCGCACGATGATGTTCTCGCCGATCTTGGCGATCAGGGCGACGACTGCGTCGGCCACCGAGGCGTGATCGCCGAAGGCCGCCGCCTTGAGCGCCTCGACGTCGGCGGGCCTCTCAGCGACGGCGTGGGTTGCCAGGTCCTTGACGAAAGCGCGGAACTCCTCGTTGCGAGCGACGAAGTCGGTCTCGCAGTTGACCTCGACGAGCGACCCGCTCTCGCCGCCGGGCGTGATCGTCGCCGCGACGAGGCCGTCGGCCGCGGCGCGGTCGGCGCGCTTCTCGGCCTTGGCGATACCGCTCTTGCGCAGCACGTCGATGGCTGCGTCGATGTCGCCGTTGGCCTGCTCGAGCGCCCGTTTGCAGTCCATCATCCCCACGCCGGTTTTGTCGCGGAGCTGTTTGACCAGTGATGCGCTAATCGCCATCCGTCTGCTGTCCCTCGCCGCTGGTGGTTCGATCCTGTTGGTCGCCGGCGTTCGCCGCCGGCGCTGCAGCCGGCGTGGGCTGGCTCGAGTCGGCCGGCTCAGCCGGCGCCGCGTCCGCGTCCGCTTGCCTGGGCCTGGCGGCCGCTTTCTTCCTGATGACCCTCTTGACCACGCGTTTCTTGACCTGGACCTTTGTCTTGGCCGGCGGCTTCCGTTCCTGTTCGCTCGGCTTGGCTTCGGCCTTCCTGGGGGTGATGCCGAGCTTCTCCATCTCCGCCTGGGTCTCCGCGATCACGGAGGCGATAACAGACGTGATGAGCGAGATCGACTTGACCGCGTCGTCGTTGCCGGGGATGGGGTAGTCGATCTCGTCCGGATCGGCGTTCGTGTCGACGATGGCCATGATGGGGATATCGAGCTTGACCGCCTCGTGCGTGGCGATGCGCTCGCGTTTCGTGTCAACGATGAAGACGGCGCCCGGCAGGTCTTTCATATCCTGGATGCCGTCGAGGTTGCGGTGGAGGCGATTCCGCTCGCGCGTCAGCGACGAGAGCTCCTTTTTCGAGAGCGCGGCGGCACGACCATCCTCGAACATCGCATCGAGCTCTTTGAGCCGGCTGACGCTGCGCTGAATGGTTTGGTTGTTCGTGAGCGTTCCGCCGAGCCAGCGCTGCGTGACAGAGTGCATGCTGGAGCGTTCGGCGGCTTCCTCGATCGCGTCGCGGGCCTGCCGCTTGGTCCCGACGAACAAGACCGATTTGCCGAGCCGCACGACGTTACGCACGAACTCGCACGCGTCGTTGAGCTGAACGAGCGTCTGCTGCAGGTCGATGA
>Ga0307430_1003384_pt1 | contig 9938 bp, 20 predicted proteins | sample SalMarWE160130MG_FD_202159 | JGI IMG/M metagenome (GOLD analysis project Ga0307430, IMG submission 202159) | Salt marsh sediment microbial communities from the Plum Island Ecosystem LTER, Massachusetts, United States - WE1603-130 | ecosystem: Environmental > Aquatic > Marine > Intertidal zone >... | reverse complement strand
CATTATTGGGATCATCAAATTCAGGATAGATGATATGTCAAGGCCGTTGTCTTGTTGGGGAAAACCACTAAAACCAATTGATTGCTGTGGCAGAGTTCTAGTTTGAGTTAATCCAAACATTTTCACACTCCTTTTTTTGAGGCCTGGGTAGCCTGTAAGGAGACCAGAACTACCCAGCCTCACAAGTTTCACCATAACTTGCGGCAAGTCTGGTGAAGCGGTACCCCACCACCATGTCGACCACACAGCGGTGAGCAAGGCTTGAACCGGCTCTTTCGAGGACAGCCAAAAGCAATAATCTCATATAACCTCAAGGGCACCGCACTTTGGGCATTTTTGGAATTCAAGTCGCCCTGTATGTGAATAAACTTCTTTACATCGTCTACAGGTGATTGACTGACCTCGTTTATCCGATGCCAGGGACTCTAGTCTCCTAGCAGTCTCGAGAATATCTCGCTGTTTAGTCTTGAGCTCTTCGGAAAGCTTTTCATATTCAGCTTGCTTTTTCAGCATTCTTTTCACGAGAGTAAGATGAAGTGGACAGAAGAGGACCTGTTCCCCTTCAATAAGAATCTCTTCTGCTGCCTTGCTAGTACAATGATAGAGCTTGCCATGTTTAACCTCACCCCACTGACACATTGCTGTTTCATACATTGACTTCCTCCAGCCCTTCGCGTACTTCTCCAGCGAGTCTCATTTGTTTCTTTGAATCTATAATCAATTTTATGAGATTCTCAACATATAGATGGTCAGCAATCTCTTGAATACGTTGTTCATCGCCTTCAACTCCTATTATCAGCAAGTCTCCAAGCAATACCACTACTTTATCTGGGGTGCCTCTCTCGTTTATCCATCGACGAGGAAGAGAAATGAGGTAGGCATTACCACTGTCAGCGCGAGTGACCTTTTTCGTGAGAATAATTGGAGTTTTACCTGTTTCCATTGTTAATATTCTAGCACAAATGAGCTAAAAAGTAAATACAGATTTTGGAAAAATCCAATATTTTCCGATGTAGCTATTTTGAATCAAAGAGTAGGCTAAAACTTTTTTCCTCTAAAAAGTACGTTAATGAGGCATGTTCTTAGTAATACCTGCTAAGTTATTTACAACTAACTAACTAATAGCTTATAATATATGTGTAATAAATTGAAAGGAGGTATCAGATGCGAAAGGTAATTCGTGTTAACCCCAAAACTCACATGATGTGTATCCCTAATGAAATAGCAGAAGATGGCATGGTCGGTGATGTAGAGTCTTACCCCAATGCAGTGACTCTCACCTTGGTGATGCCTGGAGCAGACCTCCATGATGCTGAATCCAGCCTTGAAAGAACACTTGATGATATTCGACATCGTATGAGGTTTGAAGAGAAGATGAAGGATAACCCTGTGGGTCAGGAGAAAAAACGAACCAAAAGTTTCGATGAACTTAGAGCAAAGCTGAAAGGAGTAGAAAATGGCTAAAGCAACCCGGAAAAACATCAACCCTTACTATACCGCCGTAAAATGCAAGTATTGCTCTCATGTTTATATTCCTAGGAGCGAGAAGCCAAAAGTATGCCCAAAATGTCAAAGGCCTTTCAATGCTAAGGTGCTAAATGAGATGAGCTACACTGGATGGAGAAGGGATTTGATGAAGCTTAATAGTCTTGTATGAGGAGGTAAGTTCATGGCTGAAGACCCTCGTATTGATGATGGTTCACTGTTTCCAGTATACAATGCTGAGCCATTCAAGCCTGAGTCAATTTTCCCTACGCTTGAATCAACATTGGATAGAGTATGGCGGGGACTTACCGAAGGCAAACGCAAGCTCCCTGAGCAACTAGAGGTTGGTCCAGCAGAAGAAAATGACTGGATTGAGATAGATACAGACCAGATTACCAGTAAGGACCTTAACCCTGGAATATCTGGTGTGTTGGATTGGATTATTGAGATGCTTTGGCAAACAGGAGAGCGGTTCAAAGACATGAAAAGGAAGGAGACAGGAGACCCAACGCTTCCTGGGATTAGGACTAAGCGGTTTATCTCTGGTTGCATAATACATGCTGGATTAGGACCCCTTGAAAGCTTAGTTATGACAACCAGGTCTAATAAGGAAATCCTGCCCAAAGAGCCTCTACGTAAGAAGAGGTTAGAAGCTCTTGATAGTGGAGATAAGCCATTTTTATCCAAGTTCCGCAAGAAGCCTGTGCATCTTATGGATGGGTTTACAGAGACATCAGTGGGGTCATTTAGAATAGGATATATTTCCGTATTTGATAAGAATAGGATAGGTGAAATTGAAGCCATGTATAAATGGAATATATCATCGATTATTAACATCGCTGCAGTATGGGGAATATCATGCAGCACCGAGCTATTCACGTGGGACATAGTGAAAGAGGCGAGGAAAGCAATACTGGATTTCGTAAATAGGTATGAGAAGGAGTACGATTAGAGCTCATAGTATCTATTTTGTATATTATACTTGTAACGACTCGTTACAAAATTGCAAAATTGCAAAATTGCAAACATAACATGACACGACTAAACACGCATTTGAATGGAAAACATAAAACAATACCTTGACAGTTACCTGGAGCTAGGACTTTCCCCTATTCCTACCACTGGAAAAGCGGCTAAATATCACTGGAAAGAATACAAGCTAGATATTGAGGACTTTACGAGACCAGGAGTAAGCATCAGTTTGAGGACTGGTTACATAGCTAATATGGGTAAATATTTCTATGTAGTTGACCTAGACAATAAAAACCTCTTATCATCGGTGTATCAGCTAGTCCCTACTAGTGCTCCTATTGTATCTACAGGAAAAGGTTTTCACATATACTGTCTATGGCATTCACAAGCTAAGACGAGACACTTTGAGGGCCTTGATATTATAGGTAATGGTTATGTGGTGGCTCCTCCATCCATACACGCTTCGGGAAAACCTTACCGATTTCTCAGACCCCTAAGTAGACTCCCACTAGCGTTAGCTGACCCACAAAACTTCACTCCTTCTTTATCGTCCATAATCCCAACGTGCTCTACGGAAACTTTTCACAGGGAGCATATACCAATTGGAGTACCAGTAGGCCAGCGCCATAACACCCTTGTCTCTTATCTTGGCCTTTTATTTGCTCAACACTTTTTAGAAGAAGAAGCCTTATCAATAATCACTTCATGGAATAAACTTAATCTTCCCCCATTACTTCAGTCAGAAGTCGACTATACAGTGAGGAATTGTTGGGAATCATGGGACACCTGGAAAACTTAAGTGCATCTGAATCTTATTAAGGGGTAGGCAGCCCCCTACTCACTTGAATCTAAAAGCCTTCAAAATTAGCCCATATCAGAAAGCCAGCATTGATGCTTAGCAAGTACCCCTTATTAGCATCCATTAAAGATACAGAGCATTCAGTCAGGTTATTATGATGTAGCTAGGAAAAAAGTGTGAAAAAAGTTTATCGTGAAGCCCCACAGGAATTTCGCTTTTTAGTATAAAAGTAGCACAATAGTATTAAAGTAGAGTTGGAATAATTATGCAGACAGAAATACCGATAAAAAATTCGGTAAAGAGAGGTAACATCATGGCAAAACCAAGCGAAGATGAAATTCAAGAAATCATAGAAGGTGCAGAATCTAAAGCTGGTGCGATTAACCAGTTGTTTGATGCTGGCCTGACTAAAGGTGAGATTATGAAGTATGGCTTTGCAGAAGCAACTGTTAGGAAGGAAGTGAATAAAAGAAAGGCAGAAGGGAAGGACGTTGCAGGGTCTGGAACTTCTCTCGTTGAAAGAGCTGGGATTCCAGCTATGGCTAGAGGAACAGAGCGGGTCGTACCGGAGTATCTAGTTGCACAAATCGCAGACTTACTCGACGGCGATGAACGTATTCAAAAGGCACTGTTTGCTGGCATGTTACTTCCCTTCCTTGGCTCGCATTTATTTGGAGAGAGCACCAAGAACATAGTCAACATTCTCAACAGTATTAAGACTGACAACTCCGCATCACTCCTGAAAGCTATTGAAATGTCACAAGAGCAGGCACACCAAGCAGCAATAGAAGCATCACAATATACAGCTGAACAGCTTGCTGCTGGCCAGAAGGAGGCAGCCATAGCCGGAGCAAAGAATCCTCTTCAAGCTGAAATGTTTGATGCTATGAGACCTTTCTTCAAGCACACCATGAACTCAATTATGAAACAATTCGCTCCGGGAATATCAACTAGTCTTCCTGAAGGATGGACACGCCGCACAGTAAAACCTAAGACAGCAGAATCAGAGACAGAAGAATCCAAGGAAAGCAGTTAAATGATGAAGAATCTAGCTATTGCATTAGAGTCCATCGGGATTATAGGTGTAGCTACAGGTATAACAATTGAGGCCATTTTACATGTCGATGTCGGCTTTGTTGTCATAACTATTGGCTCTGTGATAATAGCATCTGGTGGACTCATTTGGATTAAGCATTCATGACAATCTTACGAGGTAGAGCAGCCCAACCCTTACATCCAGGGTATACAATCAAAGCAGTCCTATCTGGCAAAATTCCTTTAATAATAGGTGAATTTGTAAAAGAGGCCTGTATTACTGACATCCATTCTGTGTATAAACTTCTCACTAAACAAGAGAATCTTATCCGCACCAAAGATAAAAAGCTCAGAGGAATGAATTATGATAGCTTTCTTACCGTCTTCAGGTTTGCTCGATACTTAGGATTAGTTGAAAAGGTTAGGGAAGAGCCTATGATTCATCCAGGAAAGCTCTTATCTATAAGAAAACCTGATGGCCCTCATGTTGTTGAATCTAAACGGATAATATACAGATTAACGCCAAAAGGAGTAGAAGAAAAAGATGCCTGGTCGAACCTATACGAAGCATGGAAAACCAAGTCATCTAAGGACTGAGCATGTTACTACTTCCTTCAAACAACCGCGATATAGGCACTTTCAATATCCTTGCAATAGCAATGATTTCAATGTCCGTAATAGGTCTATTACCATTCTCAAGTTTTGATAATCCAGCCTGGTCTATTTTTATGCCTGAGACCTGCAATTGAGCTACCAAGTCTTTTTGAGTGATTTTTGATGTTTTCCTTGCTTTATAGATATGTGAACCGATTATGTTCTTCTGCACACTAGGAATGATAGTAAATATTCCCCTAGAAAATATGCTCAATGAACATATTTTTGGTATAATAATAGCAAGACATAACTTGGCGAAGCTAGAGTATATAAACCTATGAGAAGATACTTAAAGGAGGTAAAATGATAAGAAAAGCAATATTAATCATGGCAATAGTTCTAGCTATCGGTGCAGGTATAGGTACTGGTTATGCTCTTTGGGGAGGTACACACTACGTTTTTCCACCTCCACCGAGCATCAGTGAAGGAGAACCTTCAGAAGAACAAACTTCATCTAGGACAGGGGTAATAGCAGAGGAAAGTTTTATGTTAAAAAGCCTTGTTAGCATGACAGAGAGTGAGATACAGGAGCTTGGTAATATAATGTCAGATGAATCATATGGAGACTCTGCGAAACTTCCATTCACTATGTATACACTTCACTACAATAAAATCTTCCTTAAGAAGGGTGAGGCTGTCCAGTTTATTGTTCGGTCTAGTGAACCTATGGGGCCTGATTTGGTAAATGAAGAAGAAGGTCTTGAAGTTATGTATGCTATGCCTTACATAGACCCTCTATTCAACCCTCATAGCAATGAGATAGGATATTATGAACAGCTTAAGAGAAGCGATGGTTTTTGGGAGATAAGCGAAACATTTACGTGTGAAGCAAATGGAATGTTCTTCATATATATAGAGAATGAAGCTCGGAATGATGCTTGGTGCCAGTATGCTGTGATATTGAAGTAATGCTAAGACTCTGCTGATTCTGATAATGGCCATATGGCAAACACACGCATAAAGCAAGAACCAGATAAACTTATTACATCTGGGGTTACTTCTAATATCCTGATTGAATCATAGTATCGTTTATGTTTTTGCTACCTTGCCATACTTCCGCAACAATTCGGTTATATGATGTTCCTACCTGTTTATAAACGATTTCTTTATCCAATATGAGGGATGAAAGCAATTGCTTGGCTTTAGCATAATTGGGCTTGCCTTCCTCTGGTGCATCATAACGAGCAAGTCGTATCCAATTTTGCTTTGTAGTGCGAAAACTATCGCCGTCTTGAACATACTCACAAATAGCAGTATATCTAGCCATAATTCACCTCCAATTATGATTATACCACTAAGTTAAAAGGTGTCAATGATTATAGAAGATAAAAACGAACACACTAGGGTGCCAACCTCGATTACGGTCAAGGCACCACATGGAATAGCGAGAAAAATAACGGCTATTGTCAAGGGATAATCACGTTAATTTTTCATTATCAGATGTTCTGACTGTCTTTCTAAAAACTAATTAGTGTATAAATAAATTATACATTTTATTTACGATTATATTATGTTTGTATTAAATTCATAATAAATATAAAGAAATAGGAGGTAGAATGGCAAAGACAAACCAGAAGTCGACAAACAGACCACTTGATATTCCCAATCCTGAGCTTGTTAATCAGCTTTGTGATGCAATTTTCTCGAAGCTGACACAAAGACTAACACAGCACCTGACTTTTAATCAGGGTGTCGGGAGTTCGAGTCTCCCACGGCTCACTCCGAATTCAGCAGGAGCACTTGATTGTCACAAGGTAACTACTTTCTCTGATGGACTTGTAGCTTACAGGATATGTGCTCAAGCCGAAGGAAAATCACAAAGGTCAATCGACTGGGTAATAGCCATAGTCGGCTACTTCAATGAATTCCTGGGTAACCTCAATATCGAAGCTGTAACTGCTGATGATTTAAGGAGGTTTATCATTGCTCTTCAGCAAAGACAAGCCTTTGCCAATCATCGCTTAACACGTCCGCAAAATAGGCCATTGGCAGCAGAGAGTGTGGCAAGCTACACAAGAGCAGTAAAGACCTTCTTCAGTTTCCTTGAGCGAGAAGAGCTTATTGCTAGCAATCCAATGAAGAGAGTTAAGTTGCCAAAGACTCCTAAGAAAGTCATGCCTGTGTTTAATGAAGGAGATTTGAAAAGACTCTTAGTCCAGCCAAACAGGGGAAGTAATGTAGGTTATCGAGACTATGTAATCATGCTCACATTGCTAGACACAGGCATCAGGGTATCTGAGCTATGCGGTTTGAAGACTTCAGATGTGGACTTGGCAAATGGCTATCTACGAGTTATGGGGAAAGGTGCTAAAGAAAGATATGTTCCTATAGGTGCGAAATTGACTAAGGTTCTGCTAAAGTACCAGCTAGCTCATAGACCTGAAGAATGTGATAGTTTCTTTGCCACTCATGATGGACGTCCACTAGTGAAGAAGAGAGTCCAAGATTTGATAAAGTCCTATGGAAAGAAAGCTGACATAAAGACAAGATGCTCGCCGCATACGTTTAGAAGCACGAGTGCAGTGCTCTATTTGAGGAATGGAGGCGACCCCTTTAGTTTGCAGAAGAGGCTAGGTCATTCAAGCTTAACAATGACCAGGAGATATAGCGTGCTTGCTGATTCAGACGTGAAAGCGCAGCACTTAAAGTATGGAGTCGTTGATAAGCTAAAGGTATAGATGTTGCTACTCATAAATAATATGAAATTGCTCTGCAGTCAGTCCTTGTCCTTTAATTCTTCCAGAGGACTCCTCTTACTCTCCATCTTCTGCTGAACAAAGTATTTGGTATTCGCTGTAACCATCATTGCATCCACGAATACACATCCTTCATGAACAGTGTCCCACATAGAACAAAGAACCACTGAGTCCCCTGGGAACCCATCTTTACAAACATCATGGATTTGAGGACACCATCTCTCGAAATTCATCGTCTAATTCCTCCTTTATTTTAAGCCCAAAAAAGCCTGTTAGTTGTTGTTAGTGGACTATACTATTAAACAATTTAGAAAATACAATTAGTATGCATTTAGGAGCAAAGTGTTTTATCCCTTCTATGTCATAAATGAATCCCAACTAGCTTACTTTTTGACTTTGCTTACTACTATCCTTAGCTTGCTTAGAAAGTGCCTCAGCAGCCAGCTCCTTGAGATAGCTATCCATGACTTCTTTACATTCAGGACAGAGACGCTTCTTGAGCTCTTCCAGGTTGAGTGTTACTTTTATGTTCATGTTCCTTAGCTTTCTTGTGCTGACTAGTCGCTATCTACAGCGTACATTGTAATCGTTATTATAGCGCCTACTGGTGGTCTTGAAGACTGTCCATGGGTAACATTATTAGTATCGTGAATATCGAGAGTAGCAGTCATCGCCTGGGTTAAGTAGAAGCAGCTGACCAGTGCAACTATGAGAATGGCCAGGACAATCAAATACCTCATTCTAGGGCTTAACTTCGATAACCTCATGTTCAAAGACCTCCTCGTGTTCCCCATAGAGGTTTTTGACACGAAACTTGTAAATCTTACCTTCGCCTCTCTTACTCAAAGTGATGATGACAGAGCCGTCTGGCTGCTCTTCCTGACTTATGCCGGTAAAATCGCCAGTGTATAGCTTATCTAGACCTTCTGCTCTCATATTTCATAACCCTGTGCACTAATACCGATATTGCAGTTGTGATTGGAGTAATTGTAAGCGCGAAAGTTTACGTAATCTCCAGCATCAACTCTTAGAGACCTGCTGAAGTCCAAAACTGCTCCACCATCACCACCAAACTGAACTTTGAAGTTACCGCTATCTGTATAGGCTTCAGCAAAGAAATGCTGAGCCAAATCTCTATCGGCTACATTGTAAGCGAATATATTTACCTGGATTGAGGTAATGAAAAGAGTCTTGCCACTGGGAACTTGATATGAACCTGAAGCATGTTCTCCACTTGCCTTATCAGTACTGTAATAGGCAAAGTTCTTATCTTGTCCTTCTTTGACTGCCCATTCAGGCTGAAGATAAACGCCGACAGTCTGTGCTTCAATGTTAATATCTACAGCAACTTCCTGCGCTATGATTTTGATTGGCAGAGCTACTTCAGCTGCTACAATACTGATTGGTATAGTTACTTCCGTCGCTGCAATATCAATCCGGGCTAAGCCATCCTTTGTCTGCGTCTCAATATAAAATGTACCAGGCATAGCTAACTTCCTTCTTTTCCTTTGAAAGCACCAGTCATCATATTCATCATCATGACTACCATAAATACCGTTATGATTGATGACCAATCAATAGCGGCGGTAGTAGGGACTTCAGGAGTTGGCCATGCTGGCGGTAGAGCAGTAGTTGTTGGCATAATCAATCTAGTCGATACTGAGTCAATAATTTCTTGTGTCTCCTTCTCAATTAGATTGACAACAAGGTCAACGTCAGTCATATCAAAAACCATAGTCCCATGGAGTCGGAGGTATACTCCTGGGTCAACTGTGAACCATGCATAGCCATAGACTTGGATTGGGTCTTCTTCTAGGAGAAGACCACCTCGATACAAATAAGCCATCAAGAGGTATTCTTTTGGCTCATCTGTGTGGTTTGCAATATAGATGATGCATCCTATGTCGTAGCCTGGTGAGTAGTATATAGAGGGAGGCAAATCCCAGAAAACATCGCCTAGCCTACTCTCTGGCGAACTTGTTAATGGTCTCATGAATTATTCCTTGTTCGTAAGGTGTCTCTTTGGTGCTTCTACTGCAGTTTCCATCATATACACCATTCCTGATAACATCATAGTGGCAAAAATTGTACGGAGTATCAGCTCAAAGTCAATCGGGTTGTATGTGAGTTCCTGATTATCCACCTACATAATTTCCTGGCCAAGTGCTGCCACATATAAGTGGCAGCGATGGCTCAGTATTCCTCGAGGGCTAGTCATACCTAGAAGAACCGTTTTTATGAAGCTGTTTCAACTGGCTTTAGCTTCTTGCTGTTACCTTCCCCAAAGGCACCAGTCA
>Ga0307430_1003382_pt1 | contig 9941 bp, 7 predicted proteins | sample SalMarWE160130MG_FD_202159 | JGI IMG/M metagenome (GOLD analysis project Ga0307430, IMG submission 202159) | Salt marsh sediment microbial communities from the Plum Island Ecosystem LTER, Massachusetts, United States - WE1603-130 | ecosystem: Environmental > Aquatic > Marine > Intertidal zone >... | reverse complement strand
TGTTCTTTTCAAATCTGTCCTTGACAGTATCGCCGGTAAGGATACTGGAATTGAAGGATTACTTTATATCAACATAATAAATGCAACCGTGGAAGAAGAAGATAATGTCAACACAATTGTATGGTATAAAAGGTTAGCCTTATCGAATGCTCCAGGATTAAGCCAGTATCTTAAATATCTTAATGACAAGGGTATAAAGTATTAAAAATCAGTTAAAAAAGGCTGACCCGGATTGGATCAGCCTTTGTCTGTTATGTGGGATCTTATTTTAGAAACTTAATTCTACTCCAACTCCTACCACCATTGTACTTTTCTTGTAGGTTTCTTTAGCCTGAACATTGGTTATTCCCAAAAAATTATGATTTACATCTTTCTCATCTTCAAGGTACATTGTGTAGCTGGCTCCCAGGTTAATTTTAATCATATCATTAACAGAGTATGCTGCTCCGCCACCGAAGGTATGTGTTGCATTTGCAAATGTGAGATCACTCTGGTACAAGCTATTAACGCCTTTGTTGGCCCAGGCATATCCACCGCTTATAAGTAAATTATCGGATATGTGATACTCAAGTCCTCCATGAACTGACATCCCGTTACTTTCAATAATTTCGCTGTTGTCGATATGTACAGTAGGTGTTGCTGGGTCCAGATCATTGTCAATTTTGTGCCCATAGTCAGCTGATTTGTCAAAATAATAATTTGCTCCAAAAGCCAGTTTGAGCTTCGACAAAGTATAATCCACCCCAACTGCAAGCATCGCAGGCATGTCATTTCTTATTTTATCACCATCAGGGAACATGGTAATGGGAGTTCCTGTTGCAGTATAGCCTATCAGCAAATCTTTTGCGGTTTCATTTTCAAGCTCGAGCTTTGTGGCCATTTCGTATTTAATACCAATATTAAGATTCTCTATCGGAGACAGGTTAACATTGAAGATCGGGCAAATTCCTGAACCTGATTGAGTTACATCAGCTTCCTGATCAGCAAGAAGAGTAGCTGTAGCAGTATATTTTGCTGCAGCTCCTTTAAAAACGGCATCTGCTTCTGCTATAGTAACTGTAGTTGGTGATCCAAATGAAGTTAAACCACCTTCAAGCTGAGCTCTTTGTGTTGCATCAATTATACCAAAACCCTCAGCTTGTGCTAATGTTAATCCACCATACCCGGCTGTGACTATTGCTGTTGTACTCGTTGCTGCAGTGGTTGCACCTGCAGCAATCCCGGTCATAATTGTAGTGGCGTCGGTCCAACCTGAAGTTAATACTTGGACATCTCTTAAATATCCTTCATATGTGTTTTTGGCTGTAATATATCTTACCCCCGCAGCAACTGATAACAAGTCATTTATTTTATAAGATATTCCAACTTGGTATCCAAAGAATATTGAACTACCTTTAAAATATACGTCAAGATTGTAGTCAGTAGCGCTATATGGTGCAGCAGCTAAAGCTGGTACTAGGTCAGCCTGAGACATTTCAAATGAAGGCAATCCTTCCTCATAGGTGGCCCCGCCGCCGCCGCCAACCGGATTAAATCCAAAGGAAACAGCGAATTTATCCAGCTTATAGGCTGCAGCAACAGAGGGGAATAATGGCGCTTTTACCGAACCTTCATACGAACCACTGTGAAGATAACTGTAGTCACTTGTGATTTCTCTTGTTTGAAAAATAGTCTGGTTTGAAACGGCAAGATGGAATCCATTCTCCATTTTCATTATTCCAGCCGGATTATAGTAAACTGCATCAATTTCAGTTGATGCATTCCTGGAAGGGAGCCGAACCCACGACGCGCTCTGGTTAGTATTGGTAACCAGTCCGCCGGCTAGCAGATCCGCGCTAATTAATGTTACAGCAATAAAAACTAACGATTTTCTCATAGTTTTAAGTTTAAGTTAAAATTCATACGATATTCTGTACTGTATGTATAAAAGCTTTGTTTTACCATTGAATAATGGTTTCAATAAATCTAGATCAATTCAAAGAACAAAAACCAAATTGTGTCAAATGTAAAAAATATTCCTGTGATAATCCCTTGCTCATTGTTAGAATCATTTATAATTTAAAAATAGAAATACACTTAATTATATGGCAATTTTTGTTATTATAATATGATTCTTTTGTTATATCCCAAAATATAAATCAAGACCAACAGCTACAACCCATGTGTTTTTATTATAATTTTCTTTTACACCAACAGATTCAGTCCCTAAAATGTGGTCAAATGATTTTGTACCTTCTTTATAAATAGTATACTGACCTCCAATATTAAGATCGAGCATGGGAATAAGCTTAAACCCAAAGCCTCCTCCAAAAGAATGAGTGTTAAGACTGAATCTCTGCTCATTCTGGTAGTTGGCATTAACGCCGGTAAACGTACCAAGCCATCCTGCGCTTACACGAAACTGATCACTTATGCCATATTCGCCTCCTAGAGCAATTTCCATAAAGTTCTTGTCAATCATATTGACATCTAGGTCTTCACTGCTGTCATAATCAACATCTTTATCGAAATAGTAATTCATGCTTCCTGTGACCATGAGCTTTTTCTGAGGTTTGAATTCAACACCAGCGGCCAGCATGGCGGGCATATCGGCAATGACCTTTTCTCCTTCAATGAATATACCTCCGCCTTTGCTATCAATAAGTTTTGTTTCAAGTTCAAGTTTGGTCTTAAATTCGTATTTTAAGGAGATATTTATATTATCAGCAGGTGATATATTGATGCTTATAATTGGAGAATAGCCCATTCCGGTCTCTTTTGCATTCACTTCAATATCACGAGTATCATCTGCATTTTCTCTCAATGCATCGGCATTGGTATTGAAACCCGGTACAGCTTCTTCGAGAATTGCTTGTGAAGATATGATAGTAGCATTATATATTTCGTTATCTGACTGTCCTGCTGCATGCAATATATTCTGGATTTGTATAACCTGACTTTCATCCAGGACTTCTGCTGTTACAGCGTTTCTTAAAAATACAGCGCCATAATGATTATCAATAAGTGGCTGTAAGTTAGCTGCATAAGAAGTAGCACCGGCTTCAAGTAATTTCAGAGCCGTTTCACCTGAGGAGAAGAAATCACTTGCAAGAACCATATCACCATTATATTGTGTTCCAAAAGCAGTATATATAGGGTTAATTCTAATATTCCTCAAATATCCGTTATAGGTGTTCTTGGCAGTTACTAACCGCATACCGACTGCAACAGAAATCATGTCATTTATTTTGTATGAGACATTTGCCTGGTATCCAAAGTAGATTGAAGAACCCTCGAAGAAGATGTCAGCGGAATAATCGGTTGTCCCGAATCCTTTAGCAAATGTCAGCGGAACAAGATCACTAATGCCCATTTCAAATGACGGCAGTCCGGTTTCATATGTTGCCCCGCCGCCGCCGCCAACCGGATTAAATCCAAAGGAAACAGCGAACTTATCCAGCTTATATGCTGCAGCAACAGAAGGGAATAATGGCGCTTTTACCGAACCTTCATACGAACCACTGTGAAGATAACTGTAGTCACTTGTGATTTCTCTTGTTTGAAAAATAGTCTGGTTTGAAACGGCAAAATGGAATCCATTTTCCATCTTCATTAATCCAGCCGGATTATAGTAAACTGCATCAGCTTCAATTGATGCATTCCTGGAAGGGAGCCGAACCCACGACGCGCTCTGGTTAGTATTGGTAACCAGTCCGCCGGCGATAAGAGTTCCGGTAACCAGCGTTCCGACAATTAAAGTCAGAATTCTTCTCATAAATCAGTTTCTGAGTCTAAACCTGTGATTATCTGTATAGTGTTTGCAAAAAACTTTAATTTCCTAAAAGATGATTAAATGTCCAGAAACAAATCAAATGTATACAATTATTTGAATTATACAATAGGTCTAAAATAGTATATTGATATGCAGGTAATTGGAGTATAATTTTAATAATATTCGAAATTTCTGAAAAGTTTGATGATCAGTTTTATATAGAGGCGTCGGGCGTCGGGCGTCAGGTATAGGGGATTATTGGATCGTTTAAAAGTCTGAGGTTCTTATTTTGACCTGTACTTAATTAAAGATGTAAGCATTGCACTGATACTTTCACAGGATGCCTCTAAAGAATCATATTGGTTTATTGTTATGTAACCTATTTCCAATGCGATTATAAGTTGTGTTTTTAATTCTGCTACTGATCCCCTCGCTATATAGAAATGTCTGATACTTTGTTTATCTGTATCAAGATTGTCCCCTTCCGCAATATTTGAAGGTACTGATACAGAAGACCTTCGCATTTGATCCTTTAATCCAAAATCTTTAAATAATCCTCCATTTTCTGTTAACCTGTATATGTCAACAGCAAGGTTTTTGGCTTTTTGCCATACACTAAGTTCTTTAAAATTACTCATAATGCAGCGATATTAGTTAATAAAAGACATATTCAATTCCTGATGCCCGACGCCTGATGCCCGACGCCTTTACAAATCCCCTGTAAACCTGATGCTATAACTCCTCTGCGGCTGAATATCTCCGGGGCGACCCAGGTGCTCATTATTGGTGATGTTTTTGACTGCAAACGAAAGGGTATACCTGTCATTAAGCCTGTATCCAATGGAGCCGTCAACGACAATATACCCGGTGTTGTGATCTTCCCAGTAGTTTGGAAAACCGGGGAGAATAGCTCCACCCGTCTCTTCATTCAGGAAGAACTCATCAATTCTCAGGATCTTTGATTTAACATAGAGATTCAATCCTGCATCAAATTTTTTCCATGATGTGTTCAGATTTATTTTTCCTGAATGCATCCTCCTGTATTTAAGGTATACACCTGTATTTTTATTTGTATACTTGTTAAACTCAACCGGATAGATATATGTATAACCGCCGGATAATGTGGTATTTATTCTGCCAAAAGATCCGGTAAGCATCACTTCCACCTCGCCGCCATATACTCTCGATTGTTCGATATTAGTTGCTTTGAATCCGGTTGAAGTAATTTCAGTAACAGTATCTGTATATATGGCCAGATAGTATTCTATCATATTGATGTTCTGCGACATGAAAAGAGATATATCAGCCTGGCCGGTAATTTCTCCGAAGCTGATTCCCTGCTTGATACCTGCCTCTGTGCTCCATCCCGATTCAGGGTAAATGTCCGGATTAGGAAAGATCACCACTGATCCGAGTGTTGTGGAAGCATGTTTTTCGGCTATTGAAGGGTAGCGGTACCCCTGTCCGAATGATGCTCTGATAAAAGTATAATCGGCAGCCTGCCAGTTTATCCCGGCCCTGAAGACAGGGACAATCTTGTCTTTTATTTCATCCAGTGAATTTTGTTCTATCCTGAAACCGGCTACAGCTTTAAGCCTGTTAAAGGGACGGATTTCAAGCTGTGCATATCCTGCCATGTTCAAGCCAACATGGTCGTTATACATGTTTGAGATTACCCTGCTGTAGTTTTCCGAGATACCTGCAGTGATATCCATGAAATCCGTCAGGTAATGCCAGAACTGGTATTCGGTAAATAGTGAAAAAGCATCGCTGTTCGTTTTCTCGCTGTCAGGGAAACGGTTTAATGATGTCTGGAAACGCATCCGCAGATCATGTTTATAACGATTGCTTTTCTTGAGGGTGATATATGGATCAATAGCAAAGAACCATCCATTAAGCTCTATTGTAGCTGATTCCTGTTGTTTCAGGGCTCCTGTTTCAGCATTTTCCCATAGGACAAAATCTCTTTTGACTGTGTAACCTGAATGCATATTCAGCCCGTATGAAAGACCTTCGATTTTATTATTGAAATGTTTTAATTTTAAGCTAAGACGTCCAAGCTTTTCACCATTCAGCCTTCTGTATCCTTCGTCAGCCAGGAGATTGCCGCTGATGCCGAAGTCTGTTTTTCCGAATTTTTGTAAATGGGAAAATGAGACACTTGAAAAGAGTCTTGGAGTATCCCACCAAACCCAGCTACGGTTTTTTGGCTTGTCGAAGATTCCTGTTTCAGCATAGAATTGTGTAGATGGAATATTCGTTGCATCGGCAGTCCTGAAATTTATTATCCCGTTCAGGGCCGATGAACCATAAAGAACTGAAGAGGCTCCTTTTATTATTTCTATTTGTGATATGTTTTCCAGGGGCAGAAACTGCCATTTGATATTTCCTGCATCGGCTGATACCATTGGAAGACCATCGATCAGGGCAAGCACCCTGCTTCCTGCACCATAGCTGAATCCGCTCCCGCCTCTGACTGATGCCTGCCCGTCCATAACCTCAATACCCGGAGTTTTGTTTATCAGTTCCTGTGCATTGGTAATATGATTATCAGAGATAAATGCCGTTTTAACAATGTCCATTGATACTGTCAGCTCAGCAATTTTTTGTTCGGTTTTATTTGCGCTTATTACTATCTGGTCTATCTCCCTGACCTTCAGCTCCATCCCGATATTCAACACTACAGTATCATTCTCGGTTACTGTAACTATTTCTGTAACAGAGCCATATCCGATGAACTGAAATGAGATGGTAACTTTACCCGGTACTGTTTTAAAAATGTAAAAACCCTCCTGTCCGGTTGTTGTGCCAAGGTTTTTGCCATAAATCACATAGACCCCTGCAAGCGGTTCTCCGCTATTCTTGTCAGTGACTTTCCCCCTCACGAAGCCCTCTAATGCAGCTCCGTTTAAGACAGGGCTTAAAAGAATCAGAGCAGCAACAAGGATGTAACGCATCACTTTGCTTTGAATGTCATTCTGATATTAAATGGTGTATCCGGATCGAGCTGATTAGGAACAACAGTTGTGATCTTTAATGAAATGCTTGTTAATTCTTTAATATCCGCGATAATCGGGAGCGGTAGGGAATCAGTGATGATAGTAAGCTGGGTCTCTTCCCCATTAAATCTCCATTGTCCTGTATAATCGCCAAAATAGCCGGAGCCGTCTTCATTGAATTTTGCATCTCCCGCGAATTTTTCAAGTATTTGTCCGGGCCCCGTGGCATCAATTCCATTGGCAAGAAGAGAATCTGTTCTCCATATCGGTGAAGTAAGCAGTTTGAACCTTTCCGACCGGTCATCCTTATTGCAGGCAAATATCATCAGGCAGGCTGAGATGAACGCTAATAATGCAATATTTTTCATGACAATCAGGATTATTGTTTATTTATCCTTTCTATTTATTGATCTTAAAAATATCAAAGATATGAAACTTTAATAATACACATTATTAAATATGTTTCCTACTTTTGATAAAGTAAACCTTATAAATCATGACAAATCAAAAAGCATTGAAAGGACTTATTGCCCTTCTGATAATATTCACATCCTGCAACTTTTCACAGAATACATCTGACCGGCCGGTTGTTGGTCTGGATAACTGGTTTAACAGGGAGATTAATACTTCTACAGGAAAGCCGTTTCATTACCTGTGGAGTGATACGGAATGGAGCGGGTATTCACGCTGGGGTGAGATTTTTAAAAGCAAAGGAGTTAAGATCACAACTGTTGAAAGACCTTTGGCACCAGTGCTGAAGAACATAGATGTATATATTATCGTTGATCCGGATACAACAACCGAATCAAAATCACCTAATTATATCCTTCCGGAAGATATAAAAAATATAGAAAAATGGGTCAGGAGGGGAGGAGTGCTGGCCGTTCTTGCCAACGACGCCCCAAACTGCGAATTCACCCATCTTAACAGACTGATGGAACGATTCAGTATTACTTTCAATCATGTTACATTGCATCGCGTTACAGGTAACAACTGGGAAATGGGAGCCTGTACAAACTTGCCTGATCACCCTCTTTTTAAGGGAGTTACAGAAATTTATATCAAGGAGATCTCTGACATAAATATTTCAGGTACGGCCAATGCTGTTCTGAATGAGAACAGAAAAGTGCTGATGGCTGAAAACAGTTATGGCAGGGGATATGTTTTTGCTATAGGCGACCCATGGATCTATAATGAATATATTGATCATGACAGACTGCCAGAGAGCTTCGAAAACCGGCAAGCTGCAGAGAACCTGGCGGATTTGCTGCTGGGAAAAGTCGGAAGTCGGAAGTCGGAAGTCAGAAGTCGGAAGTAAAAAGTGACAGGATCGCAAGATTCAAGGAGCGGAAGCATGATTGCATGATCGCACGATAAATACCTGGTAATTAATTATTGAGTAAAAACCATACTGTTATGAAAAAGAAATTCAGTTTTAACATTTTTTTGATTGTACTGCTGGCTACGTCAGCATGTACAAATGCTCCTGTTCTTAAGGAGGCTTCACCCGGATCTGCAAAAATGTCTGCAGAGCGGCTTGACCGCATAGATAAAATGCTTCAGCAGGGCATCGACAGCGGATGGACTGCCGGAGCTGTCGGATTTATTGCACGCAATGGCAAGATAGTATATAACAAGGCTTTCGGTGTGAATGACCTCGAAACAAAAACCCCGATGCGGACAGATAATATCTTTCGTATTGCTTCACAGACGAAAGCAATAGTCAGCATCGCAGCCATGACACTTTTTGAGGAAGGCAAGTTTCTGCTTGATGATCCGGTTTCAAAATACATTCCCGAATATGCTGATCCCCATGTGCTTGACACGTTTAATGAAGAGGATACAACATATACAACAATTCCTGCAAAACGTGAAATAACTATCAGGGATCTTCTTACTCATACCTCCGGGATTGATTATGCAGGTATAGGATCTCCTGTAATGAGGGCAATATATGCCAAAGCAGATATTGCACCGGGTTTTGGCAGTGATATAGAAATAATAGGTGATGAGATGAAAGCCCTGGGGAAGTTGCCCCTGGCCCATCAGCCCGGTGAAAAATGGACCTACGGTCTGAATGTGGATGTCCTTGGTTATCTTGTTGAAGTCTGGTCAGGCGAAACACTTGATCAGTATCTTAAAAACCATCTCTTCGATCCCCTGGGTATGGATGATACCTATTTCTATTTACCGACTGAAAAGCAACACAGGCTGGTAAAGGTAAATACCGAGGATGATAATGGTCATGTTATGGTACTGCAGAATGATTATTTTGATTACCCGTTACTGGATGGCACTTATTTTTCAGGTGGTGCAGGATTAAGCTCAACAGTAAAGGATTACGCCATTTTCCTGCAGATGCTTCTTAATAACGGAGAGTATAATGGCAAAAGATTTCTTTCGAGAAGGACAGTAGAGTTGATCACCTCAAACCAGATAGGAAAGCTTAACCATGACCACAACAAATTTGGCCTCGGCTTTGAAATTACAACCAAAGAGGGACAGACTGTGCTTGGTATTTCTGAAGGATCATTCTCATGGGGAGGCTATTTCGCAACCAACTATTGGGCTGATCCGAAGGAAAGGATTGTAGGACTGATATTTACGCAACAGATTCCGATGAGCCATGGTGAGATCCATGACAAGTTCAAAGCCATGGTTTACCAGGCACTGGATGATTGAATTTCGGATTTTGAGGAGCAAAGCGACGAAACCGAGCCGAAGGCGAGCTCGGCGAAGCCAATCCCGCAGAGCGGGAGTGGATTGCGGATTTTACATATTTTCCCGGATTGTTTATTTTTGACCTTAATTCTGCTTAACTTTAATGGTCTAAATACTGTCCAATGTTAATCGATAATAAGCATGAATTGACCAGAGGCCAGGAGACTACTATTTTTTAATATCTTGAGGGCAATATTTCTGAAGGGGGGAAATTTGATTTTGTAACTGGATATTTTACTATTTCTGCATTATCAAAACTTAAAGACAGAATACAACCTCAGGTAAAATACAGAATAATTCTTGGTGATCTTTTTTCACTTAAGCCCGACAGGCAAAACATAATAGACATCATTAACCAGAAACATGAAATAAATGAGATATTCAGCCTGCAGGAGGATTGCGAAAAAGCAGTTGAATTCCTCAAAAGGGATAATGTTGAAATTAAAACTGTAGATAAGAACTTCTGCCAC
>Ga0307430_1003380_pt1 | contig 9943 bp, 8 predicted proteins | sample SalMarWE160130MG_FD_202159 | JGI IMG/M metagenome (GOLD analysis project Ga0307430, IMG submission 202159) | Salt marsh sediment microbial communities from the Plum Island Ecosystem LTER, Massachusetts, United States - WE1603-130 | ecosystem: Environmental > Aquatic > Marine > Intertidal zone >... | reverse complement strand
AGACGGCTCGTTAGAGATGCCTTACAAAAAAGTCTACGATACAACCCATTTTGCCATTTGGTTCCTGAAAAGAGTGAAAGGAAAAGTGTACGAAAGAGATGTTGTGCTCTTCCTCATAGCCGTTCAAGCTTTAATTGCAATCTCCGGAGTAATATTGCTGCTATAATCGTGTGAAACAGAAACAGCGCTTAGGCACCTTTGTGCATCGTTTTCTAGGGGTTATTGTTCCAGTTGTATCCTAAAAAAATAAAAAGAATGGAGCACCCAATGATTTGTGGTGAAAGAAATGAGTCCATCTCAGCCAAAGGCAAGATTCTACACACGCATAAATGAACAAGACTATCTGGGTTTAACCGTCTGGCCTGGGAAAACCGACCCGTCAGCAGAAGTTATCACAATTCAGCTTAGACGAAATGACGGAGACAACTGGGAAACCGTTGCACGACTAGCAGTTTACAGGACACCAGATGGAAATTACTCAAAACTTCCCGAACGCCAACAATAACAACAAAAAGATACACTACTTTTTTGTAACCATAACTTCAGGTTAGAGTAAATCTGGTTTATAGAGCGGAACCTTTATTTTTAACTACAAAAAAATGAAAATTTTTTGACCCTACACCCTAGTTCGTTCCTTTTGTTCCTATCGTTCCTATGACAAATAGCTGCTTTTATCATTTTTTTGTTATACAATTTACTGATTTTGCAATAGGAATGAAAGGCGCTAAAAGAACGGGCTATAGAGAAGGGGGCAATTTTTTCGTGTTTTTTCTCCAAAGTTACTGCTTAGCGTCTTCTGGCAGTTTTGTTCGTTCATAAACTATGTATACAGACAACAAAATCGTACACATATAGGTCCAACGATCACGTTGAAAAGAGAGAAAAACGCATAAATTAAAAAAATACAAATTTATGCATTTACACATGTTTTTTTTGCAAAAACTTTATATGTATAACGTTTTAATGTTGTTGTAGGGGGAAGTAAACATTAGGTATAATTTTAAGTTAGATTTTGATGTTTTGTTGTTGTTTTCCATTGAGCATCAGTTGCGATAGTTGTTTAAGCCGAGGCTGACTGCTTCGGAGGCGTGTCACCACCTAGCCCTAAATGAAGGGCAGAAAGAGAACAAACGGAAAAAGAGAACAAACTTTTTCACAAAAAAATGGAGGTAAAATAAAAAATGACTAAAATTGTAAAAAGAATCTTTCTTGTTTCAACGGTTCTATTTTCCTTACTGTTGATTTCTTGCATTTATTCATCTCTTGTACTCCCTGTATACGCGACAGAACCCAATATTCAGGATAAAACAATGGCAATCTTGAATGACGTTATTGGCCTAAACACAGAAGAATACGCAACCAGTTTAAATTCACAACTCGATAACCAATACCTCAGTCTACCTCAAAAAGAAGCCGATATCACCTTGGCATCAGCCGAAGGCAAACTTAGAGTAAGCTCTTCTTTTGTAAACAATAACCTGCGCCAGATTTACCTTAGCGATTTCGAAGGAAAACTCTCTGTGGAACAGCCAGCCGCTGATACTGTTGAAATGGCTAAAGGCTTGCTGGAGCGATACCGAAACTATGTGGGGGACTCCTTTTACGGTGAGCTTGCATCAATGTTAGATAATGTTGATGTTACCAAGAACACAACTAAATCCGCTGGGAACATAAAACTTAAGGTATTAAATTTAAACCAAACAATAGTTGATTACGTTTGGACATATACAGATGAAAATGGAATTGTAGCTAAATCAAAAAATGTTATCTTAAGTTACGACAGAGGACAGCTGAAAGTGTTCTTGAATAATTGGCCTCTCTACACTGTAGTGGGTACCCCTGAAATTTCAGGTGAAGAGGCTACTGCAATAGCGCTAGATGCATCCAAGACTTTCTCATACAAAGTAAGCACTGATAATGGTACTTTAACGGTAACTGGATTTGAGATAGCGCCAGAATCGCTAGGTCACGAGACGCTAAGCTATCTCAACTTCCCAAATCAAAGCCTTGCACGCGGAGGCGACCCATTCACTCTGTATCCTTCATGGTATGTTCCATTAGGCTTTAACCAATCCTACCCTGGCGCCGTAACTGGAATGACAGTGTCAATTTGGGCTGACGCAGGCGAAATAAGCACAATGGGTCCAATGGTAGTTGGCTTTCCTTCTGCAACCTTTGCTGATGAAGAAGCAATTACCGACGGATTCAATCGAGACTCAACTATGTTATCAGTTCCGATTGTGATCACGGCTATATTTAGCGTATTTGGAGTTTCATTAGTTAGTAGAAAAAAGATTGCCAAGTTGGCAGGCAGTAGGAAGCTATTTTCGAGGTTCGGTGGAACATTACTATGTGGAATAATTCTGTTTAGCGTAATCCTTGTAGCTACGCCGACGGTCGCTGCTAGTCCAACAATACCCCTTAGTAAAGCCAGAATCTATGCCGCGTTCAATAGCGTACCACCTCAGTTGCCTGAGGAGGTAGCAGCAGCAATATGGGTGTGTGGGCAAATAGATGCTGCTTTTGAGGCATCTGGTTACTATGCATCTAACTTGGCCGGTGATTACACAACAAAAGGCAACGTAACGTACAATGCTGAATACGACGAGCAAATTTATGACCGTGTAGCGATGTTCCATTTTGGGCATCTTGCGGAATTCAATACTGCTTATCAGGATAACAACCATGAACACATAACCTCTAACGACATATATCCCCTTACAAGTTTGCAAAAACATGTATTTGTGTTCATATGGGTATGCACTCAAGCACAGAACCCTACTTCTGGGATGCCTGAAGCTTGGACTCATAGAGATGGTGAGCCAGATCGTCCATACATGAGTGAAGATGGGTATCTCTCTCCTGATTGCAAGGGTCAATGCTACATTGGTTTCTATGGTATTTCACCAATAATAAGCGGTTTTCACCAAACTTTTGAGGAACAAATGACTGATCCTGTCAAATACTTCATAAAGTACTTTTACGACTATGCGCTCCGCAATAGTTACTCTGTAAGAGATGCACTAAACAGAGCTACATTAGACTTCTTCGGATATACGTATACTTCAAGCATACTTTACGGGGAGGACGGGGAAGGCTATCATGCCTGGTGGCCTGGTGGTGGTGGAAAAGATGAGGGTTATTATCCTGGTTATATGAGAGTCTTTGGCGATGGATCCATGTGGGTGTTCCAGCCAAAGATAACGCTGACTTCTAGTCCTGCACTTTCGCCTACATTCTATCTTGATGGAGAACCCTTTTCTACAGGTGACATCCACGTTTGGCCAGCTAAACTCTACACAATCAGTGTCAGCGATGTAACTGGTTACGACTTTGACTATTTTAGTTACAATGGTCAATATCTTGGTCGACCCGCATCAATACAACTTAATGAAGATGGCGCATTAACTGCTCACTATAGTTTGCAGACAACGTACTACAGTTTGTCGATTTCGTCTAGCAGTGGAGGCTACACGAGTCCTTCACCGGGTACGTACTGGTATGTTGCGGGATTCCCTGCGCAAGTTACTGCTTATCCGTATGGCGACTACAACTTTGATTATTGGCTCCTAGACGGAGGATACTACTCGAGTAATCCTACAGTAATGGTTACGATGAACAGCAACCACAATCTGCAAGCGATCTTTTGTGAGCCGCCACCAGTATACCATTATCTCACCCTTGAATATTGGGGATGGATTGGCGGTTGGGTATACATGTCCGGAGGGACAAGCTACCTACCAGAAGGAACTTACACGCTCACTGTACCATGGACCTATGGCGGCTTATATTTCGTGTGCTGGTACTATGACGGCGCCTATCGCGACTATTACGATAACTCAATAACAATATCGCTTACTTCAGACAGATATTTCGCCGCACTCTATTCTTACTGACCCTAAAAACTCTAGCAACAAAATCCTCATTTCCCCTTTTTTTCTACAGAACCCAACTGAAAAAGTTCAGTTAATACCACCTTCAAGTCTAAGAAAACCGAAATTAAAAGCAAAATTAATTGTCTGTTAATTTTCGATAAAACAGCATATTCAAGGCTGACGGAGACGCTGTAGACGTCTACCCGTATGGTCATCATTTAGTTAGTCAAGAAACCTTTACAAAAAAACTTTTAACCTAAAAAATCTAAAACAGTTAAGTGAGATAATAATGCAGCATAGAACTCTTTTTCTCTCTGGTTTCGTTCTTTTTGTTTTACTTAGTTTCCCTTTAATCAATTCGGGTAGAGCATCCTTGGAAATGTGGAGTCAAAGTTATGGGGGAAAATATGATGACCGTGCTTATTCGTTGGTTGAGGCGTCTGATGGGGGATACGCAATAGCTGGCTCCACAAGAACCTTTTTGACCGGATCCGTAGATTTTTGGTTGGTTAAGACTGATGCGTATGGGAATATGGAGTGGAACCAGACATACGGCGAAGGAGCAGCTCACTCGTTGGTTAAGAAGTCTGATGGGGGATACGCATTAGCTGGTAACAGAAGGTTGGTTAAGACTGATGGGTATGGGAATATGGAGTGGAACCAGACATACGGAGGTGCAGGTCATGATCATGCTTATTCGTTGGTTGAGGCGTCTGATGGGGGATACGCAATAGCTGGCGAAACATATTCCTTTGGTGCTGGAGATTATGATTTTTGGTTGGTTAAGACTGATGGGTATGGGAATATGGAGTGGAACCAGACATATGGAGGTGCAGGTCATGATCATGCTTATTCGTTGGTTGAGGCGTCTGATGGGGGATACGCAATAGCTGGCTCATCTGGCTCTGCATTGTCTGCTAATTTTTGGTTGGTTAAGACTGATGGGTATGGGAATATGGAGTGGAACCAGACATATGGAGGTGCAGGTTATGACCGTGCTTATTCGTTGGTTGAGGCGTCTGATGGAGGATTCGCCTTAGCTGGCTTCACTTCATCCTTTGGTGGAGCAAATGCTGATTTTTGGTTGGTTAAGACTGATGGGTATGGGAATATGGAGTGGAACCAGACATACGACGCAGGTGAAGGCTGGGCTTATTCGTTGGTTGAGACGTCTGATGGAGGATACGCAATAGCTGGCGACATGCACTCAACGGATGCTGGAATCATTTATGACGCTTTTTTAGTTAAAACAGATGAACATGGCATTATTCCAGAGTTTCCTTCATGGATCATTCTGCCTTTGCTCATTACCGCAACCTTGGTGATCATAATCTGCAAACAGAGACTACCCAAAACACCAAGCAAGTGACATTTAGAATTGTTTGATACACTCGTCATCCGATATGCCTTTGTTTGTACGAGGGAAAATGTGATCCTGTTGTTTTCTCAGAAGTTTTAATGAATAAAAGATGCAAATTTAAGTATTTATTATTGTTTCACATGTTTTTTTTGCAAAAATTTTATATGTATTAAGTTTTAATGTTGTTTTAGGGGGAAGTAAACATTAAGTGTCACCTTAAGTTGAATTTTGATGTTTTGTTGCTGTTTTCCATTGAACATCAGTTGCGATGGATATTAAAGCCGAGGCTGATTGCTTCGGAGGCGTGTCACCGCCTAGCCCTAAGTGAAGGGCAGAAAGAGAACAAAAACGAAGAAAAAGAGGTGATAAAATAATGAACTACAAATTACCTGTCATGACTAAACGCAAAGTAGTTAAGAGCACAATTCTTATTGCGCTAATGTTGACTGCCCTTTATATGATGCCTTTAGCTTTGGCTGAATCAGAAACAGTTCAGAACATTACAGTTGACACCGCCTACAGTATGATACACAGAAATCATTTTTTCCCTGACCTAGTTATTTTGGATGTACGAAACCAAAGCGAATACAACATCAACCACTTATACGGCGCCGTTTTGGTTCCGCTTCATGAACTGGAGACAAGAATTGGTGAACTTGAAGAATATGCAAATAATGAAATTATAGTGTATTGCGGTTCAGGCGGAAGAAGCGAGATAGCATCAGGAATCCTTGCTGATAATGGCTTCACAAAAGTATACAACATGCTTGGCGGCATTACAGCGTGGATAGAAGCCGAATATCCAGTCTATACAACCTACCACAACGTTACAGTAGACACAATAGGTAGACGAGGAATCCATGTAGAAATCGAGCCTTTGTTAGTTCAGATGGGCTGTACATCTTGCAACGAAAATCAGGAGTGCCCAAGTGAAATTACCAACATTCAGAGTAACGTGCTAGAAGATGGAGAAGATTACACAGTAACTCTCGTAACGTATGAACTCGATGGTACACTATTTGAGTTTACAATCACCAAAAGTCTACTGTGGAGTGACAGCAAACATACGTACCATGCTAACAAAACAGCCAGTTTCACTTTGACAGAAATCGCTACTGAAGATACATCAATACAATTCTATAGCCTCAACTACGTGGTTCAGCATGTAGAATATAACTTAACAATAGCTACGAATCTCACACCCTTGAACTCAGAAACCTACAACAGCTCTTTCACAGCCGTAAACTATGCACCAGCTGGACAGTCTGAAATCCTATCTTTAGAACTTGTTGAATTTAACTCATCGGTTACACTATCACAATTGTATACTTCACTCGACAAAGTTGCTAAGAAGATAGGTCAAGTCTACATGATGGATGGGCTGATGAACGATGATGCAACACTTATACAGCTTGCTCAAAACTATTACAAGATGGCTAGAGAAACCAGGGGTCTTTCTTGGCTGGTAAAGAGCCAACTACCAGAATATGACATGACAATTCTTAATAGCTCAGCAATATTGATGGACATATGGTGCGATTTTGATTGCGTAGTAGACTGTCTATTATACCTGGTTCCACCAGACATAGCGGCTATGTGCATCTACTCCTGTTTGATATGCGCGGGGTTTCCAGCACCCTTCAACCCAGCTTGCTGGATATGCATAGGTTGCATAACTACATATGCAATAGCTTGCGCTTACTACTGTTGTGGGTTATGATGGCTTCGCTACATACTTTAATATTGCTATATATAGTTAATATAACGGGCGTATCCAGTTGATGATTGAAGAAGCTATCTGGTGTTGTGACCTTGACACTGTTGCAAGAGAGTAGCAAAGGACACGTGCGATCCGTAACTAGAGGGGTTTATCCGATTCTGGTATTTCCTCTTTTCTTCTCCCTTTTCTTTTTTGTGATGGCGATTTATGTTTGGAATATTGTTGCGATATTGATTGCGCTACTTTGGTTGATCCCCATGTTATTTGGTTCCGTTGCCGAGATCGGAGTGAGAGATGACGGAATTATTGTTAAGAGAATCATATTTGGTACCTCGTACTGGAACTTTGATGAAATCAAATTCACGGCGGGTGGTAGAATCTTGGAATATGGTGGCTTGTATGGAGGTTGGATTATGCCATTTAAATGGAGGAAATGTGTTGAAGCAATTAAAGATTTTAGGCAGGTGGCTCCATCACAGCCCAGAAGAGCTCCAAGCAAAGTCCGCCCGCTTATCTACCTCTTAGTTCCTCCGATTATGCTGTGGATCATTGGAAACCTTGCAGGCTATTTCGAGTTTCTAATTCAACCTTTGGCATGGGCTTTATTGTGGGGTGTCACGGCAACATTTTCCATCGCAACATCAATGTATACGGCACCAATCAAATTTAAGGTCGCTAGTTTAGGCAAAGCCGAATCATCCAGCTTCATCGGATCAGTCATAGGCACAATAATGTTCTTCTTCTATATTTTAATAACAAGCTAAGAAGGGTAATGATTAAGAAGTCAGTCACAAGAAACTTTGTGCTATTGGAAATCTGAAGTCAAATCCTTGGAGTTCGTTGAGTTCAATTCATCCGTCACGCTATCGCAGCAGTACGCTGTCTTAGGTAAAGTTGCAAAGGAAGTGGGTAAAGTCTACGAGAAGGGCGGGGACGAAACACTGATGCAGCTTGCAGAAGGCTACTAACACCATAGAGAAAGAGGCTAAGAGCTTGTCCAAGCTGGTGGAGAGACAACTGCAAGAATACGACTTGCGGATTCTTCATAACTTGGCTATATTAATGGACGACTGGGTTCTTGCGTTGCAGAATGTATAGTGCATATTGTTGATATCATGCATCTAAGCGGACTTTTAGAAATATGCTGGGGGTCATGCGTTTTGTGTATTGTTCCTCCACATATTTCCTGTGCAATTTGCCTTGCCTGCATTGGCGCTCCTGTAGCTGGTTGTGCAACCTATTGTACAATACTATGCGCAATTTGGGGCTGTTAAAGAACCCCTTATCACGAAAAATTATAACCCCCTTTTTTATAATGTTAATATAATATATCCGGTGGGTTAATTGCAGCGTAATGACATGACGGTTTCGGGGTCTTCGTTAATGAAGAAGTCAAGTTCTCAGTTTACTACAAGAGAGATCAATCCATGGGTTATATTCCCGGGACTGATCGCTCTATTTGCTTTTTTTATTATCCTCCGATACGTCCTAACATTTGGTCAATCATCGACGAATTTAATTGCTCTCGTCTTCTTTGGAACCATCGCGTTTCCCATGCTTTTAAGCCCTCTATACACTACCATAAGGATAACTGAAGACAGAATTGACTGGAAGGTTTTCGGCAGGCTTGGAACGGTCATCTATCTCGGTGAACTAAGGGAGATTCGTGTCCATCATCGACTATTTGTCAAGCTTGACACGGGAAGGTGGTGGAAACCCAGCATATTCCCCGCAGATCGGAATGGATTCCTAAGAGCGATCCGAAAGGCAAAGCCTGATTTGGCAATCACAGGTTGGAAGTTACAGAATCCTAATGATCCAAAGAGAAGGGAGAAGAAATTGTGGTGGATGCTTTGCATTATATTACCATTAATGCTTGTTCCCGCCATCACCCTATTTTTCTTCCCCGAAACGCCGCTAAGCACATCTCTCGTCTATGCCGTAGCCTCGTCTGTTGGCGTCTTATTGGCATATTTTGTATATATGAGGAAAACCGTCTTCAAGATTCAACCAAAAACATTACAGCGTATAATCTTTATTGCATTCGGTGCCTTCACTGTAGGGTCTCTCTCATGGGCTTTCATCGTCCTCCCACTGGCATCTTATTTAGATATACCTGGCACCATCGTAATTCTGTTGTTGTTCGTTCTAATGGTAGTCTGCGCCTTTGTTGTTGACATCATCATGAAGCGAAGAGATTATAGACCATTCATGGAAAGAAGAGGAAACATCTAAGACTGCCTTCTTCCAAAATTCTCTACTAATCCTTACATTCAGCAACTTACCAATTGTTTACATTCTAAGAATTCTATTCATAGAGACGAACCTATAGTAAATTAGGTTGCGTTAGTCTTTCTTTTCAGTCTCTTTTCCAAGGTTGAAGGGTTTGCCTTCAAGCAGTATCTGTTTGGGGAATTTTTGTTTCCATTTTCGCATAAACGGCAGTTCATCTTTTTCTTCTCGCAGTTCGTCTGGCAGCATTTCTGGGATTTCGTCTCGGATGGGATACCACCGCGAGCATTTGGGACAGATTATTACGCCTTCTACAATCTCTTCCTTTTCCTCAAAAACATGGAGTTCCAAGGGATAGTGTTTGTCGATTGGACAGGCAAGGATATCCATTAACTTCTTTTTGATAGTCAGTCCCTCCAGATTGTTAGTATTGTTTAGGTTTAGATGGCTATAAACGATTTGCCTAAGCTAGTTTTTCACATGGATGTCAAGAACCACTTGGTACCATCGAGGTCCAATTGGTCTCACGATTCGTCCAAACTCTACCTGAAAGTCCGTGCATAGCCTACACATTTTTTCAGACACTTTTGTCTTGGCTTTTTCTACGGGATTTTCATTCTTGTTTGCGTATTCAAAGCCGTAATAGTGAATCCATCCTCCCGTCGGCTTTAATGCCAAATGGGCATAGTCAAGATACTTGTAGGCTTTTTCGGGTAGTGGCATAAGAACTCTGTCAGCAGCGTTTTGCAGCTCCTT
>Ga0307430_1003377_pt1 | contig 9956 bp, 7 predicted proteins | sample SalMarWE160130MG_FD_202159 | JGI IMG/M metagenome (GOLD analysis project Ga0307430, IMG submission 202159) | Salt marsh sediment microbial communities from the Plum Island Ecosystem LTER, Massachusetts, United States - WE1603-130 | ecosystem: Environmental > Aquatic > Marine > Intertidal zone >... | reverse complement strand
CCTGCTTTCTCCGCCCGCCAAAAGAGCGTCAGGAACAGCGGCTCGCCGGGGCGAGCGGTTTGCGTATCCAGGTTGGCGCCCAGCAGGGTCAGGCTGCCGATCCGGGCGTTCAGCCGGTCGCGGATGCGCAGGTCGTCGGGGTTGGGTGCTTTGGCGGCGCGCTCCAGGCGCACAGGCAACCCGACGTAGGTGCCGCCGTATCGCCCGGCCTCGTCGAGCACGGCCAGCCGCCGGTCGGCGTTCGCGGAATAAAAGCCAAAGCGAACGGTGTAGTTTCCCGGCGGCGCGCCCGGCGCGACCGGGATCGAGAGGTGATCCACGACGATCTCGCCCGGCTCCCACTCTTTGGAGATGTAGTGGAAGGGTAGCGTCTCGCCCCACACGTTGCCCCAGGGATCGGCGAGGCGCGCGGTGGGGCGATAGTCGTCCGAGCCGGGTGCGTTCAGCACGCGCCACCAGACGGCGATCTCGACGCTTCCTCCGGAGCGAGGTCGCTCGATCACGTCGTAGCCCAGCAGTTGCACTGCGTGGGAGAAATTGGCGTCCAGCGGGTGAGCGGGGGTTGGGGTCCCGTCGGCTCTGGCGCGGTAGACGTGGAAGGCCGGCGCGCTGTCAGGCCCGAGGGGCGCATCGACGAGCGCGTCGTCCGGCAGCACCGATTCCACCCACGGCAGGTCGTCCGAGGCCGAGCGGGGATAGGCCAGCAGCGCGTCCCCCTTGGCGGGAAAGACGACGGTGCGCCCGCCGGTGAGGCGGTGGATGTCGCCATACTTCTCGGCAAAGAGGGCCAGCGTGGGATGCTCGTAGTGGATGCTGGCGACGTAGACGGTCGTGGCGGTGAGATCGGCCCGGTTGAGGTAAGTGGCGGCGTCGGCCAGGTCGCCGTCGGCGGCGTAGTAGAGGGCGGGAGAGATGGCCCAGTCGCCGAAATAGGCCGAGGCGGTGATGAGGATCAAAATAGCAAATAGCAAATGGCAAATGGCGAATAGCAAATAGCGAACAACGCTTGGATTGACACGTTGCCTCGCTGATCCTTCGACTTTGCTCAGGACAGGCTCGCTGATTCGCTGCCCCCAGAGATTAGAGACCAGAGATTGGAGTGTAGATAGCCCTAGAGCCGGGAACACGTAAACGAACGGCAGGAGGCCGGCGGCGCGCAGGTTGCTGGGGGTGATCTCGCCGGCGGCGAGGGCGCTGGGGAGAAGCATGACCAGCAGGGATGCGAGGAGGAAGATGCGGGCGGCCAGCAAGCGCTGACTCGCTGATTCGCCACTTGCCACTTGCCACTTGCGCTTTGCAATGACGACACCCACGCCAAATACAAACAATATCGCCAAAACCGGGTCAAAGATCGGGCGCAGGGGGATGTTGAAGCGGATGTAAGGATCGCCACGGATGAAGAACATCCCCAGGCAGTCCAGGATGCCATCCCAGGCTTCATTCCAGCCTGTGGCGGCGACCTGCTCCGTGCGGGTCATAAAGCTGCCGGGGTGCGTCCACCAGTAGTGGGCCAGCGGCGCCAGGATCAGGGCGGCGACGGCGGCGAAAAGGGCCATCTGTCCGAGACGCGCGTGGCGGCGTTCCCGGTCAGCAAGGAGGAGCGCCAGAAAGGCCGCCGCCAGGGGGATGGGAAAGGCGCGGGCGGCCAGGTAGGTGTAAGCCGTCAGGCTGCAGAAAAGCCCGCCCAGGAGGAGCCACGGCAGGCCTTTCTTGCCCAGCCGCAATCCCCGCCACAGCGCCGCGACGGTCAGCGCCTGCATCAGCGGCTGGGTCACAGCGCGGAACCCGTAGCGGCTGAGGACGAGGTGCCAGAAGGATGCAGCGAGCAGGGCCGAGGTGAGAAGCGCGATCCACTTTGAGCCACGGTGCTCGTGCAGCAGCTCGCGGGTTGCCCAGTAGGTTGCGGCCACGGTCGCCAGCCCTGCCGTCGCCGCGCTCAACCGCAGCGCCAGGGGTGTCACGCCCAGCAGTTTCATCCACAGGGCGGCCCAGTAGAAGAACAACACCTCCTTGCCCGTGTAGGAGGAGATAAAGACGGGGAGCTTGATGCCGCCGGCGATCTCGCCGGCCAGGACGGCGTTGGCTGCCTCGTCGTAGTGAAAGCCCATGGGTAGATCGGGTAGACGGTACAGGCGCAGCCCTGCCGCGATGAGCAGGATGAGCAGCAGCGTTACGACAGAGAGCCAACGCGGAGTACGGGTTGAGTCATCCATTGGTGGGCATTATAGCAGGGGGAATGGTAGGAAGCAAGATGTGAAAATGACGTCTGGAATGCAGAAACAGGCTTTTTGTTGGCGAACGCGAGAGCTTGACAAAGTTATGCTTTTCGATATATTTAGCGTTAGTACTTTTGTACCAGAGGAGAATGCTATCCCCCAATGCAACATAGACAATTTGTTCTCGCCGTCGTACTTTTGGCGGCGGTTATCGCTTTCGTTTTTCCATACCCTTCTCTTGCAAAGAGCGGAGCTACCTCTGCCGGAGCTACCTCCGCCGAGTCTGTGCTTTCCCCCTATTGGCCTTACGCTGTCCGTCGCTGGGAATCCATCATCGTCACGTACGCTGAGGAGAGAGACCTCGACCCTGATTTTATCGCGGCTGTAGTCTGGAAAGAGTCCAAGGGCAATCCGGAAGCGCGCAGCGTCGCCGGAGCGGTTGGGCTGATGCAGTTGATGCCGAGCGATTGGCGTCCCAGTGCCGAGAGGCTCAAGGAGCCATCGACGAACCTGTTCTGGGGCGCGCGGGCGCTGGCCCACACTATCCGCGATGGCAGCGGAGACCTGTACTACTCGCTGGCTGCCTACAACGGGGGATGGAACCAAATTCACCTGCGCGTCACGCGGCGCTACGCGACCGAGGTGATGGACTGCTACGCCCGCGCCGTCGCCGTCAAATACGGACTGCCCGAAGACGGTCGTTGGCTTGCCGTCTTTGCCACAGCGGGCATCACCGGTCCCCACACCGTCACCGTGCTGGGTCCGCACCGCTCGCTGGCCCGCTACACCGAGCGGCCCGGGATCGAGACCAATACCCCCATCGCGCCGGACGGCCTCCCACCACACGCTACCGTCATCGCCTTTGAAGACGAATGGGGTGCGGAGGTTCGCGTCGAGACGTGGCTGGTCACAGAAGACAGTTCCCCGATCGCATCTCTTACAGAGGAGCGCTAGAAAACCCAATCCTCCCCTTGCTAAACGCACACGCCGCTGGTGGTTCCGGCGGGGTTTTGCATTGGCGTGGCTTTGGTGTACAATATCGTAAGCAGGTGACAACATTTGTAATTCTGAGCGGTCTCGAATAGCTCAACACGTATCCTCTCAATATTCTGGGGAAAATGGCGAATGTAGGTCGGATTTGCTATCCGACCAGGCGGCGGTTAGCAAAACCGCCCTACATCTGCCCCGATTTATTGAGAAGATACCTCAACACTATATTTGCCAAGGAGGATCAAAATGGTATGGGCAAGCGTTATCTGTGGAATAGCCGGACTCATACTGGCTATCGTCGCCGAGCTCGTTTTTCCCCTGGCCTGCAACCCCTGCACTGCGGTGTTTGTAGGTCTGGTGGCCGGAGTTTTGGCTGGCGTATTTGATAAACCGCCGACCAGCGGGGACAGCGCTGGAAAGGGCGCTGCCGCCGGGGCCATCGCCAACGTCGGAAGTCTGATTGGCCAGATGATAGGTGCGGTGGTCAACGTGCTCATGGTCGGCCCGGCGGGAGCTTCCAGAATCGCTGAAGAGTTTGGGTTACCCGCAACTACTGGGCCGGGCACCGACGTTGGCTACTATCTGGGGGCCTTCGGTGGCGCTTGCCTGTGCGCGCTGGTGGGTGTTGCGCTGGGCGCTGGGCTTGGCGCACTGGGCGGCGTGATATGGTACCAGATCGGCGGTCAGAAGCAGCAGCCCCCTACCGATTATTCTTACGATCAGTACTGAAGGTAACCACAGTTTAGAAAGCGACACACTCTCCTCGTGTATCTGCGTTCCCTCGCGGACCGTCGTAGGCCAGCAGGGGAGCGTGGTGACGCTTATGAAACTGAGGGTCGCACACATGACAAATGGCAAACTGACTATCCGGCCCGTACACACATCTGAGGAGCGTCTGGAGTTCATCCACTTTCAGTGGGAGGTCTACCGCGACGATCCCAACTGGGTGCCACCGCTCATCTCTGAACGGGTCGAGTTGCTGGACAAGGATCGTCATCCGTTCCACGAGCACGCGGACGTGGAGCTCTTTATGGCGCGCCGTGACGGCAAGCCGGTAGGCACCATCGCCGCCCTCGTCAACCACCGGCACAACGAGGTGCACGAGGAACAGGTGGGCTTTTTCGGTTACTTTGAGGTGTTGCAGGACCGAGAGGCCGCCGAGGCACTGCTGGAGACAGCCTGCAACTGGGTGCGAGAGCAGGGCATGACGGCCATCCGCGGCCCCGAGACCTTCTCCCTGAATGAAGAGGCGGGCCTGTTAGTGGACGGCTGGAACGGACCTCCAGTGATTCTGATGACCTACAACCCACGCTACTACGTGGACTTTATCGAAGGCGCGGGCTTCTACAAGGCGATGGATCTACTTGCCTACATGGTGGACATGTATGAGTTTGGCCCCAGGGGAGTGAACCTGCCGCTTAAACTGAGACGCGTGGCGAAAAAGATCCAAGAGCGCGGCAACTTCACTACGCGCCCGGCGGATATGAGCCGCTATGATGAAGAAGTTAAGAGGTTCAAGCAAATTTACAGCTCCGCCTGGGAGAAAAACTGGAGTTTTGTGCCGCCAACACAAGCCGAGGCAGAACACGTTGCTGCTGCGATGAGGAGTATGATTGATCCAGACTTGATCTGGTTTGCCGAGAAGGACGGCGAGCCTATTGGCGCACTGTTCCCCCTCCCTGATCTCAACCAAGCACTGATCAAGGCCTATCCCCGCCCCGGCGTGCCGGAGTGGTGGACGCTGGCCAAGTTTCTCTGGCACTGGAAAGTGCGCGGCTGTGTAAACACCATGCGAGGGTTTGCCGGCGGCGTGGTGGAGGAACGCCGGAGCTTGGGCGTCATAGCCGTACTCATGGTGAAATTGGCCGAGGTCGCCATCCCCCGCTATCGCTGGTGTGAGCTCTCTTGGATACTGGAGAACAACATCAAGACACGCCAGATATGTGAGATGCTGGGCGGGTACGTGTATCGCACGTACCGCGTCTATGAGAAGAAACTACTATAAAGAAAGCGACTGGACGGAGCCTTCCTTTACACTAAGGGAGGCAGAAAGAGAAAGGCTGTGACAAACACGAAACCGCTAAGATGCCCCTCGTGTGGTGCTGCAACCCCCGTGTCAGAAGGGGTCGCTACGGCTACTTGCGAGTATTGTGGAACATTGCTCGCCATAGAGCGCAGTGGCGGCGAGGCCATTGCAAAGCCGCTTGAGCAAATCGCAGATGCTATAAGCACCACCACCGACCAGACGACGGCGACACTCAAGACGCTCCAGCTTCGCCAAGAACGTTTGGAGTTGTCTAGCCTGCTTAGTGACGCACAGCGCAGACTTGACAATCTTGAAGGCGAACTCAGAGCTCTGCAGCGCAACAAGAGGACAAGGACCACAAAGCACCAGATGCAGGCCATCCAAGCAAAACTTCCATCTGTTCGCGCTGAGGTAGTACGGCTTCGAGGAGAGATCAAGCGCATCGATGATACTCTAATTCCTTCACCAGAACTCCCAAGCCAAAGGAAGGAAGAAGGCCTAGCACCAACCAGGAAAAAGCAGACTGCTCGACCAATTCTACCACAAGGAGTGGTTTCTACTTCATTGCGCGTGATCGGCGGCGGGATCGGTGCCGTGGTTATCGGCTTTGTCGTATCTTGTATCGCCACATTTGTATGTGGTGCAATTGGTGTCTCGCTTGAAGACCGCGGTGTAGATACATCTGAGAGCATGATTTACTCTGTTTTGCTTCTCTTTGCAATGTTTGGTTTCCCTGTTCTGATTGCCCTGCCAATATTCGTATACATCATCAATCCCAGATTCTGGAACAGCTTAATAAAGAGACTGGTTATTGCAGTTTTCAAGAAAGGGGAAAAAGAGCAACCGTCACTCAAAACGGGCGCACAAGACAAATCTACATCAGGAGAGAGCTGAATATAGAATCGAGAATAATCTGGAGGAGACAGGCGGTGGGCAAACTCACCGCCTGTTTTATGTTATGGACATCTTGTCGTTTCCAGGTATACTTGTCGAACTTTTCAAGGGTCATCCATTATGATCGCCTTGCTTAAAATCGTGTTCGTCTTTGCCGGGATCGTGCTGCTACTGAGCCGCAAGTGGAACCTGGGATTGGTGCTCCTCCTCGCCTGCGTGGCGGTTGGCCTGCTCTTTGCCTATCCCCTTCAGAATGTCGTGCTCGACGTGCTTTTGGCATCCATCGAGCCGCTCACTTTACGGCTGGCATTGGTCGTCGTGCTGATCATGATCCTGAGCGAGCTGCTGCGACAGACTGCCGGTCTGAAAGGCACGGTCGAATCGCTCCAGGTGCTGATCCCCAGTGGGCGCATCGTCATCGCGGCGCTCCCGGCGCTGGTGGGGCTGCTGCCGATGGTCGGCGGGGCCATGTTCTCGGCGCCGATGGTGGACGAGGTGGGCGACCGGCTGAAGGCAAGCAGTGGGCGCAAGACTTTTGTCAACTACTGGTTCCGCCACATCTGGGAGCCGATCTTTTCCCTCTATCCCTCCATGCTGCTGGCGGCGGAGTTATTGCACAAGACGGTCTTTCAGCTCGCCGCAGCCACGTGGCCGGTGACAGTCGCAGCGGTCATAGGTGGATTGCTCCTTGGGCTGCTGAGGCTGCCCAGGCACGGCGACGGCGATTCCCCTGCCGCTTCCCGCGCACAAAGCCTACGCACGCTGGTCAACAGCGTCGTCGTCATCTTCAGCGCGATGATCTTCCGGCGCGTGTTGGAACAAAGCGGCGCCGTTGACGCCGTCTCGAGTGCCTTGATCGAGCTAGACCTGCCGATAGCTCTGGTTGCCTTTGCCGCGCCCTTCATCGCCGGCTTGCTGACCGGTCTGATGGCGGCGGCCTATAGCGTTGGGTTTCCGGTGGTGCTGCCGCTGATCGCCGCCGAGGGCGGAGTCGTCCCACCTGCCTGGGCCGCCTGGCTGGTCGTCGGGGGATTTGTCGGGGTCATGAGCTCGCCGATGCACCTGTGCCTGGCGCTGACGCGCGTCTACTTCAAGACCGAGTGGAAGTCAGTCTATCGCTTCATCGTGCCATCTGCGGCCTTGGTCGTGGCGGTGGTAGGAGCGATATTGCTGCTCTCGTAGTTCCCCGGCTTAATTTTCCTCTTCACGCACCAGGATTATTCGCCGGTAGACCTCGGCGTAGGGGACGCCGGCCTGCTCGCCGTTCTCGACGGCCCATCCCCGCACCATCTCGCCGGGGTCCCAACCGTCAGGGAACTGACTGGCGTGATGTCGCAGCGCCGCGATCTTGAGGTCGATCGTATCGGAGATGTCGATCCAGGTGTTGGGTTCGGGGGTGGAGGCGATGAGCACCTCCCTCACCTGGTGGGGTTCCAATCCCTCCTCGTGCAGCTCGGGAAAGACCAGCGGCATGGCAGCCGCCGGAGCGATGGCGTCGAGGGCAGCCTGGCCCACCGCGCGGTGATCGGGATGGTTGATGTACCGGTCGCCGACGAGGAGGCGGGTCGGATCGTAACAGATAACGACGTCCGGTTTGAAACGGCGGATCTCACGCACCAGATCGCGGCGCAGCGCCAGCGTCGGCTCCACCTCGCCATCGTGATGCCCCAAGAAGACGACGTCATCCACGCCAGCAACTTTGGCTGCGGCACGCTGCTCTGCCTCGCGGATACGCGCCACCTCCTCGCGGGTGATGCCAGGTGTGTGACTGCCAGCATCACCACTGGTGGCAAGCACGTACCTGACTACCGTCCCCGCCCGCGCCCACTTGGCCGCGGTGCCCGCCACGACGAACTCGATGTCGTCGGGATGCGCGGTGATGATCATCGCCCTTTCGGGAGGGGTAGGTTCTGTATTGATTTGTGTCATAACAAAGCCTCGGGTCTTCCAAGAGTGTCAGGCAACTAGATCTCCATACGACGTGACGCCCATTTAACCACAAAGGTTCGAAGAACACAAGGCAACTGCCTTCTTGTGCTTGTTGCGCAGGCAGACGACTTGTGCTACACTGTTTTTGTCACGAGTTCCAACCGGGAACGCAAGCGTCAGAGGAGGGATGATGACAGCTTCCGGGCAACTCGGCAAATACGAAATCCTCGAAGAGATCGGGCGCGGCGGCTTTGCCGTGGTCTACAAGGCGCGTGATACGCGCATGGAACGCGAGGTGGCGCTCAAGGTCATCACGGGCAGCTTTACCAATGAGGCATCCTTCGTTGAGCGCTTTCGGCAGGAGGTCCGCGTCGCCGCCAACTTGAGCCACCCCAACATCGTCCCGGTCTACGAGTTCGGTGAGACTGACGGTGCGCTCTACTTGGCGATGGCCCTTATCGGTCAGGGCCGCACGCTGCGTGATTTGCTCGATGAGCAAGCGCCCTTAGGCCTAGAGCAAGTCCTGCCCATCTTGGCTCCATTGGCAGCCGCGTTGGATTACCTCCACCAGCAAGATCCGCCACTGACCCACCGCGACATCAAACCAGCCAACGTGCTCTTGGAGGGAGATGCGGAAAGCCCCTGGGTTGTCCTCACCGACTTTGGCCTGGTACACTCGCTGCAGGCCAGCACGGAGCTGACCAAGACCGGCTCCATCCTCGGCACTCCAGCTTATATGGCGCCCGAGCAGGCTGACCCGAAGCAATGGGGCGAGGTCGCCCCGCTAACCGATATCTACGCTCTGGGGGTGGTGGCCTACGAGATGCTCACCGGGCGTGTACCTTTCGAGGGCGAGATGCCAGCTGTGCTCCACGCTCACGCCTACGAGCCGCCGCCATCGCCGCTGGAAATTGCCCCCGACCTGGGTGACGACCTGAGCGCCGTGCTGCTGCACGCCCTGGCAAAGCCCGCCGCTGAGCGCTATGCCAGCGCCGGGGCGCTCATCGCCGCGCTGCAAGAAACTGCTGCCGCCCGCACCGAGGCCGCCGAGCGGGATGCCACGCTGGAGCAGTTGGAGGCACAGGCGAAGGAACTGCTGGAGGCCGGCGAGTGGCTGGAGGCGCTCGATTGCTGCACCCAGATGGTGCGCATCGACCCTGATCGCCCTGCCGCGCTGGATATGCTGACCGCCGCCAAGGACGGGCTCGATAAACAACAGGACGAAGCGGTCAAGCGCCGCCGCCTCGAAGAACGGTACGAGGAAGGTCTCGGAGCGCTTGGGAAAGCCCAATGGAAACAGGCCATCGCCGCGCTGGAGGAAGTGAAAAAGGGCAACCCCGACTTTCGAGACGTGCAGGAAAAACTGGTCCAGGCTCAAGACGAGCTCCAGCGCGCCCAGCAGTACGACGAGGCCATCGCTCACGGCGAGGCAGGCCGGTGGGCCGATGCCTGCCGGGCCTGGGTAGACGTGCTGCGTGGCAACTTGACCTACCGCGACGGCGACGCCGCCGAGCGGCTGCTGGATGCCACCGATGGGCTATTGAGTCGGTACGGCGAGTTGACAAGTTGGTTCAAACAGACTCGCGAAGCGTTGACGCTTTACGACGAACTGGCTTTGGTGATCAAAACGGATGATTGGAAGGGAATCGTTGAAGCTAGCGAAGAACTATTGCAGTTGGCTCCCGATCTCAACGGCGCGCAAGCTTGGTTAGCTCGCGCTCGTCGAAAATCAGGTCTTCAAGAAACGGCAGAAGGGGATTCCATCACCCGGGAGCGGGATGGCAAAGAGATGGTGCGCATCCCGGCGGGCGAATTCCTATATGGTAAGGGGAAGGAAAAGCGCACGCTGCCCGAATACTGGATCAACAAGACCCCCGTCACCAACGCCGAGTACGCCCGCT
>Ga0307430_1003369_pt1 | contig 9973 bp, 9 predicted proteins | sample SalMarWE160130MG_FD_202159 | JGI IMG/M metagenome (GOLD analysis project Ga0307430, IMG submission 202159) | Salt marsh sediment microbial communities from the Plum Island Ecosystem LTER, Massachusetts, United States - WE1603-130 | ecosystem: Environmental > Aquatic > Marine > Intertidal zone >... | reverse complement strand
CGGCGAAACAGTGCTCATCGTCGACGGCCACCTGCTTGGGCTTGAGCTGGACGAGCAGCTTTCGTTTGATCTGTACTTTCTCGGGAAACAGGTCGCCCATGGCCACCAGTCGGGTGTTGGGATCGGCCTCCATGGCGTCGCGCGCCGCCGCGGTGCCGCGTCCTCCGCAACCGATCAAGCCGATCTTCAGTATGTCGCTCCCCTGGGCATGCGCCGCTCGGGCAACGGCCAAATTGCCGGCCAACGCCGCGCCGGCCAGCACGCCGGAGGTCTTCAAAAAATCACGCCGCGTGGGACGGCTGTCGTTGGGCTGCGAGAGGTTGCCATTGGGCTGGGAGAGGTGGGCGGACATGGCGGGCTCCTTCGAGAGTTGAGGGTCGAGGGGTGAGAGTGGAGGGTTGAGGGGTGAGAGTTGAGGGTTGAGGGGTGAGAGTTGAGGGTTGAGGGGTGAGAGTTGAGGGGTGAGAGTTGAGGGTTGAGGGGTGAGAGTTGAGGGTTGAGGGGTGAGAGTTGAGGGTTGAGGGTGGGACTTGAAAAATCTGAGATTTGAAATTTGAGATTTGAAATTGATCAATTGGGTCGGTCAGCGTTGTCGCTCCATATAACGCACGAAGTCGCGGTCAAGTTGGTCGAGATCGCCAAAGACGGCCTCGAACTCTTTGAGGCGTCTCTTGGGCGAGTCCCCAACGAGAGGCTTCTTGCGGCTGACCATCTTCAGGTACTCGACATAGTCGTCGCTTCGCTTGCGGATCAAAAACCAGGTCAACGCCCAGGCCTCGGCGTAGGCGTCTTCGGCGGTTTCCATGTCACGGAAGCGAGTGTCATCGCGGATGAGTGTGGCCAGCGAGTCGGCCGGCCGGTGCTGGGTATATTGGGCAAATCGGGCCAGACGCTTGTGGTTCACCTCGCCAATGCCACGCCAGCCCTTGCTGCTGCCCAAGTCGGGCGTCTCAAAATAAATGGCCAGGCCCTCGGCCAACCACAACGGGCACTCGCCCAGCCGTGGGTGCAGCCCGCGATTGTAGGCAATCTGGTGCGTCGCCTCGTGGACCACCGTGGCCACGGTCAAAAGCGCCGCGGGCCGCGAAAGGATCGCGTTGATCTGTGCGTCGCCGCGCACACGCTGTCCCCGGGCCAGCGACGATATGCCCGTCAGATCGCACATCGCCATCCGATTCGTTTCGAGGTGATAGTAGCCCACGATTGACGCGGCCGACTCGCCCAACTCGGCCCGGGCATAACGAAGATAGCTCGCGCGATCGCCGAACACAATGGCGACCAGCGGAAACTCCGGCTCGCTCAGGCGCAATCCGCGCCGTTTCCACTCGTTCGCAAATGCCCGATAGAGCCGCTCGAACAGTGCCCCGCACCACCGCGCATAGGCGCGCGACGCATTGTGAACAATGACGTAGTGCGCCGTCTTGTGCGCTTCGAATCCCAGCGGCAACTCGACCAGCAGTTTTTCGGCCAGCTCGTCGCGCGACAGCGGGACGAAAGGGCGATCGTCGCCGCTGCGGGTGACGATTTCGTCGGGCCCAATCCGCCACAGCGCGCCGTCGCGCGCCAAGAGCAACACACCGCCATTGGCCGCCTCGACCACCGTGCGACCCTCGACCTCGCGCCGCGCGCCGTGGTGGTCAAAGACAACCCGATCCATCGCCCCAGCCGTCCCAACGGCAGCCAGCGCAAGAATGAACGCCGACAGGCCAGTGAAAGCACACGAAACAAGGTGGGCTGTTTTGGGGCAGGACATCTGGGAGTCGTCGCGCGAGAGAAATTATTTGGCGGAAACCAGACGTAGGGTGCGTGCTTGCACGCACCAGCCTGTAGGTCAGGCTGTGCCTGACAACAGCCGATAGTAGGTACTCTCGACCGTCAGGCAAAGCCTGACCTACGATGGTCGGCCACCTACCTCCAGTATAACCAGGGACGGGCGTTTTCGCAGGGATCGTACGGAGGCGGGAGGAAAAATGCGGGTGGGAGGGGTTGTTTGCCCCTATGCTCCGCCTGGGAGCGATCAATTCTCGTCACTGCCCACAAGTTTCTGCTCAACCTGGTCGGCCTGCCAGGCCACCGCCGACAACAGACGGCTGGTGTCCATCGCGTCGAGCGTTTCGGCCATTTGGTTTGCCTGGATGACCACCACATCGACCCCGCCCACCGTGCGAACGGCAAACGCCCCGTGCAGCATCTCGTCGTTGTGACGCAACAACGCCATCGCGTTGCTCGCCAAGGCCGGCCCGCAGATCGACCAGTACTTGACCACCGCGTGCCCCGACGGGTCGGTCTGGCCGAACTCGATGGTGACCATTTGTTTGCGAAGCGTTCCGATCGGCACGGTCACCTTCCACGTGTCGCCCGACTCGTCCAGCGCATAGCCGGCCGACGTAACCATGGCGCGAACGACGGCCTTCGGGTCGGTCACCGCGGCCGTAAGGTCGTCGAAACGAGGGCCCACGGCTGCCGCGCCGGCGGCGCCCATGCCGGCCGTCGCGGCGCTGGGCGGCGAGCCGGGCTGGCCGCGAACCGGCGCCTGCGGGCTGCCCGGCCCAATCGTGCCGCTTTGCTGCATGGTCTGCTGGATCATGGCGGGCATCATCATGCCGAAGCCCGCCCCCAGGCCCATGCCCATCGCGCCGCCCGTCGGCCCGCCGCCGCCCCCTTGCTCGGCCAGCCGGGCCATGCTGTTGGCGGCCTGGAATTTCATGAAAGCGTTCAAATCGCCCACGGCGCCCATCGCGCTGCGAGCGTCGATGGCCTTTTGGACTTCCTCCGGCGGGGTCATCGCGTTGATGAAGAAGTCGACCAGCTCGAGGCCGTACTTGGCGAAGTCCTCGGCCACCTTGACCCGGGTCGCCGCGGCGATCTCGTCGTACTTGGCGGGCAAGTCGAGGATGTTCGTTCCCAGCGTGCCCAAAAGGTCGGTCAGCCGCGCGACGGCCAGATCGCGGAGAAAAGACGAAACCTCGTCGGTGGTGTACTTGCCCTGGGTGCCGACCAGCGTGTTGACCAAAAGCGGGCTGTCGACCACGCGGAACGAGTACTTGCCGAAGCTCCGCAACCGAACCATGCCAAAATCGGCGTCGCGGAAAGTAATCGGCGCTCGGGTCCCCCATTTCTGGTCGATGAACGTCTGCTTCCCGATGAAGTAGACCAGGCACTGGAAGGGCGATTTCTCCCACGGAATCGTCAGAATCCGCGTGATCAGGGGCACATTGGCCGTCGTCAACGTGTGCCGACCGGGGGCGAACGTGTCCAGCGCCTTGCCGTCGCGGAAAAAGATCGCCTCCTGGCTTTCCTGCACGATCAATTGCGCGCCGATCTTGATGTCGGCCGAACCCTCAGGTGGGATACGCTGGACGATCGACTGGCCGGACGGGTCGAAGAACTCGATGACTTCCATTCGCATGGCGGTTACCGTTTTCAGTGTTCAGTTTTCAGTTTTCAGTTTTCAGTTTTCAGTTTTCAGTTTTCAGTTTTCAGTTTTCAGTTTTCAGTTTTCAGGCGGCCGCTGGGCTATTCGAGGCCCTTGAGAATGTCGATTCGGGCCGACCATTGCGATTCGACGTTGTCAATCTGGTTCAATAGTTCCGGCAGCGCCGCGCCGATCTCTTTTCCACGCGCGGGGAGGGCTTCGATCGCCTCGGCCAGCGTCTGAACGTCGTCCATCACGGCCACGTCCAGCTCGTAGACGCGATCCAACACGGCCTCGTCGACGCGGACCAGATCGAAGAACCCCGAGTAGCCCTGCATGGCGCTGCGCAACTGCCAGATGAATTTGTCCAACCGGCTGCGGAGCCGATCGACCTGCGGCAACAGATCGATTTGCCCGGCGTCGACCAGCGGGCGGGCCGCGTCGTCAATCGCCCGTTTGGCCCGCTGAAGCCGATCGGCCAGCCACTGGCGCTGCAACTCGTCGCTCGCGCGGCGATATTCCTTCTCAAGGTAGCCGCGGAACCCGGGGATGTGACGCAGAATCCGCTCGATGAAGTTCCGGTTTTCGGCGTGATGTCTTGGTTCGGGCATGGGTTGGCTCCCGCGATGTGGGGGGGACACTGGGTACCTCCGACTGGCTCCCTCTCTCCAACCATACATTCGTGGGGAGCCGGCGAACATTGCGGCGACACTAGGGTGCATCATACCGAACCCCACGCCTGACGGAAGTGGGAAACCGGCCCTTTGCGGAGGAATTACCCAAATTGGGGTAGGAGCAGTGGCAGGGTGGGCACCACCCACCATAAAAAACGCGATTTCTTGGTGGGCGGTGCCCACCCTACATGTCAAAGCCGCGTAGAGGGAGGGGAATCCCGGCAGAGATTTCCCCTTGGCGAACACCGACGGACTTTGGTATAGTCCCCCCCTCTTCGCAACCCCACTTGTCGGGGATATTCGAGGTCGTTCAGCGCCACAACGACAAAAGGATCAAAATGAACTGCGATTGGATCCGAGCGGGGCGGATTTTGACGGGCACGTCGGGGCTGATGGTGGCCTCGGGCCTGAGTATTCTCATTTTGAGCGGCTGCAGTGGGTTCGGGCAGCCGGCTCCGGGATGGATGACGCCCACGTGGTGGAAAAAGCCCGTCGGCGAGCCCAAGGCCGAAAAGGTCGTCGATCGGCATCCGGGAATCAAGGCTCCGTGCGAGCGAATGGCCGAGCTTCGGGAACTGGCCAAGCGCGCCGGCTCGATGTCGCCAGCCGAGCAGGAGCAAACGGGCCGGTCGTTGGCCGAGCAATTCCGCACCGAGGGCGATCCCCTCATCCGGGCCCAGATGGTCCGCGCGCTCAGGGAGTTCCAGACGGCCGAGGCGTCGGCCGTGCTCGGCGAGGCGATGGAGGATAGCTCGATCGACGTACGGATCGTCGCTTGCCAGGCCTGGGGTGGCCGCAGCGGACCGCAGGCGGTCGATTTGCTGGGCCAGCGGATCGGTAGCGATACGAACATCGACGTCCGAATCGCCGCGGCTCGCGCGCTGGGCGAGACCGGCGACCAGAAGGCCGTCGACAAACTGGGCCTGGCCCTGGACGACGCCGACCCGGCCTTGCAGTATCGCGCGGTCCTGTCGTTGCAGAAGGTCACCGGCAAGCATCTGGACAACGACGTGAACCAGTGGCGTCAATACGTCAAAGGGGAGACGCCCACGCCGGCGCAGCCGACCTCGGTTGCCGAACGTCTCCGGCATCTGTTCTAAACGGCGTAAACGCCTCTGTATCTATCATTTGCCGTTGCCTCGGGCCGCTTGGTGGCTTATTATTGGGCTATCATTGGCTTTCGAGTGGTTGCCGAGCATGAAACCCCTGCGTTTGACCGACCAGTTCAAGGCGCTTTTGGGCCGCGCCAGCGAGATAGGCCGCGCGGTGAAGTCGGATGCTATCCTCTTGCTGGTCGAGGGGCCCGCCGAATGGCAGAAATTCAAGAAACTCCTCGACGACGAAAACGTGCTCGTGGCGGCCGACAACGCCGTCTATCTCGAAGGGGCCCAGGAGGCCGGGCTAAAAACCGTGCTGCTGGACATGCCCGAGAGCCCCGTCTCCGAGCAACTCACGCAAGCCCTGCTCGAGGCGGTGGCCGACGATCTTCTTTCGCCGGGCTCGCGCGTCGTGGCCCTCTATAGCGGATTCGAGGCCGACGTCATCGACTCGATGAGCATTATCAACCTCGGCGAGCACCTCGACCGGTTGACCGGGGCCGACCTGCGGCAGTTAGAGACCCGGGTACCGCTGGACACGCTCAAGATCGTGGTCGACCTGGCGGTCGAGATCGGCCGCGACGGCCGCGAGGGACGCTCGGTGGGCACGATCTTCGTCGTGGGCGACGCGCGGAACGTGCTAGCCCAGTGCCGTCCGGCGGGATTCGATCCGGTCCGCGGCTACAACCGCAAGGATCGCAACCTGGACGATCCCCGCGTCCGCGAGGGGGTCAAGGAAATTGCGCAGTTGGACGGGGCCATCATCGTGGCGGCCGACAACACGGTCGAAGCTGGCTGCCGCTTGATCGACGCGCCGGCGACCAATCTGACCTTGTCCAAAGGGCTCGGTGCCCGCCATTGGGCCGCCGCGGCCATCACCCGCGCCACCAAGGCCGTGGCCGTGGCCGTGAGCCAAACCAGCGGCACGGTCCGGCTTTTCCAGAACGGCGAAGTCATGCTCCGCATCGAACCAACCCGTCGCCGCCCGATCGTCTGGCGCGATTTCGAATACGACCCGCCGGCCCCCTCCAGCGACAGTTAGCTGGGCCGTTTGCTCTCGGGCGGTTCGAGGACCAGATCGACGTGGAATCGCTGATACGGCTCGTCCGCTTTGACCACGCCGGTCGGTCGAATACGAAGCACGCTGTGAATGCCCCCTTCTTTGTCGGGTGCTTCGTAGACGAACAGGCCGCCGTCGTTGGCCAGTCGGCGGTGAAAGCCGTAGCGGCCGACCAGCAGCCGCACGAGCCGGGTGGCGTCGCCCGTGGTGCCGTTGAACGTGATCTTGCGGACCTGTTGCTCGGGACCGAAGTAGTAGGTCAGCGCGCCGGCCAGATCGTCGCGGGCCGTTCCGGTCACCAGCGGCACGCGGTAACCCTGCAACTGGAGCTGGGCCATGCCGGTCGATACCCGGGCCCAACGCGACATGACCCAGCCGGTCGTCACGTCGAAGCGAAACACCTCGCCGAAATCGCGGACTTCCGAGCCCTCCAGCGGAATGGTCGTCGGCGCGGCGGGTGGCGGGGTCGCGGTCGCGGGCGTGCTGTCGGTGTCGTTCACACCCTCCAGGACCGAGGCGACCGTCTTCTTGGCGCCCGTCCAAATGTCGGACGCCGAAAAGAACAGCATCGGCAGGAAAATGGCCGCGCCGAACACGGCCGTTCGAAAGAGGAGCTTGAACATGATCGCGTTTGCCTCCGGCAGTCGTGCAAGTCCCGTGGTTCTCCACTTCTGAAAATCGGCACAACGGGAGGAGGGGATTGTCCGCGGTCGGGGTTCCCCGTGCAGTTTGCCCAGCAGGTGCAAGCGGCGCGGAAGGATCGTTACAGACCGCGCAGGCGGACGGCGGGAACGAAGGACGCGAGACGCGGGGCAAGCCTACCTCGCGCTTGCCTCGTTGGCTCGGGCAGCCAGGCTGGTCTTTTCCGGCAGAAATTCCTCGGTAAACCGCGTCAGATAGTGCAGGCAACTCTCGGCCCCCCGGAAGCCGACCACCCGCCGGTCGAGGTCCATCTGCTGCGACAGCACCCGGCCCGCGTCGACGTCGAACCGGACCGTCCCGGCGGCGTAGCGCTCGATGAGCTTGGCTTCGATCTCCGGGCTGTGGATGGGCGTGAGCACCTGGTTGGACACGTCGATCGTGGCCACACCCGTGGTGACGGCGCGCAACGTAAAAACCTGCTGGACGAGAATGGTCTTGGTCGCGCCCGTCTCGAGCGGAAGCATCATTTTGTAGCGCCGGTGCCAGCTTTCGCCGACCGCGACCGGCCCGCGCGGCAGCGGGATAGTCAACTGCGGCTTCTCGCTCGAAGCCGCCTCGGGCAAAATCGCCGTGCGCTCGATGGTCCGGCCCCGGGCGTCGAGCTTGACCCGGGCCAGCGGTTTGCCGACGCGCCCGGCGGCGTCCACGAACCCGGCCGGTGGCGTCTTGTCGGTCTTGCTGTTGTAGCGGATGGGGTCGCGGTCGCCGATTTTCTGACGCATGTCGACGTCGTCAACCATCGTCTCGAACGTCGCGATTCCCTCGGGATCGACCTCGATGACCCGCCAGGCTTTGGTCGATCGGCTGGCGCTTTCGCTTACTTGGGTCGAGCCGCCGAAGGTCGCCTGGACCCGCTTGCGATGAACGACGTTCCAGCGGAGCGTCTGGCCCGGCTGGAAACGGTAGCGAAGCGTATATTTCGGGGCTTGGGATTCGACGGGAGCGTTTGGTTTCTCGGCGGTGGCCGGCGAGACCAGCAAGAGTATCCCAAGTGCAATGAAGAGTCGGCGGAAGGGAAGGGTCGTCATGCTCGCATCCTTTCGAGATGATGATAGTGTTGTCGGTGGGAGTCTTGCCCTCGGTGCTGGACTATGCGTCGTTGCGATGGAAGCAGAATGTAGGGTGGGCACCGCCCACCACAAAACGTTGTGTCTTGGTGGGCGATGCCCACCCTACGGTTTATCGCGTGTCGTTGCGGTTGAACCGCCCGCTCCAGCCGAGTTTTTCGCGGAGCGTTCGGTAGTAGCTGTGGCCCGGGGCCACCACGAGCTGAAAACTTACGTCGGCCCGGCGGACCCGAACCCGATCGCGCGGCAAAAGCCGGCCAAGCACGCGGCCGTCGACCACCACCGACGTTTCAGGCAGCGGCCGGACAACCTCGAGCTCAAAGACCCGATCGGCCGAGTCGACGACCGGGCGATAGGTCAACGTGTGGGGGTTGATCGGCGACACGACGAACGCTTGCAGGTCCTTCCGCAAGATGGGGCCTCCGGCCGAAAGGCTGTGGGCGGTCGAGCCGACGGGACTGCTAATAATCAGGCCGTCGCAACTATACGTGGTTGCCAATTCCGAGTCAACGTAAAGATGCACGTCCATCATCGTAAACGGGGGCCCATTGGGAACCACGACCTCATTGAGCCCAAGCTGCTGGTCGACCACGCGGCCTTCCCGAACCAGCTCGCACACAAACATGAGGTGCCGGGCGACCTGCAGTCGGCCTTGGCGAAATTGATCGAGCACCTCGGGCAATTCCTTGGGCTGGACGTCCGCCAGAAAACCTAATCTTCCCAGATTGACGGCGATGACCGGCACCTGCCGGCGGCCCATCTGGCGAGCCGCGTGCAGGATCGACCCGTCGCCGCCGATCACCACGGCCACGTCGGCCTCGATGGTGGCGAGATCCTGGCTGCCGGTAAAATCGCGAGCGACGATCCGGTCGGTGCGCTCGATCAGCTTGGCCAGGCGGTCGGCCTCCTCGACGACGCCCGGCCGGCCGCCGAAGCCCAGAAGCAGGATGCGCAGCGGCGAAGTGCCGCGGTCGATCTGGTTTTGTGGACGAGTCATCGTGGTTTCCGTAGGGTGGGCACCGCCCACCACAAGCCAAAAGGTCACCTGCCCATTCGTTGTCGGATGTCGCCGAGGACAACCTCGTATGAGCCGAGAACAAAAAACAAAATACCGAAAAATAGCTGCGTGTCATCATGATGGCGGATGAACACTTGGCTGGCGGCACACAGCCCAAAACAAACAACGCCCAGAATTTTGTCTGCCATTGAACGGGGATCCTTTGTTAGGGAAATGCGAATCCGGGATCTTCTGGCTATTGGTTGTCAGGCAAAGCCTGACCTACGGGGTTGGGGTTTCGGATCATCGCGCGGCAAGCGGCGGCGATCCCCTCGGCGTCCAGGCCCAGCTCGGCGAGCAACTCGGCCCGCGAGCCGTGCTCGACGAACCGGTCGGGCATGCCCACCCGGCGCACGCGGCTGGTGTCGAGGCCCAATGCGTTGGCCGCTTCCAACAGCGCGCTGCCAAACCCTCCGGCCAGCGCCCCTTCCTCGACGGTCAGAAGGAACGGAGATCGCTCGACGGCGTCCAAGAGCGTTTCCGTATCGAGTGGCTTGACGAACCGCGCGTTGATCACGCCGACGTCGAGACCCTCGGCCCCCAGCAGCCGAGCGGCCTCCAGGCAGTCGGCCAACACGGTTCCGCAGGCGACGATCGTGCCATCTTCGCCCATGCTGATGATCTCCGACGCCCCCAGCGCGACGGGCGCCCGCTGGTCGTCGGTCTCGACCGAGTCGGCCACGGCCTTGGGATAGCGAATTGCCGCGGGATGGTCCATCGTCAGGGCCAATCGGACCATCGCCTCAAGGTCCCAGGCGTCGCCCGGCGCCATGACCACCAGGTTCGGCAGCGGGCGAAGGTACGTTAGGTCGAACATCCCGTGGTGGGTTGGCCCGTCGGGTCCGGTCAGGCCCGCCCGGTCGAGCAAAAGCACAATCGGCAAGTCCTGCAACGCAACTTC
>Ga0307430_1003368_pt1 | contig 9975 bp, 5 predicted proteins | sample SalMarWE160130MG_FD_202159 | JGI IMG/M metagenome (GOLD analysis project Ga0307430, IMG submission 202159) | Salt marsh sediment microbial communities from the Plum Island Ecosystem LTER, Massachusetts, United States - WE1603-130 | ecosystem: Environmental > Aquatic > Marine > Intertidal zone >... | reverse complement strand
GGACGTGAACGTGGGCGATATTCCGCTATATAAGGGATAATCAGAAGCTGTTGGTATAAATATCTCATGTCCCGCAAGCCAGCGGCTCGGGTCACTGAACCGTGCATAATAATACAGCGCACGGCGGGTAGTGCTGTCTTTGTTCATGTTAAGGAGTGATAATACGTATTCGTGCTGTAAATATTTCAAGAAACTGAAACAGATACAGAGGTTGATGAATGGCGCGTAAAGAGAAGCCTGAAGAAGGGGTAAAGACATTCATCAAGAGTACCGACTTATCCTCCGGGAGCAAGCACTCGCATCTGGCATTAATCGATGTCAAGGACGGCAGGATAATCAGGACCCGGCAGTTCCGCTATGATTGGAAGTACAAGCCCGAGGAATTCAATGCCTGGAAGATAGAGGCAAGGGGCCAGACTTTTAACGTACCCATGAAGTCGCTGATAGCTCCCTTCGGGCTGGGCTATAAAAAACGTATTTATTCTCCCAACAGAATTATGTACCCGCTCAAGAGGGTCGACTGGGACCCCGATGGAGAAAGGAACCCGCAGAACCGGGGCAAGAGCGGTTATGTCAGGATATCGTGGGATGAGGCAACGGACATCGTTGCCGGCGAGATTAAGAGGATACACAAAAAGTACGGGCTGTACGCCATACTCGGCCAGGCGGACGGACACGGCGAGACCAAAGCGGTACATGCCACCCACGGCTGCGGCTGTCGGCTTCTTGAGCTTATGGGAGGATTTACCTTTCAGGTCAGAAACCCGGACAGCTGGGAGGGGTGGTACTGGGGAGCCAAGCATGTCTGGGGCTGCGAGCCGGTCGGCCTGCAATGGCCATATAATGCCAATATTATCCCGGACATCGCCAAACATACCGAACTGATACTCTGCTGGGGGTGCGACCCCGAGACCACGCCGTGGGGGTTCGCGGCGGGGCAAATCGCCAGTCGGTGGTTCTACTGGTTCACCGAACTCGGTATCAAGCAGATATATGTCTGCCCGGATTTAAACTACGGCGCGGCCGTACACGCCGATAAATGGATTCCCATACTACCCAACACGGATGCCGCTTTGCACCTGGCCATAGCTTACCAGTGGATTACCCGGGGTACGTACGACAAGGAGTATATCGCCACGCACGCAGTAGGATTCGATAAGTTCGAGGAATATGTCCTGGGCAAAGAGGACGGCATCCCCAAGACCCCGAAATGGGCGGCAGAACTCTGCGGAGTGCCGTCCCGGATAATCAAAGCCCTGGCGAAAGAGTGGGCGTCCAAAACGACATCAACGGCACATGGTCTCGGCGGGCCTTACATCCGGGGGCCGTACTCGCACGAACCGGCCCGGCTTGAGGTAATGCTGCTGGGGATGCAGGGACTCGGCAGGCCGGGAGTCCACCAGCACGCCGTCCTGGAAGGCGCGTTCTTTTCTTCCGCAGTCCTGAAACGTAGATGTTTCAAGCACCGCCCCTGGGGTATTGTAGAGCCGGACATATCGGGCGCGGTGCGCGGGTATGATAACTTCGCGCCCATGCCGAAACAGGTCATTCCGAAATGCCTGGTGCATGAAGCCATTTTAAAGGGAGAGTTCAGTATCTACGGCAGCGGCTACCAGATATTGCCGACTGAAGATCAGTTCAAGAAATACGTCTATCCCGTACCGGGCTGCTCGCAGGTGCACATGATATGGACCGATGCTCCCTGCCTGACGACCTGCTGGAACGACGGTAACAGCCACGTGAAAGCCTACCGGCACCCGTCGATTGAGTTCATGGTAGCCCAGCACCCGTGGATGGAGAACGACTGTCTTTTCGCCGATATTATCCTGCCCTCAAACACCAAGTACGAAACGGAAGACATCGGGGAAGGCACTACGGGCGACCAGTTCGAGAGTATTTTTCTGGAAAATAAGTGTATCGAACCTATCGGGGAGTCCAAGAGCGAGTACGAGATAGTCTGCCTGATAGCCGAGAAGCTGGGTATGCTTCAAAAATATACCCAGGGGAAGTCCGTACAGGAATGGATTAAATACGGTTTCGACGAATCGGGCGTACCTCAAGCGGGCCTCTGCGACTGGGAGGAATTTAAAGAAAAGCAGTACTACGTCGTCCCGACCGACCCCGAATGGGAGAAATACCCGGCCGGCATGTACGAATTTTATAAAGACCCGGAGAAACATCCTCTGGCGACTCCCTCCGGCAAGCTGGAGTTTTACTCCCAGAGATTGGCGGAGCACTTTCCTGATGATGATGAGAGACCTCCGGTGCCACACTGGATACCCTACGGAGAATCCCACCAGGAGAGCCTCCAGCTACCCAGAGCCAGCAAATACCCCCTGCTCTGCCAGTCCAACCACCCCAGATGGCGGGTGCACGCCAATCTTGATGACGTTACCTGGTTCAAGGAAATCCCCACCTGTAAGGCCAGGGGGCCGGACGGCTACCTCTACGAGCCGCTCTGGATACACCCTTCAAACGCATCCGAAAGGGGCATTAAACACGGGGACGTGGTCAAGATATTCAACGAGAGGGGCGGTGTTCTCTGCGGGGCTTACGTAACGGAGAGGGTAAAGCCCGGCGTTGCCTACGTGGAACATGGCGCCAGGTACGACCCCATAATTCCCGGCGAGCTTGATAGGGGCGGCGCTATCAATACCATCACCCCGTATAACTGGTCATCGAGGAATGCCGCCGGGATGGTGGTCAGCGGGTTCCTGGTCGAGGTAGAGCGTGTGAACATAGACGCGTTGAGGAAACAATATCCCGAAGCATTTAATCGACCCTACGACTGGGCCTCCGGGTTGCGATTTGATAGAGTGTTAGCTAACGATTAACAAATCACGTCTGCCGGTGTGTTATTAAAAATTGTTTAATAATGTCATTCTCGGGCTTGACCCGAGAATCCAGATCCCCTTTACCCCTCTGCTGGATTCCCGCCTTCGCGGGAATGACAGGCGGTGGGTGGGAATGATAAAAAATGGAGAATGAACTTTGTCGGAACAGATTCTTACGCAATGTACCGTGGGCGGCGCTGTATTTGTTCACGTTAAAGACGGCGTGATAACGCGCATCCGCCCCATCGTCTTTAACGAGAACGACACTCCCACGTGGACAATCGAAGCGAGAGGGAAAAAATTCTCGCCTGCCCGCAAGGTTGCCCTGAATCCCTACGTCGTCCCAGAAAGAAGCCGGGTTTATTCCGATAAAAGAATCAAATACCCTTATAAAAGGGTGGATTTCGACCCTCATGGCGCGAGAAACCCCCAGAACCGTGGTAAATCGGGCTACGAGCGGATAAGCTGGGACGAAGCCCTGGACACCGTCGCCGGTGAGATGAAAAGGATAAGGGCCGCTTACGGCCCCGCCGCCATCACCGGCAGTACTTCGTCCCATCATAACTGGGGGCTGCTGTTCTATAAAATGGGGCCTTTCGGCAGATTCTTCCAGCAACTCGGCTATACAATGCTGTTCGATAACTGCGATAGCTGGGAGGGGTGGCTATGGGGGGCGGTGCATGCCTGGGGCTATCACTGGAAACTCGGCGTCACCGATAACGTGGATATGCTCCAGGACGCCCTGAAAAATACGGAGATGGTCGTCTTCTGGGCTAACGACCCCAATTCCACCGCCGGTAACTACTGCGGCCAGGAATCCGTTATCTGGCGCATGTGGTTGAGAGAGCTGGGTATTAAAATGGTGTTCGTCGACCCCTGGTGCAACTACACGGCGGCCACCCTCGGCGATAAGTGGATAGCCCCCCGCCCCGGCACCGATGCCGCCATGGCGGAGGCAATCGCGTATGTCTGGATTAATGAAGGAACCTATGATAAATGGTTCGTGGAAAACCGCACCTTGGGCTTTGACGAGTTTAAAAAACAGGTCCTGGGAGAGAAGGACGGCACCCCCCGGACGCCAGGGTGGGCGGCGGAGATAACGGGTGTCCCCGCCCGCGATATCACGGCGCTCGCCAGGGAATGGGCTTCCAAACGCACCATGATGGGATGCGGCGCCATGTACGGTGTCGGCGGGGCCTGCCGGCAGGCATATTCCACCGAGTGGACCCGTCTCATGGTATATCTCATCGCAATGCAAGGACTCGGCAAGCCCGGCGTGAATGTATGGGGCAGCGCCAGCATGGGTCCGCCGGTCGATTTATCCTTCCAGTTCCCGGGGTACTCTTCCGCAGGATGGGATACGTTCGGGCTGGTAGCCGAAAAGCCCGCCGTTAATAAGGTTACCCAGCGGAACTACCGACTGCTCCTTCCGGAGTCCATCATGAATCCGCCGGTCAGCTGGATAGGCGAGGGCTTCTGCGGCGAGTCGATTGAACAGCAGTTCATACCCTACACCTGCCCCGAGCCGGGCCCCAACGGCTCTGAGATTAAAATGTATTACCGCCATGGCGGTTCGTATATCTCCACGATGACGGACACCAACCGGTTCGTACGCATGTACCAGAGCCCCAACCTGGAGTTTACGGTCAATCAAGACTGCTTCTGGCAGAGCGAGACGCGCTTCGCCGATATTATCCTGCCGGCCTGCACGAATTTCGAGCGCAGCGACATCTCCGAGTGGGCGGCACCCGGCGGTTACGGCGCCGCTGCTGTCGGGCATAACCACCGCATCGTCGTCTACCAGAAAAAGTGTATTGAGCCTTTATGGGAATCCAAATCCGATTACGATATTTATACCGCCCTCGCCGGAAGGATGGGTTTCAGGGAAGAGTACACGGAAGGCAACTCGGAGGAAGACTGGATTAAGAAGATATACAACATCTCCTCGATGCCCAAAATCATGAAGTATGAGGATTTTAAGGAAAAAGGGTACTACGTCGTTCCTCCCCCCGGGGAGGACTATAAGCCCACCGTTTCTAATCGCTGGTACTACGAAGGACGACCCTGTGACATACCGGACCCCACAAATCCCAGGTTCGGAAAAAAGGGAATGGGTACCTATAGCGGTAAAATAGAGTTCGTCTCACAGAGCTTAACGCAGCACTTCCCCGATGACGAGGAAAGGCCGCCGCTGGCGAGATACATACCGAGCTGGGAAGGTTACAACTCGGAGCTGGCGAAGAAATACCCGCTCCAGCTCATATCATCTCACCCGCGTTTTTCTTTCCACACCCACCACGAGAACAAGTCGCCGTGGCTGGATGAAATCCCGGGGAATCGTGTTATCAAGGACGGCTATGCCTGGTGGCCGATGCGCCTGCATCCGTCGGAAGCTAAAGCCCGCGGTATTCACCATGGGGACATCGTCAAGATGTACAACGACCGCGGCGGGGTGCTGGGTATCGCCCGGATTACCGAGCGGGTTAAACCCGGGGTGGTTCACTCGTTTCAATCGTCCGCCAAGTACGACCCCCTGGAGCCGGGCAAACCCGGCAGTATAGACAGGGGCGGCTGCGTAAACCTGCTTACTCCTGCCAGGATGATATCTAAAAACGTTCCCGGAATGGCCAGTAACTCTTGCCTGGTAGAGATAGCCAGGTGGGAAGGGAAAGTGTAAATGCCCAGATACGGCATGGTAATCGATATCGCGAAATGCTGCGGGTGCTATAACTGCTTTCTGGCCTGCAAAGATGAGCACTGCGGTCAGGGCTATCCCGGTTATACGGTAGAGCAGCCCATGGCAGGGCAGTTCTGGATGAATATAATCGAAAAAGAACGGGGGCAGTACCCTAAAGTTAAGCTCGCTTATATACCGATACCGTGCCAGCACTGCGAGGATGCGCCGTGCGTAAAATCGGCAAAGGATGGAGCCGTGTACCGCCGACCCGATGGCATTGTCATCATCGACCCCGAAAAAGCGGCAGGTCAGAAACAAATAGTATCTTCCTGCCCCTACGGTGTTATTTACTGGAACGAGGAGAAAAACCTCCCCCAGAAATGCACTCTCTGCGCCCATCTCCTTGATGAAGGCTGGAAAGAGCCCCGCTGTGTCGAAATGTGTCCTACCGGCGCCCTGGTATTCGGTGACCTCGACGACCCCGACAGCGAGGTATCGCGCCTTATCGCTTCGGGAAATACGGAGTCGCTGCACCCTGAATATGGGCTGAAAGAAAAAGTCGTTTATATCGGTCTGCCCAAGAAGTTCGTGGCCGGAACTGTGGTCTATAGTGACACGGATGAATGTGCCAAAGACGCCACGGTTACCCTGACTGGCAACGGCAGGAAGATGGCGGTACAGACTAATTTTTTCGGTGATTTTGAGTTTGAAGGCCTGTCAGATAACGGGGATTATACCGTGAAAATCGAGGCTGAGGGCTGTGAGCCGAAGGAACTGCCGGTAACCACGACTTCCGATGTCTACCTGGGTGTCATAACGCTCTAATAGTTTGACAAGAACTAAGGCAGCGGTATATCATTTTTACGCCGTTAATTCTTTCCAACAGTACTGAAAAACAGATATTGAGGTAATGATGTCCCCAAAAGGGAAGCCAGGAGTCGCAGAAAAAACCTGTATCAAGGGTACCTGTCTGAGCTCTAATGGCGATAATTCCAACGTGGCCGCTGTCGACTGTAAAGACGGTAAAATAATCAGAATCAGGCCTTTACACCTGGACTGGAAGTATAAGCCGGAGGAGTTCCGGCCCTGGAAACTGGAAGCGCGCGGCAAGACCTTCGAGCCTCCCCTGAAGACAACGGTACCGCCTCATGGTATCGCCTATAAAAAGCGTATTCAATCCCCCAACCGGATTCTGTATCCTCTGAAAAGAGTCGACTGGGACCCCAACGGGGAAAGGAATATCCCGAACCGGGGAAAAAGTAAATATGTCAGAATATCCTGGGACGAGGCGACGGACTTAATCGCCGACGAAATAAAGAGGGTGCAGAAAAAGTACGGGCCGGAATCCATATTTCTGCAAACCGAAGGGCACGGCGAAACCAAAGTGGTGCACTCCGCCCACGGCTGTCCCTGCCGTCTCCTCGATAGTATGGGCGGTTATACACAGTCGATAAGAAACCCGGATAGCTGGGAGGGGTGGTACTGGGGAGCCAAGCATGTCTGGGGCTGCGAGCCGGTGGGCACGATGAACCCATATCACTCCAATATTTACTGGGATATTGCCAAGAATACCGACATGATTGTCTGGATAGGCGGTGACCCTGAGACCACGCCGTGGGGGTTTGGCGGGGGCTTTATGCCGAGCCTGCTCAGCTACTGGTACACGGAGCTTGGCATCAAGCAGATATACGTCTGCCCTGACCTCAACTACGGGGCGGCCGTGCACGCCGATAAGTGGATACCCGTACTGCCCAATACGGACGCCGCTTTACATCTGGCCATAGCTTACGTCTGGATTACGGAAGGCCTCTATGACAAAGAGTACGTAGCCACCCATACGGTAGGGTTCGATAAATTCAAGGATTACATTATCGGTAAAGAGGACGGCATCGCCAAGACCCCTGCCTGGGCATCGGAGAAATGCGGCGTGCCGTCCAGGATAATCAAGTCCCTGGCGCGGGCGTGGGCGTCGGGAGCGACATCGACCGGGCATGGATTCGGCGGACCTTATATCCGGGGACCGTACTCCCACGAGCCGGCCCGACTAGAGGTTGTCCTGCTGGCGATGCAGGGACTCGGCAAACCCGGCGTCCACTCGCTCTTCGTAATCGAAGGGACCTTTATCGCTTACTTCGCCCTGAAGAAAGATATCGGGCAGCCGACACCGCAGGGGGTCGTCAGGCCGCAGGTGCAGCAAGCCTATCGCGGCTATTTCCCCTTTATGCCGATGAAGAAACAGATTATCCCCAAGCCCATGACCCATGACGCTATCATGGATGGGCACTTTGATATATACGGCAGCTCGGACCAGTTATCACCGGTGGAAGACCAGTTCAAGAGATACGTGTATCCCATACCGGGTTGTAATGAAGTGCACATGATTTGGGCCGATACCCCCTGTTTCTCCACGTGCTGGAACGACGGTAACAGCGTGCACCAGGCTTACCGGAATCCCAAGATTGAAACTATTATTATTCAGCACCCGTGGCTGGAAAACGACTGTCTCTTCGCCGATGTTATCCTGCCGGTCAATACCAAATTCGAGGAAGAGGATATCGGAACGGATATGCTGGCCTGTCACTACAACTCTATTTATCTCGAAGAAAAATGCATAGAGCCTATCGGGGAGTCCAAGAGCGACTACGAGGCGGTCATCGAAATAGCTAAAAAGCTGGGCAAAGGCGAAGAGTACACCGAGGGGAAGACTGTTCCCGAGTGGATAAAGTCCGGTTTCGATGGCTCAGGCGTGCCCCAGGCCGGCCTCTGCACATGGGAGGAGCTAAAAGAGAAGCAATACTACGTCATCCCCACCGACCCCGACTGGCAGAGATTCCCCGCGGGCATGTACGAATTTTATAAAGACCCGGAAAAGCATCCCCTCTCCACCCCTACCGGCAAGCTGGAAATTTACTCGCAGAGACTGGCGGAGCACTTCCCCGACGATAACGAAAGACCGCCGTCGCCGCACTGGATTGAAAAGGGTGAGAGCCACGATGAAAGAATTACCAGCGAGAGAGCCGCAAAATATCCCTTGCTCTGTCAGTCCAACCACCCGAGGTGGCGGGTACATGCCCAGCTTGATGATGTAAACTGGTTCCACGAGATAGAGACATGCAAGGTCAGGGGGCCGGACGGGTATTTGTACGAGCCGCTGTGGCTGCACCCGTCAGAAGCCGAAAAGAGAGGTATCAAGAACGGCGATATCGTTAAGATATACAACGAGAGAGGCGCCGTCCTTTGCGGCGCCTATATTACGGAGAGGATAATACCCGGGGTAGCCTACGTGGACCACGGGGCAAGGTACGACCCGATAGTCCCCGGCGAGCTTGACCGTGGTGGTGCCATCAACACCATCACACCTCATAAAGGCACATCGAGGAACTGCCGGGGAGGGATGGTGGTCAGCGGTTTCCTGGTGGAGGTGGAGGGGGCCAACATGGACGAGTTAAGGAGGAAGTATCCCGAGGCGTTTAACCGACCGTATCATCGAGCTTCCGGGCTGCGATTTGATAGAGTATTAGTTGGAGGTGAACAGGAATAATGAAGGCAATGGTGATAGACATAAACAAGTGCAACGGCTGCTACAACTGCCAGATAGCCTGCAAGGACGAGCATGTAGGCAACGACTGGACGCCGATAGCCAAGCCGCAGCCGGACACGGGGCAATTCTGGATGAAGGTAACGGACGTGGTGCAGGGAAGTGTACCCAAGGTCAGGGTAAGATACATGCACAATATCTGCCAGCACTGTGACGAAGCCCCTTGCATACCCGCGTGCAAGTCCGAGGCGATATACAAGAGGGACGACGGAATAGTCATCATCGACCCGGAGAAGTGTACGGGAAGTCGGAACTGTATCGATGCCTGTCCCTACGATGTCATCTACTTCAACAGCGACCTCAATATAGCGCAGAAGTGCACTATGTGCGCGCACTTACTCGATGACGGGTGGAAGGTACCGCGGTGTGTCGATGCCTGTCCCACTGATGCGTTGATGTTTGGGGAGGAGGAGGAGCTCAAGGAGCAGATAGCCAGGGCGGAGGTATTACATCCTGAGTATAACGTCAAGCCGCGGGTATATTACATCGGGCTACTGGACAAGTACTTCATAGCGGGAGCGGTATACGACCCTGAAGAAGACGAATGTCTGGAAGGAGCTACGGTCACGCTAAGTGATGCCAAAGGTAAGAAGACGACGTTACAGACGGACAACTTCGGTGACTTCTGGTTTGAGAGGCAGGAGCCCGGGGTATACAGTATATTGATAGAGAAGAGCGGGTATCTGCCGCGCAAGGTGGAAGATGTTGATGCTAGCAAGGACGTGAACGTAGGCGATATACCGCTATATAAGGGATAATCAGAAGCTGTTGGTATAAATATCTCATGTCCCGCAAGCCAGCGGCTCGGGTCACTGAACCGTGCATAATAATACAGCGCACGGCGGGTAGTGCTGTCTTTGTTCATG
>Ga0307430_1003367_pt1 | contig 9975 bp, 6 predicted proteins | sample SalMarWE160130MG_FD_202159 | JGI IMG/M metagenome (GOLD analysis project Ga0307430, IMG submission 202159) | Salt marsh sediment microbial communities from the Plum Island Ecosystem LTER, Massachusetts, United States - WE1603-130 | ecosystem: Environmental > Aquatic > Marine > Intertidal zone >... | reverse complement strand
CCTTGGCTGGCTCTCGAAGATGACTTTTTCAACTTTATAGCCCTTGCGGTGAACTACTCCCGTGATGCGTGGATTCAGAGGTGTTCGCCTGGGCAGCTCTCCAATAGCTTCAAGAAACTTGCTGCGAAGGCGATTCTGGTACTCGGTTATCTGTTCCGGCGTCTTGCGCAGCTCGTACTGTGCCTTCCAATCCTCGAACTGCTGTTGGGCCTGGCGCCACAGGTAATGATTCATCATATCACCTGCCTTGACGTCATTGATGGTCCCGGACAAGACCTGAAGATTTTCGTCCGCCAATGTTACAGCGTTAATCAAAAGAGACAGACACACAACTGCAATACATATTTTTTGTCGATTCATAACTTATCTCCTCTTAATTTATCCAACAAGACTACTGAGCTTTATTTCACCGGCAGCAGGTACAATGATATGCTCAAGGCCGGTGCTTCAAGTTTGCTCGGTACGTTATCAATTTTCTTTTCGACAATCCGAACACTGGGGTTTTTACCCGGTTCATTGTAGGCCTTAGGGTCTTCATTAGCAATCAGCAACAACCGTCCCCTTCCGCTAAGCCGGGCGCCTTTTAGGTCCACCGGCAGCTCATATTTTTGCTCCGTAGGATTGACGATGGCAACGGTCAGGGCCTGCCGGTCACTGGTCCAGGCGGCTGCCACATCGAGCGGATAAGCGTCACCGGTGACAGTGACCGGCACAGTTCCAAAATGGTTACGATAAAGTTTCAAGGCCAGCCCGGTCGTCTCGAAGGCAGCGGCGGTCTTGGTGGTCTTAATGCAGCCAATAACGTTTACCGTCTGGGCATAATTGGCCAGGAAGATTATATCCGAATGACGAAAGTATTCGTGCAGGCCTTTGGCAATCCCCAGGGCGTCTTTGTGGAAATATCGTGTTCCCAGCTCACCAAACGGATGGGGGCCGTACCAGTAGTTCCATTCGGTCATGGCGATTCGGATATCTTTTCCTTTCAGGGAATCCAATTTTTGACGGAGCTGTTGATGGAATTCAACTTTACGTTTGATATTGTCGGCAATCTGGGAAGTATGTTCGAGCAGGCCGGATTTTTCCTGACAATAAAAATGCTCCGCCATCAGGTCAATATGATTCGAGCAGCTCTTCAGTAATCCTTCGCTCCAGGAGCCGGCATTCCCCGAAGCGATGGGGATAATGTCCGGGTCCACTTCGCGCATTTTGTCCACAACCCAGTTGTGTTTTTGAACATAATGCCCCAGACTCATATAACCGAGCTGCCAGCGACCGAACATTTCGTTACCGATAGCCCAGTAGCGAACATTGAAGGGTTCCGGCTCGCCGTTTTTGGCCCGCAAAGATCCCATCAGTGTGTCGGCTGAACCGTTGGAGTATTCTAATTGAGCAGCCGCGGAGTAGGCATCCCCAAAACCGGTGTTGACGGTTACCAGCGGTTCGGTGTCGAGAATACGGCAAAAGCGAATAAATTCGTTGAAGCCGAAGTCGTTGTGCTCGACCCCGGTCCAGGCGGGATTTTTACGAGGGGGACGACGGTCCCGGTCGCCGATGCCATCGCGCCAGTCGTAGCCGCTGACAAAGTTACCGCCGGGCCAGCGATACATCGGGGCGTTAAGTTCTTTCAGAAGCTCCAGCGTATCGGCGCGCATACCCTCGATGTTATCCGCCGGCATTAGTGAGACTGTGCCCACAAGGCATGGCCCCATCGCTCTTTCAGCTACCTTGATTTCCAGCTTGCCCTTTTCAGTGTCGGCACCGGAGGTAAACTGGAATGGATATTTGCCATACCGGTCCGCAACGACCAGTAATTGAGTCGATTCACTATCTTCCGGTTTGTCACCCCAGAAAAGTGATATCTTTACATTCGCACTTTGCTGTTGTGGTTTGAGGTAGATATAACCGACGTATTGTTTATCTTTTACGAGTCCCAGGTCAAGTTGTCGGATACCGCTGCCTCGTTGAATTAGAGGTGTATGTTCACCGACAAAGGAATCTTCTTTAGCCATAGTCACCGAATCGGGCGCTCCCGTGATTTGCCAGGGTGAGGCGCCTACTATCGCAAACGGATTATCTCGGGGGACGCCTCGTCTTCGGCGATAGGGATTGTAATTCGGGGTAATGGGGAAATAGAACTTGCGGTCTTCGAGCATCTCGGCCCAGATGCCGCCGTAAATACATCGGCCGAGGTGCTCGATAAACTGACCGTAGATATACTTCGAGATTGGCTCTGCGGTCTTACTCGTATCAATCTCAACAGCCGGCTTTGTCGTTTGGGATTCGGCAATACATTCCTGAAGACCTGCTGCCAGACAAATCCCAAGTATTACTATACTTATCTGTTTCACACTCATGACATGCTCCTTTCTATTTTTTGCAGTATGCTTTACTCAACTGGAAAACTGTTGGGGAATCTTATTTCTATTCGTGCCGATAGACTTCCCAGCCCATATAGTTATCAAGAGCTTCGGTAATCGCATCGGCTTTTTCCGTTCGGCTCACAGCAACATGATGTTCAAAGCCCATCCTGCATACATATTGCATAAGACTCTGAAGGTTCGCAATTTTCATCACGCCATAACCGCCGAATGTTTCGAGTTTATCGTTTGTGAATTCACCTTCGCCGACATAAACGCTGATGATACCGGCAGTATCGTCAGTAGTGCTTCTGCAGAAAGTTGCCGCCCCCGGTGCTATCCTGCCAACAACAGTACCGTAAGTATTGTCTTTTCCTACGGTCCCGGCAATTATCTCCTGGTAGTCCATTTTAGAATTTTTAAAGAATGACTTTGGCAGATTGCTGCAATGGAATAAAACGGCCTTGTCAGGCTCGGCACCGTAGTTATTGTTCCAGTCCAGAATGGCGCTGGGCGTGCCGCCGGCCAATTGCAGAATGTACATTCCTAACAAACCAGTAATATCAACCTCGCACGCGCTCGGAATCAGCGACTCGCTCATCATGCTCATAAGTGTACAGGGAACTATTCCGAAGAACTCCTCCAGAGCAGTCCAGCACTGAATCGCCGTGCCGTCAAGTTCGGTTTCTCTGACCCATCGGTCCACGACATAACCGAATTTGGCCATCTTCAAAAGTTTGTCGGCGGGAATTGATTTGGTCGGAATGTATTTTGTGATAGCATTCAATTTTCTCTTAACTGCCCTATCGTTATCAGCAAGCCGCTCAGCTCTTCCAAGGATTTCAGACAAATCTATCGTCTCTACCGAGATGCCTGAGAGTTCGAGAATTTTTTCGCTGTAACGGACTGTATTAAAGGCCCCGGTGCGCGCACCGATGGCACCAAACCTGGCGTTTTTCAGGCCCTTGATAATTCTGCACACCGAAGCAAAATCGCCCAAATCTTTTTTGAATTCAGCCGAAGTAACCTTAACCGTATGCGAGCTGGTCAGCGTGTATGGAATACCGGCTTGCCTGAGATTATTGCAAACGCTTATCTTGCCGCAGAAAGAATCCCGCCTGTTGGCTATACTCATTTTGTCCTGTGCATCCGGCTCAGCATGAATCAGAATCGGTACATTAAACCCTGAGCGTTTGATTGTCTCGGCCACTCCCTTTTCATCGCCGAAGTTCGGCAGCGTTACGATTACCCCGTCAATCTTATCAGCCTTTTCTGCAAAAAGTGCAGCGCATTTCCTGGCATCCTCAAAAGTCTCAACTGCACCGTATTTCGTCTGCTGCATTGACAGGGCAACCGAATTGAAGCCGTTTTTCTTAAGCACCTCGAGTATATTCTTTCGTCCTTCTTTCGCCAACGCATCCGGGAAAAAGCCCCGGTTTCCAATGATTACTCCGAACGTCGTTTTCTTCATTTTCGTATCTCCTAAAAAAGCCTCAAGACACAAGACTAAAGTTGACCGTAATAGGCGTCCTTGCCGTGTTTGCGCAGGTAGTGCTTATCAAGAAGAGCTTTGCTAATCGGTCTTTGTTGAGGATTTATAGTTATAGTGCCGAGAGCCATTATTGCTGTCTGCTCTAACACAACCATGGATTCGACGGACGCTGCGGCATTCTTGCCCCAGGTAAAAGGAGCATGGTTGGCAACAAGCACCGCCGGGATTTTCATTGGGTCTATGCCGGCGAATCGCCTGACGATACACTTGCCTGTGTTTAGCTCATAATCGTTTCGTATTTCATCTTCGGTCATCACTTCCGTGACGGGTATCGAACCGTAGAAATAATCGGCGCCGGTAGTACCGAAGCAGGGAATTTCCCGACAGGCCTGTGCCCACATAGTTGCATTGGGCGGATGGGCGTGGCATATACCGCCGATAGATTCGAAATTTCTGTAAAGTTCAAGATGTGTCGGCGTATCTGACGAAGGTTTCAGAGTCCCTTCGATAATGTTTCCATCTAAATCAACTAATACAATTTTGTCTGGCGTAAGCTCATCATAGCTAACACCGCTGGGCTTGATGGCTATCAGGCCTTGCGAACGGTCTATCCCGCTGACATTGCCCCAGCTATAAATGACGAGCTTGTGCTTTTGCAGTTCAAGATTTGCATCGCAAACAGCTTTTCTTAAATCTTCGTACACAATAAGTCCTTGTAAGAATCTGGTTAAACGGTGAATAGCGAATTAGCTGCTCACCACTCACCAATTAACCACTCACCAATTAACTACTCACCAATCACACGCTGTCTTTGATATCTAAAAGCTCTTTCATGACGTTGGCCAATTTGCCGGAGTAATCCGATAAACCGAAGGCATCGTGCAGTTGCTTATAGAGGGCATATAACTGTTGATAGACCCTGTGGTTTTCCAACACCGGTTTATAAGTGGCCTCTTTAATCCCACACATAGAGGCCTGAGCATCTGGGAAATTGTCGTAGCCGCCGGCATTTTTACCTGCCACCACAGCACCGGCGATGCAGGCACCTAGCGCACAGCTCTGGGCGGAACGAGATATCTTCATTTCCCTCCCGGTAACATCGGCATAAATCTGCATAAGCAGAGGATTCTTCTCAGCGATTCCGCCGCAGTTTATAATTTCTGAAACTTTAACGCCGTATTCCTCAAATCTATTGATAATGGTAAGGGCTCCGAAAGCGGTCGCCTCTATTAAAGCCCTGTAAATCTCTTCCGGCCTTGTATGTAATGTTTGTCCTATCAACAAACCAGTCAGTCTTTGGTCAACGAGTATTGTTCTATTGCCGTTGTTCCAGTCCAGGGCCAACAAGCCGGACTGGCCCGGTTTAAGCTTTGCCGCCCTCTCGGTAAGAGCTTCGTGCGAGCCTGCCGATTTGCCGCCGGCCTGGATGTAATTAACGAACCAGTTAAAAATGTCACCGACCGCTGATTGCCCTGCCTCAAGTCCAAAGAAACCCGGCAGGATGGACCCATCAACTATGCCGCAAATTCCGGGTATATCCGCCAGCTCTTGGCCTGACTCAGACACTAACATATCACAGGTACTGGTGCCGATTATTTTAATCAGTTTGCCTGGAGCAATACCGGAACCAACGGCACCCAGGTGAGCGTCGAAGGCCCCCACTGCTACGGGGATACCGGCAGACAATCCGAGCTTCTGTGCCCATTCTTTGGTAAGTTTTCCTGCTTGTGTTTCTACAGTATAGGTCTCTCCATAAAGCCGGTCACGGAGTTCACCAAGCTTTGGGTCAAGCTTTGAGAGTAAGTCTTTCGCGGGTAAGCCTCCCCACTTGTCATTGAACATAGCTTTATGGCCGGCAGCGCATCGGCTTCGTTTAACCTTATCCGGCTGTGTAGTGCCCGTTAAAACCGCAGGGACATAATCGCAGCATTCAACCCAGCTATATGCCGCATCGAAAACCGCAGGGTCTGTTCGCAGACAATGAAGAACTTTTCCAAAAAACCATTCCGAAGAGTATGTCCCGCCGCACTTGGCGAGGTATTCGGGATGTTCTTTTTGAGCTAATTCGGTTATCTCGGCCGCCTCGGCGTGGCCGGTGTGGTCCTTCCACAGCCAGGCACAGGCGTTTGCATTATCTTTGAACTCATTCAACATACTCAAAGGCGTGTCGTTTTTGTCAACAGGGATTGGTGTCGAGCCGGTTGTGTCGATACCGATGCCTATAATCTGGTCGGTGTCAAAATCTTTATCGGCTTTCTTGGCTTCAGCAATTGCCGCTTTTATGGTAACCTCAATGCCTTTCAGGTAATCAGCCGGGTTCTGCCTTGCCAGATTATGGTCAGCCGAATCAAGAATAATACCGGCTTCGCCTGTTTCATATTCATATACCACTGTTCCCAGCTCGTTGCCGTTACTAACATCAACTAACAAGGACCTCACAGAGTTTGTCCCGAAATCTAAGCCGATTGTATATGCCATAATTTACTCTCTTAATTGATAGTTTTACCCGACGCGGATAATAAGCGCTTTTACCCTAACTGTCAAGTGTTCAATCCGGCTTTGAAAAATTCCGAATTTTACGAAATAATTCAATCGGCTATCTGCAATAAATGGCCCATAACAAACGTCTATCAGGACAGAAAGAGAATGCTAAATAATACGAGTGAATAAAACAATGAAAAATAATCATTACTTAAAGCCAGCCTGGACACATAATGGCTCTGTAAAAACAGACCTTCCCTTAACGGTAATCGGAAAGAAAAAGAGAAAACTAATAGATGCCTTAGGCGCAGGCCAACTCTTTTGTGTTGGAAAAGTTTACCTAAGAACCCACAACGGCTCAGTAAGGATAAGGTGATGGTTTAAGTTCACTAACGTTAGTTTAACCAGAAACTAAAATACAGATACAGGCCGAGCACCAGACCTAAAACCACAACAGTCATCAGTACCTCTACAAGCCCCCAGCTTTCGCGGCATTCCTTCTTTTGTTCAGGTGTGGCCGTGGCGTATGTCAGATCGACAATTTGTTCGTATTTTGGCGGAGCAGTCAATAGTGACACTCCGACTATCACCACAATACTAATTAACAACAGCCAACCTGAAGCAAAAAGAAAGTTGTATTGTCCAACATAGACCAACCACTCGGGTGACTTAATTATAGCTTCTTGTCCTCCGCCTGTAAGAGCCTGCAGGGCCAGTTTTGCCATCCCAGCGACAAAACCAATCGCCAGACCAGCCACCGCACCTTTGCCGTTAATTCGCTTAAAGAAAAGACCAAGCAGAAAGACCGCCGTAATTGGCGGTCCCAGATAGCTTTGAACATCCTGTAGATACCTATATAATCCCCCCTGCGAAACGCGCTGCATCACGGGAATCCAGATTATCCCCATCACAACTACCGCCAACGTTGCGATTCGACCAACCGTAACGAGATGCCGTTCGGAGGCCTTCGGATTTATCTTTTCATAAATATCCACTGTAAAAAGAGATGCACAGGAATTAAAAAGCGATGACAGAGAGCTCATCAATGCTGCCAAAAGCCCCCCCACCACCAAGCCGCGCAGCCCCGCCGGCAATAACGAGCTGACCATAACCGCGAAGACCTTATCTCCATCGAGTACTTCCTGGCCATTGGCCATTTTCATGGGGATTGTAATAAGTCCTTTTTGATGCAGGGCATAACCGATAAGACCCGGAACAAGAAATATCATCACAGGCCAGACCTTCAGGAAGCTGCCCCAAAGAGCGCCGCGCCGGGCGTTCTTAAGGTCTTTAGCCGATAGCGCCCTCTGTACAATGTACTGGTCAGTACACCAGTACCATATCCCGATTATAGGTGATGCGATTAATATACCCAACCATGGGAAATTCGGGTCTGAATTTGGCCGCCATAGCGCAAAATTCTCAGCATTCTCACGGCATATCACTTGCAGCTCGCTCCAGCCGCCGAGTTTACTCAGGCCAAAAATTGTAATAAAGACTGAACCGAGTATTAAAATAAACGTTTGGATAGTGTCGGTATAAACCACGGCACGCAGACCGCCCGCAACGGTATAGATACCCGTAAGGATAACCGTTAATAGCGCCCCTATCCAGAACGCATCGAGAACGAAATTTTCCGTAACCGGCACTTGAATCTCCGGTAAAAGTACATTGAACACTACACCGCCTGCATAAACTGTTACTGATACCTTTGTAAAAACATACGCTACAAGTGAGACGATTGTTAATATCCAGCGGGCCGTCGAATTAAATCGCTTCTCAAGAAACTCCGGCATGGTAAATACCTTCGAGCGGTAATAAAAGGGCACAAATACCCAGGCCAACATTACCACAACCCAGGCGTGCAATTCCCAATGAGCCATACCCATACCGCTGGTGGAGCCTTGACCGGCCAATCCGACAATATGCTCTGAGCCGATATTTGAGGCGAAGATTGATGCCCCAACCACAAACCACGGCATATGTCTGCCCGCGAGGAAGTAATCCGTCGATGTCCTTTGTTTCTGCAGAACCACCCACCAGACAATCACTAACATAATGCCGAAATAACCTGCAATTGCAATCCAGTCTAATGCCTCAAAGCCGCCCATAACTTACTCCTTTCAAGTATGTGTTAAAACGTTTTTAGATGTAATTCTCGAACCGGAAGTCTTCCATATAAGCTCAAGTACAGGAAATTTCAAGACTTTTCCATTTTTCTTTTATATGCTGATACAATGTACTTCCAAACTTATTCTACTGTTAGCACAAGCCAAAGGTAAAAGTCGCGTCTGAGCCGGTTTTAGCAGCTCTCGTTGCGCAAGAAAAAAGGGCTGCAAGTGTTATACTCACAGCCCTTCACTTTTGTGATACGAATTGTACTTTATGTCCTGCGGTTTCCCGGCGATGCTGGGCGTCTATCGCAGCCAGCTTGGTTTGTTACTCCACTGTTGGTGGTACATTGCTGTTGTAGCAGTCGATGTAAATCTTCCAGGAACCATCGGCCTGCCTTTTGCAGATGGTCGAGTATTTACCATCCGGCATTACACTAATTGTCTCGCCCCCTGCCTTGGGAGTTATTGATATACTGTAAGTACCACGAGCAAATCCCAAGTCACCGGATACCTGAGCTTCCTCGGGATAGAGGACACAACTAGTGTTGAAGTCATCGAAGAAGGGCTTAAAATTAGCCCGTAAATCCTCTTTTCCAAAAATGGCAGGGGCGTCTGGTGGCATCTTTACTACGTCATCTGCATGCAAGGACAACCAAAGTTCAAAATCTCCAGCGTTCGAACTGACAGCATATTGGTTCAGAACCTCCTCGATTGCAGCGATGTCATCTTCGATGGAATAGAAGGAGATTGTTGCGTGAAGCTTACCAGCAATGCTGTCTGTCACTTGAGCATCTGCTGAATAAACGGGCCCGGGCTCAGGGTCCTGGGCAGTGCCCTTAACAAAAGATGAGCCTAAAACGACTAACAAAACCAGCGCAAGTACAGGTATGCTCTTAATTGTGATTAGTTTTTTCATTATTGTTTTCATCGAAATTTTCTCCTATTTGGTTGGAATCTTTACAAAAGTTACCTTTGAAAAACACATATACACCTATTACACAACTGCCAGATATGCTGAACAGCTAAACTGACATATTCCCTTGACGCCGACAGTATCTATACATCTTCTTTATCCGGTTGTTGTACGTAAGTTTATTTGGAACCTGCTGCTGAACCTGCTATTCGGAGTGTGCCAAAGCCATGCTCTGGTAAGCCTGTGTCGGGGTCCCACGTAAAATTTCCACCGTCATGCATCTGGCTACCAATATAATCCTTCAAATTCCCGACGTCCGGATTCCCGTATGTGACTATGCCGTTCGCCCGCCAAACACTGTTTTTTCCATGACGGACTATGGTTCTCTCTCTCTCTTCTCCTTCCAGGAGCAAGACGTTTTCACCTTCATCCCAGATTTCCCATCTGAATAACATCTGTCCTACCTGTGCGGGGGGGGGCCGGGTGGGGCGACCTCGATAGCAGCCACCATTTTATTACTCCTTCGATGTCTCCGCTAACAGGTCCTACCCAGGCAAGGTCATAAGGCTCGAGATTACCGACGAAGAAATACTCGGTTGTACATGTAAGCGGTGGAGT
>Ga0307430_1003365_pt1 | contig 9977 bp, 6 predicted proteins | sample SalMarWE160130MG_FD_202159 | JGI IMG/M metagenome (GOLD analysis project Ga0307430, IMG submission 202159) | Salt marsh sediment microbial communities from the Plum Island Ecosystem LTER, Massachusetts, United States - WE1603-130 | ecosystem: Environmental > Aquatic > Marine > Intertidal zone >... | reverse complement strand
CTTTGATAAACACCATAGAGATATTCAGCCTGGGCAGTTCGAAAAGAGCCGGCTAAAGAATCAGCAGGAAGTAGTTTGGTCCATTTCACAACTCTTACATAGCGCATTAAGGTTTTATCAGCTCTTATAAAAAGGCAAAGCAGGATACAAAGCGGAATCAAAAACATAAGCTGTGCTTTAATTTTGGCGGATTTTTTCAATGTGGGAATACTATGTTGTCCTGCCCTTGTAAATTGGGCTAAAACTGCTGATAACGAGACGAAAAGTGCGAGTATAAAGAAAATCCTTGCCGAACTCATGCCAAGAGCCAAAAGAACGGTTACTCCCAGCCCGCCGACAAAACTTCCCGCTGCCTCAATAATGTAAACCCGTGAGACGGGGAGTTTTTGGTCTTTCTCGACCCATCGGCAGGCAGTGGGAAATAACATTCCCGTGATGATACTGACAGGCGCATTTATGATTATTGATACAATCAGAATGGCCCAAACGGACCACAGTGCATACGATTCTATGCCTACAAGCTCGCGGGCCTGTATGATTAATATCAATTGAAGAATAAAGGCCGGCAGATAACTCAAAAACAAAAACTCTATGTTTTTAAGTAATTTTTCGGCGATAAATTGCGCTCTATAAACGACTATTGCTCCCATGCCCACCCATAGAAACCATGAGGCAAAGAAAATGCCAACGCTTATATCATTGCCTTCGAAAGTAGTAATAAACTCGCGGAAAAGTAAGGCCTGGGCGGCGATAGTAAACAGGCCGTAACTGAATATCAGCAAACTGCGAGCAAGTTTCATTTTTGGTTCCCGCCAAGCGGGGTCCCTTCACTTTCACCCCATCCCGTCTTCGATGGATGGGATTCACCGAAAACATCCGCCTGGAAGACCAGAAAGCTCGCACCTTCTTTCCAGGCATCAGCAGGCAACTGCGCTTTCAAAGACAATTGCGTGAGCATCTGATTAACATTCCAACCATACTCCGGTGCAACCTGAGGTAGATAAATAGCGGAATGACCATCCTTGCTCAGAACAACGCCGTCTATGCCGATCCGGATTTCATTCGACGAGGCAACAGGTTCAGGCACCGTCAGCGCGGAGATTTCGATTGTAATATCGTTGCATTCCGCCTCTGTTACCGGCGGAAAGCGTCTATCATTAACGCAGGCGTTAATCGCGTTTCGAATGACCGACTTGTACAAAGGCCGCTGTGGAAAGATATCGCCTATGCAGCCTCTGAGCTGGGAATGTTTCTTAAGCGTTACAAATGCCGCGCGGGGACATCTCATTGCATCGCTGATTGAAACACCAAGCTCAGAGGCTTGTGGAACTCTTCGGGTCCGCAGGGCAGAAACTATTGTTTTACGGGCCAAAGTCAAAAGTTGTTTCTTATCTTCCTCTGTTAATTCGGGGTCATTTGCCTGCGGTTTAATCTCTGGATTGTTTTGCCACGCCCCGGAAAAGGCAACGGAAAGGTAACTGACGGAATTTGTAAAATCACCTGTTAACTCACCGGAAGTTGTGTAATTTATTAACTCAGCCCTGACCGGCTCATCTAACATTGAAAGTAATACTGCAATTGGAATATAACCGCATATCGTTGTCCCGGTGCTGTACTTATATTCCAGGAAACCTTGAGCATCCAATCCGGCTATATGCTCATACGCGCCCATATCAAGCTCTTTGATTTGCTCAGGTATATTTTCCGTGAACGGCACGTAAAGATGTCCGCGACCATAGTGTACAAAATCCGAACTTACAATTACGAGGGTTTCTTCATCAACTAAACTTCTCAAAATGGTAGCAGCTTTGGTGATTGTCTGTAATGAGCAACCACCGGCCACAATCGGCACAAGCTCGAAATCTTTTCGGCTGTATTGCAGCAGTGGCAATTCTATTTGAACACTGTGTTCTTGAAAACCGTGCTCATACTTGTGTGCCTGAGGTATATTCTGAAATACCGAATATTTGAGGAGTTTGTTTATAAATTCCACATCCAGCGGTACTTGTCCCAGAGGTGTTTCGTAATGCGTTACTCTCGGAACACTCAGTATCTCTTCCATCGAGATATGGTGGCTTGGGCCGATGATAATGATTCGTCTATATTTCTTGTCTGTGGTTTTTAGCCCACAAACTGCGGTTTGGCCTGAATACCGGTATCCCGCGTGTGGCAAAATTAGTGCAATTACATTGTTTATCGGTTCGACCTGAGCTTTCTGGAATAAGCCTTCAATTTGTTCGCTCAGCACTTCAGTATCGGCAGAGTACCATCCTATCTCAGCAATTTGCGAACGTAGAACAACTTTGCGGGGCTTGGCGGGAGCTTCTTTTGGTAGATGTGGTTTCCTGAAAAAAATGGTGGCAATAACTAATAACACAATCACTAAAACCAGCAGAAATCCCCCTCCGAGCCATTTTTTTAACTGCTTATCCATATCAACCACTCCATTTGCTTTGCTTAGAAATGTCCCTTAAAGGTTTTACGATACCCGGATACTTTTTAGCACGCACAGCCCATATAAATTTCCGTGGTGAGGCTTTACTTGCCAGCCAGGAAAAACCGACGACAATGGCTGAACCTGCTTTTATCAATCTGCGAATAAATTTTCTGCGTGTCATTTCCAGACTCCGTAAATTTCTTTTCCACAATCCGGGCAACAGCCATTCTTGAGCCGGTTCTTCAGGATAGTATAACCACTGCGTTCGATGAGCAGCACTTTGCAGCTTGGACAATACGTGTTCTCGCCTTGCTTGCTGCGAAGGTTTCCTATATATACATAGTCCAGTCCCTCGGTGATTGCGATTTGCCGAGCCATTTCCAATGTGTTCAACGAAGTCGGCGGCAGGTGACGCATTTTGTAGCGAGGAGTAAATCCTGAAAAATGAAGCGGTGTCTCGCCGCCCAGATTCACTTTGACCCAACGGGCAAGCTCGCGTATCTGCTCCGGCTTGTCGTTCAGCGTCGGAATAATCAGGTTCGTAACTTCAACCAGGATGCCGCTTGCCTTGGCTATTATTAAAGCATTCTGGACGGGTTTCAACGTCCCCGAGCAGATCCGGCGGTAAAAATCATCGGTCATTCCCTTCAAATCTATATTCGCCGCATCGACATAATCGAGCAATCTTTTCCACGGCTGCTCATTTATATATCCGGCAGTTACAAGAACATTGCGTATGCCGGCACTTCGAGCTAATTTTGCGGTATCGTAAACATATTCATAAAAAATAATCGGCTCGGTGTAAGTATATGCCAGGGACGGACAATTACCGCGCCTGGTTAGCGCCAGCAGCCTTTCAGGCGGACAAAAATATGCGGGTATGTTTTCATCTTCCGGATTGGCTTGTGATATTTCCCAGTTCTGGCAGTTTTTACAGTGGAGGTTACAGCCGACGGTCGCTATCGAGAGAATGGGAGTGCCCGGCAAAAAATGGAAAAGCGGCTTTTTTTCGACCGGGTCAATGTTAATAGAACAGGGGTAGCCATAAACTACCGTTCGCAGGACACCGTCGATATTGATTCTCACCCGACATTCGCCGCTTTGGCCGGGCTCAATCAAACACATTTTTGGACATAGCTCACACTGAACCTTCAATTTAAGCCTCAACTTTCCACCCAGCACCAAAATTTGGTGAGTAATGATTAGTGAGTGGTGAGTAGTCAATTAACCAATTAACCAATTAACCATTCACCAATTAACCAATTTGGTTCCGATGATTATAACAAATTTTTTACAGTCTATATACCCTAAAACATTGGCCGTTAAATCAAATAAATAGCAAGATATAAAACTGAACCAACGGGTGTGAGCAAACAATCCGAGAAATCGCGCATGGGTAAAAACGTTGCCCAAAATAAAAAGTTCATATCGCGCAATTTAAACATTTACCCCGGATTTCCCATTTCGCTTTCGAGGATTGTAATGACCTGATACGCAAGTGAGATATAGCTCATAGTCCTTTTGATTAGTCAAAAAGACTACGTGCCTTATAAAACGAATCAATACACCACTTAAAACCAGATACCTAAAGCTGATATTGTGGGCTCTGTTTATCGTGTTTGTGATTTGGCTTATGTAAATAACGAGACATGAGTGGATTCAGCCCGCCTATCGATTAATAATAATGAGATAGGAACCAGAGCGGAGGTGGAGGAAAGTTAAAAAAACAAAATGCAAAAGGCAAAATTAAAGAAATTAATATGGTGGGGCAAGCCCCACCCTACAAAACTGCCGAGCAGAAATACAAGGTTCTTCTTGCATCCGGCGGTGTGTCAGAAGTTGCACGGTAAATCCCTTTAGCGTCCGAGAGAGTAATAAGGCGAGCGGTCGCTATGGTGTATTCTTCCAATTAGCTCCCATTGTTTTTGTTCTAATACGACAGAGACAATCGTCAACTGTCATATATAGGACCGAGCCGTCATTGCCCCAGGCGCAGTTGGCTGTGCGTTTGCCGGTATGAATTCTGCCGAGAAGTTTGCCCTCAGGTGTGATAATGTACACCCCTCCGGGACCGGTGGCGAATAGATTCCCGTGCTGGTCAACCTTTAAGCCGTCAGGAGAACCCGGATATTTCCTCATCAGACTCGCAAAGTCATACAAAACCTTTCCACTTCCAAGAGTGCCGTCGGGTTTGAGAGGGAAAGCCTTTATGATCGGATATTGAGAATCTGATTGTGCAACATAAAGGACCTTTTCTTCCGGAGAAAAAGCAATTCCATTTGGTCTCGTCATTTCCTTTGTAAGCAAAGTCAGCCTGCCGGAGGTAGAAAGTCGGAAAACACCACAAAAATCCAACTCGCGTCTGGGGTCCCTTTGGCCTTTCGGCAAACCATAAGGCGGGTCTGTGAAATAAATATCACCGTTAGATTTGACGGCGGCATCATTTGGGCTGTTGAGGCGTCTGCCCATATAATTGTCAACGAGAGTTTTTTTGCCTCCGTCTTTTTCCAGCCTTGAAATACGCCGGTCGCCGTGCTCACAAAAGATGATGCGCCCCTGCAGGTCTAAAGTTAATCCGTTACTGCCTGGTTCACGGCCATAGTCAGTGACACCGGTATAACCTGATGGTTTCATAAACAAGCTAATGCCTTGTCCTTCCTTCCATTTCATCACGGAATTGCGTGGTATATCGGAGAACAGCAGATACCCGCCGGCATCCTGAACCCACACCGGCCCCTCGGACCACTCAAACCCTGATGCCAAAAGCTCAATCTTGGCATCCGGCCCAATCAGGTCATTGACGTGATTGTCAAACTTAACAACCTTGCCGATTGTGGGAGAGTTTGTCGATTCTCGCGAGATGATATTCGTAGAACAGGCCAGAACGATAATTATAATTGTCAGAGACAAAACTCTTGAGTTTGGTATTCTTTTCATATCAGGATCCCTTACTTGTCTGACGACAGTCAAGATTCAGGATTGTTATTTGTTTTGATTTACAAGTCGGTTGACGAAATCCCGCGGATAGCAGAGCGTTCGATAGAGTGCCATTCGACTGCCGTTTTTGTTCAGGTCGGTATTGTAAAACTCCCAGACCATTTCACCATCCTGTGTTACCTCGAAGAATCGTCCGGGGTCGGATTCAGCAACCAGGGTATTGCCATTTGGTAATCGCTGGTTCGAGCCCCTTGCCTGAGAGTAAAAGTGGGTAGGGGGCTCGGCCTTATATTCCCACGTGATTTTCTCGGTAATCGGGTCAAGCTCCACAATTCGAGTATATCCCCTGACGCGAACCGACCTGTTGCAGCCGTTATCGTAAATCAGCAAGTGTCCGTTTGGAAGCATGGTTGGCATGTGCGGTCCGAGGAGCTCTCCCGGTCCCCATGCCCAAACAACTTTTCCCGTCTGCCTGTCTATGACTCCGATTGTATCGATATGTCGTCCGCAGAACAGCAGATTGCCAGCCTTGAAGCGCGGGTCCTTTTTCGCTGCAGGGCCATCAGGCAGAACCTCTATCGTGTTGATATGAGGCCAATCCGAGAACAGCGTCGATGGCGGGAGCTTCAGCGGTACATGCTGAGCAATATCCTCGGCGTGCTCCTCAACTTTCCATTCCCAGACCACTTTATTTTTGGGTGTCAGTTCGACAAGGATATCACAGGTAAGTTTGCCGGACTTAGTCCACGGATTGGGCAGAGGCTGACGGGACACGACCAGCGTGTTGCCGTTGGATAAGCGAGCGAAATCGTGGTGGGCCCTTAGCCTGGCCTTCCAGATGAGCTTGCTGTCCCAGTCCAGTTCCAGAATCATCACATCCTTGATGATTGCAACGAGATGGCCGTTGGGCAGCAGCTCAGCGTAGTGCCACGTATGGCCCTGGGGATACGACCACTGGTGAATTTCCCGTCCGTCCAAGTCGATGATGTGGGCCGCTTCAGTACCTCGGCTCGAATAGAGCCTATAGCCGACATAGCACTTGTCTCGTTTCAGGAGGGTTACTCCTGCCCGCTTCCTGGCTCTTGGAGGTACTTCGTTGGTCACCGTCTGAGACACCTGGGCCTGGGCAAAAACAGGTACAGGCAGCATCCACCAAACCAGTACCAATACCCACGTACCGAAAGCCACGACACGACCGGTTCTTCCTGCCAATGCTTTCTTGTTTTGCTTGTTCATAACTTACCTTCCCCATTAAGTAAGTTGTTTGTGTGTAAATTATATACGGACCCAACCTACCCCAAATAATAATCTAAATGGACGACAAATGCAAGTCGCTGATTTAGCTATAACTGTCCCCACAGTGATAGAATAACTCCTTGTCGTCCCGTGCCCACACGAATAGCTGCCCGCCCGTGTTCGAAATCCGGGCCTTTGGGCTCGAACCTATCTACTCCGGGAAGTTCATGCGGCGCAGCAGGTCGCCGAAGCGCGGATCGTCGTGCAAGGGCTTGAAAGCAGGAGGATAGCTGATCCAAGGCAAGTAATGGTGGCGGGGGGGGCCGTACGCCGCTTCGAGCCATCGGAATGCCTCATCCTTCTCGCCCAGGACGGCATAGATCTGGGCTATAAACCAGGTATCCCAAGGTGTGGAATCCACCTCCAATTCAGCCAATACCTGCCGCGCCTCATCCTGCCGGCCAGCCATCGCATAGGTACGCCCGAGAGCATATTTCCAAGCACGGTCGACCACACCCGCCCTCTGGTGTGCTTTGATAGCCTCCTCATACATCCCCTTTTCTGCATAGACGCTTCCCAGGACATACAGCCCGACCGCGAAATCGGAATCCAGTTCGAGTGACTTCCTGGCTTCGTCGATCGCCTTGTCGTATTGCCCTGTCCACCAATACTGCCATCCTTGCCACGCATAGCAGATTGGCGCGAGGGGGTCCAACTCCTGGACTCGTCTCATTTCTGCCGAAGCTTCATTTGTGTGTCCGAAGAGCAGGAGATAGAATGAATAGTGACCGCGAGTTTGGGCTAAATTGGGATTAAGTTTCAGGGCACGCTGGAAGGACTGTTCCGCAGCCTCCCAGTTCCAATCCTCGTAGAGCTTGTTTAGGGCCAGAGCGGAGTGGGCTTCGGCCACGGTGTCGTCCAGTTCCAACGCCTTGAGCGCCGCCGCTGTCGCTTGCGCAGAGGCGTCCAGTGGAGCCCCAGGGCCATGAGCACACACGGCATAACCGAGCGCCAGCCCGCCGTACGCCAGGGGATCCGTCGGGTCTTTTTCGATTGCCTGGTGGAGATACTCCAGGCCTTTTTCGGTTCCTTCCGGTGTGGATTTGTTCAGGTGGAACATCCCCTTGAGATATGCCTCATACGTCTCGGGGTTGACCGGGCGCCTTGCCGCCAGCCGCGCTTCCTGGTCGGGTGTTACTGTAATCTCGATTTGGCGGGCAATGGTTCGTGCCACCTCGCTTAGCAAGGTCAGGATGTCGCGCAGGTCTCGCTCGTAGCTGTCAACCCAGAGGTGTGTGTCTGTCGGGGCATGTATCAACTGCGCCGTGATCCGCACCTGCTCCCCAACACGAAGCACCGAGCCTTCCACCACCGCATCCACATTCAATTCTCGCGCAATCTCCGGCAGCGGCTTCTTGGCATCCTTGTACTGCATGATCGATGTCCGCGACCTCACCTGCAGCGCCCCGATCTTTCCCAGGTTGGCGATCAGCGACTCGGTTATCCCGTCGGCAAAGTACTCCTGCTCCGGGTCGCCGGTCAGGTTTTCCAGCGGCAGTACTGCAAGCGACTCTATCCGGGCGGGGCTGGCCCCGCCCAGCAGTCGCTCCCGCCATCGGCCTATATTCAGTCCCAATACCACGAGTGCTCCCACGACAAGCACTATCACCATTGCCCACCGCCACAGGGTTCGGACTGGCGCCGTTAGTCTGGCCGCTGTTGCAGTCGCAGGCAAGGTGAGCGTCTCTTTTATTTCGATAGCCGCATCTCCGATGTCCCGAAGCCGCCGGCGCGGGTCCTTCTCCAGGCAGCGGCGAAGAAGGGCCCTGATATTTGCAGGGATTTCTTGCGGCAGCACCTCCCAATCGGGTTCGCGTTCGATAATGCGTGCCAGTATTTCTGTGGCGGTCTGGCCCTCAAATGGAAGGTGACCGGCCAACATCTCGTACATAATACATCCAAATGACCAGATGTCGCTGCGCTTATCGGTCGGCTTACCGCAGGCTTGTTCCGGGCTCATATAAGCCGGCGTGCCTATTACACGGCCGGGTTGAGTAATAGCGGTATCTTGGTTTTCGTCCTGGCTGCTGGTGACCTTGGCCAGGCCGAAGTCCAGCACTTTGACCTTTCCTTCCGGCGTGATTTTGATATTGCCGGGCTTGAGGTCTCGATGGACGACACCTTTCTCGTGCGCCGCTGAGACTGCCTCGGCGATTTGCCGACCAATTAAAAACGCCTCCTCCAATTTGAGCGGCTCACGAGCTATACGTTGGGCCAATGTCTCGCCCGGAACATATTCGAGAATTAAATAACCGGCACCCCCGTCCTGCTCAATGATTTCGTATATCACGGCGATATTCGGGTGATTCAACGAGGCCAGTAGTTTGGCCTCACGCCTGAAACGCGTCCGCGTAGTTGAGTCGCCTACCAGTTTAGCAGGGATGCTCTTGATGGCCACAGAGCGGTCAAGTTTTGTGTCATGGGCCAGATAGACCACTCCCATACCCCCACGGCCAATCATCTCTGTTATCTCAAAACTGCCGACTTTCTTGCCCACAAGACTTTGTCCGGTCACTGTATCTTCAAAGTCGCTTTCATTTGCATGCACAATAGAATCGAACAAAGTATCAATTTTCTGAAGGTTCCGTATTCTCTGTCTGAGCTTATCCACAATCTCAGGGTATTGTTTGACAAACTCATCTATATTGGGCTTCTGCCCTTGCAACTGCGCATCGACAAATTGCTGCACAGCCTCTTCAATGGTTTTTTCCTGATTGTCGTCAATTAGTCCGGCCATCAGACATTCTCAAAAGTGCCGCTCAGCGCCGCCATCGCACGAGAAACGAGCATTCGCACGGCATCGCTGCTCTTGCTTAATCTCTCTGCTATTTCTTTGTAGGAAAGCCCCTCGATTTTCGTAAGAACAATTACTTCTTTGTATTCAGATGTCAGTGCGTCTATCGCCTTGGCAAGTCTGGCCAAATCCTCTCTCTTTGACATTATTGCGCTCGGCGTTGTAGTGTCAATGGGACCCAAAGCTGCGACAAAGCTGTCCCCGGTAGTTGGCTCATAGCTCTTGAGTTGAACTTCTTTACGAATATCGCGCTTATTCGCGTGTAATCTGTGTAAATGGCCCCTAAGTTTGTTCTCAGCTATTCTCGAGAGCCACCGCAGGAAATCCCCCTCGTTCCTGTATGTGAAGCTTCCTAAATCCTTCAAGGCGGAAACAAAAGCATCCTGGACCAAATCCATCGAGTCCAGCTTGCGGCGAAGCTCTTTGCCCATACGAAGTCGTACTATCCAAAGGACCCGCGTGCCGTAGACCTTGCACAGCCGGTTTAAAGCTGACTCATCGCCGTCTTGCGCC
>Ga0307430_1003358_pt1 | contig 9986 bp, 10 predicted proteins | sample SalMarWE160130MG_FD_202159 | JGI IMG/M metagenome (GOLD analysis project Ga0307430, IMG submission 202159) | Salt marsh sediment microbial communities from the Plum Island Ecosystem LTER, Massachusetts, United States - WE1603-130 | ecosystem: Environmental > Aquatic > Marine > Intertidal zone >... | reverse complement strand
TGACAAGCCTCTCAGCAGGGATATAATCACATCATCGTTTATGATGCGAGGAGATACCGATGCCCCTGTTCTATCCCTCATTCAGCGCGCTGCACCTGGCCGACCAGATATTTGACGAGATCGGCAGGCAAACCACGGGCTACGAAGGCCGCGTAGGTGCAATCTGGTATTGGCGGCTGCCTGCCGGCATCCTGGCCGCCGCCTGGATGGACAACACGGTGACGGAGGAACGATGGGACGTGATCCGCGCCCAGGCCAGCACCCCCAGGGCCGGCATCTTTAGCACGGCCGATTTTCCCTTTGCGGCCTATAGCACCACCCCCTCTTCCCCCCCCTTCATCCACGACCTGCAAGGGGAAGCTGAGTGGTCAAACCGGCTGTACTTCCAGATGGGGTACATGATCGAAGACATGGTGCATTGGCTGGGCATGCTCCACGCCATCGCCATCTCCCCCCAGATCAGCACGCCGGCCGCCCTTCCAGCCCTCAGCCCACTCGAGCGCCGGTTGGTGCACCATGCCGTAAATGAGCTAGAGGGACAATTTACCATCACAGCGCTACACAAAGCCTTCCGTGACGAAATCTCGCGCTCCCGCCTGAGCGCGCTGGCGCAGGCCTGGGAGCTTGGAGAGCTACTGACCAAGCGTCCCCGCCGCGTGACCTACGCACTGCGGGTATTGGCAGAAGAGGAAAACTAGCCCAACCACTCAAAAAGAAAACGGGGCAGGCTAACCTCACGCCTGCCCCGTCGTTTACCTGGCTCGAGGCGAAAAAGCCACGCGACTCACTTGGCCGGCAGGGTAAAGCTAAACGTACTCCCCTTCCCCACCTCGCTATCCACTGCCACATCCCCGCCAAGCTTTTCCACGATGCGTCGCACAATGGACAGCCCCAACCCATGCCCAGTAACACGCACCTGCTCAAGCTGCGTGAACGGCGTGAACAATCGCGTTTGATCCTCAGGCGAGATGCCGGGGCCGTTATCACGCACCCAGAAGCGCACAAACCCGTCATCCTGCACCTCGGCCCCAAGCTCCAGATGGGGCGGCTGGCCGCCATACTTGATGCCGTTGCTGAGGTAATTGGCCCACACCTCTTCAATCCAAGGATTGTAGCCCACCGCAGTCGGCCATGCGTCCGGCAGGACGATCTCGGCCCCTTTTTCCGCAGTCAGAAAAGCCAAGCGCTGCATGGCCTCGGATACTACGATGGACATATCCACGTGCTCGTGCTGCACCTCTGTCCTGCGAATCTCGGCCAACAAGAGCAGCTCGCCGATGATGTTACCCATCTTGCGCCCATTCCGCGCAATCGACTGGAGGTAATACCGCGACTCCTCTTGACCTTTGAGCACCTTAGAAAGGTCCTCCGTCAGCACGTCCGCATAGCCAATGATAACTCCCAGCGGGGTCTTGAGATCATGGGCCACCGTGTGAGCGAAGGCGTTCAGGTCTTCGTTGCGCGCTTGGAGCTCGGCGGTCTGCTGACGCAGCGTCTCCACCAGGTGGGCATTGTCGATGGCGATAGCACCCGACGCAGCCAATGTCTCCATCAAGGAACAGTCGGCCTCGGTAAAGTTGCCGCCTTTCCTATTCACGACTTCCAGCACGCCGATGACGGCATCGCGGACTCGCAACGGCACAGCAAGCAACGAAGTCGTATGATAGCCAGTCCGCGCGTCAATATTGGGGGAAAAGCGACGGTCGTCCGGCGCGTGAGAGACGATGGCACTCTTGCCGGTTTTCGCCACCCAACTGGCGATGCCCTCGCCAGGGCACAGGCGCAGGTTGACCAAGGAGTGCTTCAATCCGTGGTGAAGAGCTCCCCGGCAGACCAGCCACCCCTCCCGCTCCTCGTCCCACAGCCAGACGGAGCCCCCCTCCGCCCCGATGATCTCTGTCACGGCCTGCAACAACCTGTCAACGACCTGCTGCATGTCGAGCGTGGCGGTGAGCGACTGGCCGAGGTTGTTCAGCAAGGTCAAGTCGCGATTGCGCTGCTCCAAAGCCTCGACCGCTCGCCGTTTCTCTTCGGCGAGACGGCGCTGATGAAGCACCTGCTCAATCACGGTAGGCAGTAGCTCAAGGTAGCCCCCGTCCACGTCCTTGACGATGTAGTCGCCCGCCCCCAACTTCATAGCCTTTACAGCGGTCTCCTCGTCGCCGGTCCCGGTGACCATAATCATGGGCGGCAGGGGCCCCTGTGTCGCCATGATACGAATCACTTCAAGCCCACTATGAATGGGCATGTTCTGATCCACAGCCACGACGTCGTAGGTACCCTTCTCGTACATGGCGAGACCCTGCTCGCCATCAGGCGCGACATCTACCTCATACTCCGCCTGCTGCAATTTCTTCTGAAGAAGACGGGCCAAACCGGCATCATCTTCCATGTAAAGGATACGAATGGGTTCAGACTCGGCCATAGAGACTCACCCTCCTTGTGGCACTTTGACAACAGATAGAAACAATCCAAGCTTGCGGATCGCTTCAGAAAACTGCTCATAGTCCAGTAGTGGCTTGGTAAGGAAAACGTTACATCCGAGCTCGTAGCACTTTGATACGTCCTGGGTATCGTCCGAACTGGTGACCATGATTACGGGAATATGCCTAGTACGATCGTCCGACTTCATACGCTCAAGCACCTGGAAGCCGTCGAGCACCGGCAGGTTCAGATCGAGCAACACCAGGAGCGACGAGGAGTAATTCTTCGCTCCCTCGTACTCACCCTCACCAAACAAAAAGTCCAACGCCTGCTGGCCATCGGTCAACTTGACGATGTCGTTGGCAATGTTCGAATACCTCAGGTTCCTCTCGATCAAACGCGCGTGGCCGGGGTCATCTTCGACCACGAGAATAGTGACCATCTGCTCGCTAGGCATGATCGCCTCCTTGCGTAACCTGGTTAGAGATCGTAAAAGCAAACTCTGACCCGACGCCGGGTTGAGACGTGCACGTGATGCTTCCGCCGTGAAGGCGTGCCAGCGTTTGTGCGTAAACCAACCCCATACCTTCGCCCGGGAAATCTTGCCTGCCGGCCCGGCGAAAGGGCTCAAAGATTTTGTGCATGTCCTCCTGTGCAATTCCACGCCCGTTATCACGAACAGAGAAGAGTGTCTCGTCAGAATTGCGCTCACCGGCTACTTCAATCAATCCGGGGCGACTGGGATCCAGGTAGACCACCGCATTCTTCAAAATGATGCCCATGATCTCGTTCAGCGAGTCCCGATCAGCAACCACCTCAGGCAACGGCGTGCCCACGATCACCTCGACCTGACGCTGCCCGATTTGGTCGTCCAGGGTCTCTAGGACGTTCTGGACAAGAGCGTCCATGTCGATTGACTCGAACTTGAGATCACGGCGGCTCAGACGCGATAGCCTCAGGACGGCGTTCATGAAATCGTCGATGCGCCTTACGGAAAACTCGATGAATTCCAAAGACTCGGAAATATCCTCCCGGATGGCTGTGGTCACTGCCGGGCGCTGGCCGTCATCCAGGTGCGGCAAAAGTGGATCAAGGGCGGATTGGACTGTCTCCAAGGCAAAGCGCAGTTCAGCGGAGAATCCCTTGAGGTTAATCAGCGGAGTCCTGAGGTCGTGAGAGATGATATAGGCGAATTTCTTAAACTCTTCGCGACACTGCCGCAATTCGCTTATAAGCTGCTGCTTTGTTTTATCCGCGTCTCGCATACCACTTTCTCAAAATCCAACAACTTGGGCAGACCGAAACCACTCACCATCAGTGTATCACCACTGGCCTTATTCGTCAAACGCGTGCATTATACTCTAGAGAACTGGCCGGGTCAAGAAGCAAAAATTGACATCCCTGCAAAGCCGTGCTAAAATCCTCACATCGTTAATCTAGCAAGGAGGATCGCGATGCCCAATCCCTCCAATCCCTTACGTCGCCTTTTCGGCCGCCAACAAGATGAAACCGAAGAATCCGCCCCCCCCTCAGAACAAACCTCGGCGGACGAAGCGGCCATCGAAAAAGCCCGTGCATATCTCGAAGAAGTTCGCCAGAAGATGGAGCGACTGGCGGGTGATTTTGCAGCGGGCAGAGTCAACACCACTCAGTTCCAGGAGCTCTACGCCCATTATCAGCAGGAACGAAAGGCGATTGAGGAAATCTTGGAAGAGGCCCCAGAGGCAGCCGCCTGGCGGGCCGCGGTCGGTCAAGAGGAAGGGGAGAGCATCATCATCCGCCGCCGCCACGCTGCTCGCATCCTCGGGTACGCAATTTACCTAAACGCCGAGAATGTCCTCCTGCGCTCCGTCGGCGAGTACGACATAGACGAACGAATGGTCACCTCAATGTTGGACAGCTTTCACACCAGCGATCCAAAAGACCTCGAGAAGCAGATGCGCAGCATCGAAGTCGAAAACACCCGGTGGGTGCGGTTCGTCCCGGGCCAGCACACCACGCTGGCTGTGCTTTTCTCAAACGAGCCGGCCCGCGCCCAACTCGACATGCTGCGCGATCTACAGGCACACTTCGAGCAGGCCAACCAGCGACTGTTTGCCCGGGGCGCCACCGACCCTTCGCAATTCGTCTTCCCCCACGCAGCGGTATTTGAATAGAAAAAACGAGAGCGGGATTCCTCCCCTCTCGTCGCTCTCATTCTCACCCCACCCGAGTCTCACAGCGCATCGCCCAACAACAACCCCAAAAACCCCAGGGCTATACCAAGGTGCAACAAAAGATCTGTGCGCGCCAACCAGCCGACTACAGGCCAGGTGCCAGGCAGCAATCGAAGCACAAAATTGAGTATCACGAGGAGAATAGCAACAAGGATGGGAAGACCGGGCAACCGGGCCAAAAAATCACCGATGCGCTTTAATAATTCGGCGGCCATTTTACCTCCTGCTGCGCTATTTTAGCACAGACTCCTCAAAACTCAACCGGCCTCACCATTTCTGCCGGGCAGGGCGTTCTCCAGCTCGCTGAAGCGGCCCGTCAACTCGCGCGGCAGGCGGCCGGCGATGAGCGTCCCGGCCTCGGTGTGTTCCTCCCGCTCGATCAACCCCCGGCGATGGAAAAGATCCACCAACTCCCCCATCTCGTAAGGGATGGTGACCTCCAGGCAAACCATCTGCGTCTCGAGAATCTTTTCGACGCGAACCAACAGCCTATCCAATCCACCGCCGGTCAATGCCGAGATCGCAACGCCATCGGAGAAGGCGGGTACGAGGGAGAAGGCTGCACCGGGATCTGGTAATCGATCGATCTTGTTCAGCACGCCGAGGGTGGGCCTGCCAGCAGCCCCAATATCCTCCAACGTCTCGAACACCGCCTCGGCCTGGCGACCGGCCTGTGGATGCGTCGCATCAATCACGTGTAACAGCAGATCAGCCTCTGTCATCTCCTCCAACGTGGCGCGAAAGGCGGCCACCAACTGGGCCGGCAATTTTTGGATGAAACCGACCGTATCGGTAAAGAGCGCCAGCCCCCCACTGGGCAACTGGACGCGGCGCGTGGTCGGGTCGAGGGTGGCGAACAGCTTGTCTTCCACCAGCACGCCAGCGTCGGTCAAGGCGTTAAGCAGGGTGGACTTGCCCGCGTTGGTGTAACCGACGATGGCGACAACAGGGATACCCTGCCGTCTTCGCCGGGCGCGATAGCGCCCCCGGTGTGCGCGCACGTCCTCCAGTTCGCGCTTGAGTTGAGCGATGCGCTGCCCGATGACGCGCCGGTCGGTTTCCAACTGCGTCTCGCCGGGGCCGCGCACGCCGACGCCCCCTATGGCCCCACCGGCCCGCCCACCGGCCTGGCGCGCCAGATGGGTCCAGGCTCGCGTGAGACGCGGCAGGCGATATTCGTACTGCGCCAACTCAACCTGCAGCGTCCCCTCTCGCGTGCGCGCGTGCTGAGCAAAGATATCGAGGATCAGGGCCGTGCGGTCGAGTAGCTTGGTGTCCTCGTCCAGCACCTTTTCCAGCTCCCGTTGGTGGCGCGGTGAAAGCTCGTCGTCGAAGACGACCACGTCAGCCGCCGTCTCCTCGACCCCCTTAACGACCTCCGCGACCTTGCCAGAGCCGATGAAGGTCGCCGGATTGGGTCGATCCATCCGCTGCACGGCTTGCCCCACCACGACGAGACCTGCCGTGCGGGCCAGTTGCGATAGCTCGGCCAGGGATTCCTCAACCGGCCACTGGCCGTCGGACGCGCCTGTCTTTGGGCCTCTGAACTCGACTCCGACGATAAAAGCCCTCTCCAGGGGAGAGCCGGTTGGCTCGGGTAGTTTTGTAATAGATCGCCTCCTGTACCTCAGGGCTCTGCGGCCTGCCACTCCCTCGCAATGCCGCTCAAACGCTCCGGCATGTGCTTGGGCATGGAGGGAATGGGACACACGCGGATACAATCTCCCCGAATAGGAGAGTGGGGCCGCCCTTCCCTGCGCCGCCGACATAGTGTCGGGTCTGTCTTGGCCGGCGTGTCGATGAATATCCGATCCCTGTCGTCCTGCTCGACCGAACGGTAATCGACCACCTCGGGATCGTCCCTCATGGTGATACACGCCATGATGCATGCCTCGAGGCAGAGCTGGCACTTATCCCGCAGGCATATCGGCTCCGCGATCAACGGATCGGGCGCCAACTCGGCATCGGTGATGATCGAATTGAAACGCTGCCGGGGGCCAAACTGCGGCGTGAGGACGACGTTGTTATAGCCAAATTCGCCCAACCCGGCCCGCGTCGCCGTGTGGCGATGGGAAAACGGCCCATAGGTATATCTGAACGGCGAAAACTTTCCGAGTCCTTCCTGCGCCGGCCCTTCCCAAATCTCGATGTCGGTGAACCCCTCCATTCCGGGGTGCAGACCAGTCGTGGGAAAGATCATGGCCTGGTAGCCCTGGCTCATCAAATACTGCCCCACTACCTGGCCGATGAATTCGAGCATATAGTCGTGTACCACGTGTCCCACCCGGTTGTAGAACGTCTCGAGATAGGGATACTTGACGTGCTCCGGGATCATCTCCATCTCTTTGTCTGCCAAGACGGCGGGGGCGTTCAAAACAGGGTTCAATATGGGCTGGGCGACCGAAATGACAGATCGCGCTTCGGGCAAAAAGTCCTTCGGGTGATGCCCCCTGGGCGCGGCGTCGTAGAGCGGCGGCATTGGATCGAACCGCTCGACCGGGGCCACGCCCACCAGGACAGCTCCCTGCTGTCTCGCCACCTGCTTCACCCGTTCGGTCAGTTTATCCATGTCGCGTGTCACACTTTTCCCTTCAAAACGCGCCTTGCACATCACTCCCAACCAATCTCATCGAACCACAGCCCCGCTTGCAGATGATGCGCTATCGCTCGACGCACGAACGGAATCGTATTTTCAGGAAGCGCGTCGAGGGAACACCATCGGAGGTCGTCACATTCCCTTCTCGGACACGGCTCGCCCGTCCAACGCATCGCGCTCAAGAAGAAGTCTATGCCCTCGCCTTCCGGTGAATCATAGTGAGCGACGCCGATGATCTCCAGATCGGCGGGCCTGATCTCTACACCGATCTCTTCCCGACACTCGCGGATAGCTGCCTGCCTGACAGATTCGCCCCCCTCGAGATGCCCCCCGACCGGACCGTAGTTCCCATCCTCGAACCCGGTATTGCAACGTCTTGCCAAGAGAACCGAGTCGGAACGCAGCAAGAAGGTATGGGCAACGATTGGCAGCAGTGTTCTTTTCATTCCACTACGGATAGTAGCTCACCTCCCACTGGTCGAGTTCGGCGCTAATGACGCTTTCCAAACGCCAGCCACCGGACGTCTGCACCACCGTCCAGACGACGTCCCACAGCGAGGCGACGATGCGACCATCGACGTTATCGTAGGCGCGCACCTGTGCGGTGACGATGGCCGTGCCACTATCGCGGCTCTGTTCGTACACCGCGCCGACCTCGACCGCGACGGTGGTGGCAAACCCCGCCGCCCACCCCTCGTATGGCTGCACTGCCTGGGCCCCGGTGCTGAACAGCGCGTAAGCAGCCGAAATGTCACGGTCGTCTATCGCCAGGTAGAAGGAGATGACGACGTGCTCCGGCGTATCGACGAGATACGTGTGAGGGCGGTCCAGGTAGCGCCAGGTGTACCGCTCCCACGTCCAGCCGTAATGCTTCCCATCCCAGGTGTAGACCGCCTCCCACACCAGGTCCCTCGCCGAGTCGTAGCGCACGACGACCTCCTCGATCAAGTCGCCGTCGGTGTTCTCCAGCCGCACGCCAGCCTCTCCTTCAAAGGGGGCCACCAACGCATACGCCGCCCCGTCCCAGACGAAAATGTGGAGGACGTCGATACTCGTCCCCGCGTGTCCCCAGACGAGGATCTCGACCCGCCCGTCGGCGTTGACGTCGCGCACCTGCAGGTCGCAGGTGGGGTACTGGCCCAGGCCGTACTTACTCCCCGCCAGCGGCAGCAGATCGTACCACACGTCGCCGTCGAGGACAAAGGCCTGCAGCCCTTCGCGAAAGTACAACCCCACCCACTCGGCGCCTCCGTCGCCGTCGACATCCTCCCAGCGCATGCACAACGGCTCGACGCCCCGCGCCTCCAGACGGGCAAGCCCTCTCGCAGAGATCGCGCCTACGGCAGCGGGATCGATGGTGGGAGCGGGAGTTGACGTGGAAGAGGGCGTAGGCGTCCAGGTCGAGAGACGTGTGGGCAAAACGGCTGCCTCAGCGGTGGACACAAGTGTGGGGGTATGGGAGGGGGAAGAGGTAGTGGCAGGCGCAGGCGCACAAGACGCAAGAACCAGGACGCCAGACAACAACACAAACCCGATCCAACCGATGCTATGTCTCCCCATCTCGCAACCCCTACACATCCACACTCTTGCACCCCACCTACGGCAACCCGGTCAGGCGCATCCCGCGCGGGTGCTCGACGGTAAAACCAAATCGCACAACCCGCTTCTCGCCCGGCGCCAGCGCGAGTTCCCAATCCAACAGATTCAACTCCGACTGTTCCTCCGGTTCGGGCTCTACGGACGCCAGCTTCACCTTGACATCTTCGTCGCGGGATACCGGGATCTGATCGTGGAGCGTGACCTGCGCCTTGGTTGGCAACAAATTCTCCAACGTGATCTCGTAGGCGTAATGGAGGCGGCGCTTGTCTCCGATGAACTTTTTGTCCACCTCGCGCCGCTTCAACTCGCGCTCGACCTTGACGCGGTCGTCCGGCCCCAGATAAAGCTCAATCTCTCCCTGCGGGGCCACCAACTCCAACTCGGTCGCGCCGATGAACTCGTCGCCCGCAAAGAGGCTGACCGCGCCGGGTAGGAGCGTATACGGGCTGTCGTTAGTCACCTGCGCCCGGCGATAGACCGCCTCGACCAACTTGGGCGCGGTCACGTAATCCAGCTCAGGCTTCAGCTCAAAGCAGGCCACGATGACCTTGTGAGGCGCTCCGTCAGCCGGAACGGTGACGGTTCCCGGCACCTGGTAGGTCACCGCCGTGCCGGAGGTATCGACCGTTGCCATCACCACCTCGACATCTTTTGCCACTCTCTTGGCCTCCGGCTTGGCGGCCATCGTCAATGCCATCTCCTTGTCCATCATCGGAGCAGGCCCAGCGGGCGCAGTCACTCCGGCCATCATCGGGGCCCGCCGCCTGGCGGGCTCGGGCACGGGACCGATGTACCAGGGATCGAGTTCGGGCAGCGTCCCGGCCAGGGCGGGGCGAGCCGTGGAGAGCGTGAGTGACACGTCGGTCCAGTCCTCGCCGGTGCGCTGGGTCACCTGTGCCAGGTAGCCAACTTCCACCATTTGCTGCTCTTCTTCCTCCAGCAATCGCACGTCGTAGAGCGGCTGCCAACCCGCCTTCGACACGACGTAGGTCAACTCCAGCGTCAAATCCCCCGCCTCGGTCACCTCGACCTCGACGACGGCTGTATACCGCTCGCGCTGCCTGGCCCCGCGCAGTTGATCGAGCTCATTCTGCAGCTTCTGTAGACGGCGCTCCAGGTCGCGGCGCTGCACGGCCAGATCGAGCAGCGCC
>Ga0307430_1003357_pt1 | contig 9986 bp, 5 predicted proteins | sample SalMarWE160130MG_FD_202159 | JGI IMG/M metagenome (GOLD analysis project Ga0307430, IMG submission 202159) | Salt marsh sediment microbial communities from the Plum Island Ecosystem LTER, Massachusetts, United States - WE1603-130 | ecosystem: Environmental > Aquatic > Marine > Intertidal zone >... | reverse complement strand
GACCTGCAGGAGTTTGCAGCTCAGGGCGTGAACCTTGCTAATGTCAATACGATTTCTATTGGTTTCGGCGATAAGAACAATCTGCAGGCCGGCGGTTCAGGTATGGTCTTATTTGACGATATTCGGCTGTATCGGCTGGCAGAACCAGAGCCGTAAACGCAACCATAAGTCGAGAGTTAGGTTGCAGTTAATTGCGTCGTTGACGTAACAAATTGCAACAATTCGGGGTTTATACCGAATCAATTGGTATAGGCCCCTTTTACTTGAATCCGACAAAAGGCGGCAGACCTGCAATACGCCTGCTGGAAGCGTATGTATCCATATTGATAATTTTGGAGATTGCCGAGTCGCTTCGCTCCTCGCAATGACACCGCACCAGATTACGGCAGGGCTGAATATAACGGCATCAAGCCCGACAAGTCAAATCCGTGATATAGCAAGGCCAGAAAAATAGGTTTGACGGTGGTTTGCGGTGATATTATACTCTGTGCTCAATACCAGAGGCATAAATTAACCATTGTACATCCTATTGGAGCCTAAGATGGATAAGAGTAAGATTGTCGCTGAGGGAATAACCTTCGACGATGTGCTGCTGATACCGGCCAAAAGCGACTTTGTGCCGAGCCAGGCGGACACCAGCACACAATTGACCAACAATATCACGATAAATATCCCGATTGTCTCGGCTGCTATGGATACGGTTACCGAGGCGGCATTGGCAATAGCGCTGGCCCAGGAAGGCGGTATCGGCATAATTCACAAGAACCTCTCGGTCGAGGCGCAAAAGCGAGAGGTGGCCAAGGTCAAACGCTCCGAGCACGGCGTGATTCTCGACCCGGTAACCTTATCGCCGGGCCTGCCCGTCAGGAGAGCACAGGAGCTGATGAACGTGCAGAATGTCTCCGGCATCCCCATCGTTGATGGCAAAAAGCTGGTGGGCATTTTGACACGCAGGGATTTGAAATTTCTCAAGGACTATGACGTCGAGATAAGCTCTATAATGACAAAGAATAATCTTGTTACAGGGCCGGCCGGGACGACACTTGAGCAGGCCAAGGAGACTCTGCAGGAACACAAGGTGGAAAAGCTGCTGCTGGTTGATGGAAATGGCGAGTTAGCGGGGCTGATTACTATGAGGGACATCGACCGCGTTCAGCAATATCCGATAGCAGCCAGGGACCGGCGAGGCCGGCTGCGGGTCGGTGCCGCGGTGAGCGTTCACGAGTATGAGCGAATCGAGGCCTTAATAGCAGCGGACGTCGATATTATAGTAGTCGATACCGCCCACGGCCATTCGCAGAATGTCATCGATACCCTAAAGAAGATAAAATCCAAGTATGACATCGACGTGATTGCGGGTAATATTGCCACCACTGAGGCGGCGCAGGATTTGATAGAGGCCGGTGCTAACGCTGTGAAGATCGGTATCGGGCCCGGTGCAATCTGCACAACGAGGATAATTTCAGGCGTGGGAATGCCTCAGGTCTCCGCGATTATCAACTGCGCCAAGGTGGCACAAAAGCATAATATTCCCGTTATCGCCGACGGCGGAATAAGACAGTCCGGTGATATAACCAAGGCGATCGCCGCAGGTGCTTCGAGTGTGATGATAGGCTCGTTGTTTGCCGGTCTGAAAGAAAGTCCCGGCCAACTGGTTATTTATAAAGGCAGGCAGTTCAAAGAATACAGAGGTATGGGCTCTTTAGGAGCGATGGTCAAAGGTTCAGCGGAAAGATACGGGCAAAGCAGCTCGACCGAGAGAAGCAAACTTGTGCCCGAAGGCGTAGAAGGACGGGTGCCATACCGCGGGACACTTGGTGATTTTATCTATCAATTAGTCGGCGGACTGCGAGCCGGTATGGGCTATTGCGGGGCGAGAAATATCGAAGAGCTCAGAGAAAACAGCCGATTCGTTCGCATAACCGCAGCTTCGGTCAGCGAGTCTCATCCGCACGATATACAGATAACCAAAGAAGCACCGAATTACTCGGCGACTGTACCTTTTGAAGATTGACAAATGTTTCAAACAGGGTACCATCAACAATTGAATGGGAATAAATTTTCATATTGCCTTATAAAGAGAGAGTCTTAAATGGATAATGCCAGCCGTAACGGATTTTGGCTCAGATTGCTTTGTGCAGGCCTGGTTTTATTGATTGTCTGTCAGCTTGTCAACGCGGATAACAAGGACCCGAATGACCCGAATGACCCAAACGACCCGGAAGAGCTCTTGCGTAACAAGTGGGACGCCATTGTTTCAATCCTACAGAAGAAGGACATCGAGAATAAAGCGAAAGAGAAGAAAATCAGTAAAATCGTAACGCCCATCTTTGATTTCCCACTGATGGCCTACCTTTCATTGGGTAGAAAAAACTGGCTAAAATTTTCCTCACTGCAACGCGATAAATTCACCCGGCTTTTTACCGAACGGATTAAGAAGTCGTATTGGGAGAAAATCGCGCTCTACAAGGATGAAAAAGTCTTGTTCAAACCCAAAACGCAAAAGAAGAAGACTATCTACATCCCGTCGGAGCTGAGATACAAGGATAAAAAGGTGGCTATACTATACAAGCTTCGCAAGGTAGAAAAACGCTGGAAGATCTATGATGTGGAAATACAAGGTGTCAGCATCCTTTTGACCTACCGGTCACAATTCGATGATATCCTTCGCCACGGCACTGTTAAGGACCTTCTGTCTCGCCTGGAGAAGCCGCCGGAATAGGTGAACTAAAGTGACTAAAGTGAGCTAAAGTTATAAAGAAAGAATGTCCAATATCGAATGACCAATAGCAAACTTCGAAATTCGAAATTCCTTGTTCGATATTCATTATTCATTTTCATTCTTTTTAACTTTAGCTCACTTTAGTTCACTTTAGGCACTTTTCTAATAAACAATACCAGAGGGGCACTATGACGAAACATCACCCAGTAGCTTTTTTTTTCGACCGAATAGTCCTGGGACATCCTAAGACAGTCATTTTCTGTATGCTGGTAGTGGTTGGCTTCCTCGGCTTCGGCGCCAGAGGTTTCAGGCTGGACGCCTCCGCGGAGACGTTAGTTCTGGAAAACGATGAAGACCTTCGCTATGCGCGTGTGATTAGCTCCCGCTACGGACAACACGACTTTCTGGTCCTGACATATACTCCCAGAGGCGACCTGTTCTCGCCGGAAACAGACAACCTGTTCTCACCGGAAACGCTGACCACATTAGCCCGGTTACGAGACGATTTGAGGTCTTTGGAAAGTGTTTCATCGGTGCTTTCCATTCTGGATGTCCCTCTGCTGGAAAGTCCGCCAGTCCCATTCAAGGAGCTTACCAACGATCTGCCCATCCTTGAATCCCCGGTGGCAGATATGAATATGGCCAAGATAGAATTTCAGAATAGTCCTCTTTATCAGAACCTGTTAGTAAGCTCAGATTTAAAGACTACGGCTCTTTTAGTTTATTTATCGGACGATGATGTTTATCGCGATTTGTTAGAGCACCGCAATGAGCTGCAACAGAAAAAAGACTCTGGTTCTCTGACTTCTGCAGAGCGTGCCGAACTGAAGAGCGTGGTTGAGCAATGCCGGAAAAGTAAGGATGAAATGAGGCGGCGGCGCCATCAGGATATCACGGTGATACGAAACATTATGGATAACTATCGCCGGGATGCAGAGATGTTTCTTGGGGGCGTCAGTATGATCGCAGACGACATGATTACCTTCATTAAGAACGACTTGAAGATGTTCGGGCTCGGGGTTATGCTCTTTCTGATTCTTATGCTGTTTATTATCTTCAGGAGAATACGCTGGATATTACTGCCGCTGCTCTGCTGCGTGGTCTCCGTAATCTGCATGATTGGTCTGTTGGGATGGTTTGGCTGGGAGGTAACGGTCATATCCTCCAATTTCATCTCTTTGCAGTTAATCATCACCTTGGCTATTGTAATACATCTGATTGTGCGGTACAGGGAACTACTTGTCCGGGAGCCGCAAGCCCCCAATCGTCGGTTGATTCTTGAGACCGTTCTATTAAAACTCAAACCCTGCGTGTATGCGGCACTGACCACTATTGCCGGTTTTGCTTCTCTGGTGCTTTGTAAAATTCTGCCGGTCATCAACTTTGGCTGGATGATGATAGGAGGTTTGATTGTGTCATTGATTGCGACCTTTCTGCTTTTTCCTGCGGTGCTAATACTGATGCCAAAAGAGATGTCACCCAAAACAAGGCAATGGCGTTTCTCACTGACATCCATCCTTGCGAGATTTACCGAAAAACACGGTCTGCTGATTGTGGGTGTCAGCGGCCTGTTCCTTACCGGCAGCATTATCGGCATCTCAAAATTAGATGTGGAAAACTGTTTTATTGATTACTTTCGCAAAGACACCGAGATTCACCAAGGCATGAAAGTGATAGACCAACGCCTTGGTGGTACCACCCCTCTGGATGTCATCATAGATTTCGAGGAAACCGAAGCTTTGCCGGCATCCACCGAGCCTGCCGTGACAGAAAGTGATGAGACATTCGACGAATTTGATGAGTTCGATGAATACGACAAGGCCGCAGCGGATGAGAAATACTGGTTTAACGCCGAAAAGATGGCGCGCGTCAAGGCCGTGCACAATTATCTCGACAACCTGCCGGAAACCGGCAAGGTCTTATCGTTAGCCACCATGTTGGGAATTACGGAGAAGTTAAACAGTGGCGAGCCTCTGGACAGTTTTGAGCTCGCTTTGCTCTATAGTGAAACCCCGGACGAATTCAAGACCATGCTGGTCAAGCCCTACGTCTCAGTAGAGCATAATCAGGTCCGCTTTTGGGCCCGGATCAGGGATTCCGAGAAGAGTCTGAGGCGTAACGAGCTGCTGAAGAAGATAAAGAAGGACCTCACCGGCATGCTGGAGCTTAATGAGGAAAATATTCATTTGTCCGGCCTGTTGGTCCTGTACAATAACATGCTGCAAAGCCTGTTCGGCTCGCAGATAGTGACATTGGGCATTACTGTGCTGTTGCTGACCGGGATGTTTCTAATACTATTTAGGTCGTTGAAAATAGCTTTTGTAGCCATGCTCCCCAACGCGCTTTCCGTCGCAGTCGTGCTCGGCGTGATGGGCTGGCTGAATATCCCTCTCGACATGATGACTATAACCATAGCGGCCATCAGCATAGGAATTGCCGTCGATGACACGATTCACTATATTCACCGATTCAAAGACGAATTTCAGAAAGACCGCAGGTATCTGCCTACGATGCACCGCTGCCATGCAAGCATTGGCCACGCTATGTACTACACGTCGATTACTATTATCATCGGTTTTTCCATCCTGGCCCTGTCCAATTTCATTCCCAGTGTTTATTTCGGCCTGCTGACCGGCTTAGCAATGCTCATTGCACTTCTTGCCGCACTTACCCTCCTGCCGCAAATGCTGATTCTTCTGAAACCTTTTGGTAAAGAGACTTGAGAGTCCGAACCGATTACTATAAGATGGCATCAAAAGAAACTGGTACTCTCACCGAGAGCAAGGAAATGAAACTACAGGCTTGGATTATTGTCATCTTGACCGTTCTAATTGCTGGTTGTGCATCTTCCAACAACAATTCAAAATTTTCTACAAATCAACAAAATACCTTGAATAATCCTAACAATATCGAGTCGGATCCAAACAGTTTTGACGAAGCATTCGCCGATGACGAATTCGACTTGCTGGAAGATGAGCTTGACGAGCAGATGATTGAGGTGGCCGATCCCTTAGAGCCCTTTAATCGGTTAATGTTCGGTGTGAATGATGTGCTCTACTTCTGGGTGGCTAAACCCTGCGCCGAGACGTATAAAGCAGTCGTACCAAAACCGGCTCGAACCGGCGTGCGCAATTTCTTCCATAATCTCACCACGCCCGTTCGTTACGTGAACTGCCTGTTGCAGGGAAAAGGAGATTCCGCTGACACTGAATTACGCCGGTTCCTGGTCAATACGACTGAAGGTATTCTTGGATTTGGCGACCCGGCAAGAGATAAATACGAACTGCAACCTGTTCAGGAGGACCTCGGCCAGACACTGGCGGTCCATGGTATGGACGACGGCTTCTATATCGTCTGGCCGTTTTTCGGCCCCTCGAACGTACGGGATTCGTTAGGTATGGTGGGCGATATGTTTCTAAATCCTGTGCGCTACGTGGAACCCTGGGAAACTTCAATGTATATATCCGCGGGCAAGGGTATCAACGAGGGTTCATTTCACATTGGAGAGTACGAAGACTTCAAGTCCGCAGCTCTGGAACCTTACGTGGCGATGCGCGAAGCCTATATTCAATACCGAAACAAAAAAATTCAAGAATAGACTTCGTCGAGCAGTTTGGGCCGCATCTCCACCGAAATAGTATGTTGTGAACTGGCCAACTCAATTCGCGCTGCCTCCGGTGGAGAGACTCAAAGTCGTATCCATAGCCTCGGAAAGGTCGCTGGAAGGAGATGTTGATGCGATATTACCATACGCATCAAAAATTTTAAAAGCAAAATAATTAGTGGCCCTACCAAACACTAAATTGTTGTCTGAGTCTAATGTTTCAGTTATTTCTACTTTAATATAACGACCATTTTTGGGTGTAGTATCAACCTCTTGCAAGATTACTTCTTCTCCGGGTCTATACGGCTCTCCAAACTCGTTAGTGCAACAGTATGCAGTTTTCCATATACTGATGCCTGTTGCCACTGCAGTGCCCCAGTTTGATTTGTCATCAGAAACGTAAATATTAACATTGTTAGGGTCCCAATATCCTGCATTAAAACCATTTGAACATCCTTTTACTTTTTTTATGTTATATGTTTCACCTAAATCTAGGATGAACCAATGGGTGTGATTCACATAGTGTTCCCAAGAGTTAATACCTTCAAGAGCGTTAGCAAGTGAGTGTTGTGCATTTTCTTCCCCACAACAAGAGTCATAATGAGAGCTATTTATATTTAACCACGCATCCAAAGGAAGCGTTGGTTGAGGACCACCATCCCACTCTACCTGGTCTACCCAGCCACAGTCACTGTCGTCACTGACACTCCCATCCTTGAAATACCGCCATTCCAATGTGTGTGAACCGGAATCGAGCGTGTAGATCATCTGTTGCCAGTCCTGCGAACCGCTGATTTGGTCCTGAATCACACCATCAATGTAAAACTCTAAGAAGTCATAATTTTGCTCCGAAGATACCTTCCAGTAGAAACTCACCGTTCCCGCCCCACTCAGTGTAGTCTGCATCCAGGACTCTTGGTTGTGCCAGATAGTACTGTGCCAGATACTCCCGCTCTGAGCTGCATCCCCATCGTAGTAGGAGAAAGCGGCCTGGCCGAACCAGTCCGCACGCCCTCCTGTGGAGAAACTCAAAGTCGTATCCATAGCCTCGGACAACGGGTCGGGCGGAAGGGGAGGGGTAGGCACACACTCCAGCTTATCCACCCAGCCACAGTCACTGTCGTCACTGACACTACCATCCTTGAAATACCTCCATTCCAATGTGTGTAAACCGGAATCGAGCGTGTAGATCATCTGTTGCCAGTCCTGCGAACCGCTGATTTGGTCCTGAATCACACCATCAATGTAAAACTCTAAGAAGTCATAATTTTGCTCCGAAGATACCTTCCAGTAGAAACTCACCGTTTCCGCCCCGCTCAGTGTAGTCTGCATCCACGATTCCTGACTGTCGAAGACATCTCCGCTCTGGGCTGCATCTCCATCGTTATAAAACGTGGAGGACTGGCCGAACCAACCCGCACTGCCGAATGTAGTAAAACTTAAGCTTGTATCGAGGGCCACGGAAAGGCCAGAAGCAGATACGATCCCACACAGTAGGAAAACCAATATTGATGATAAAATTGTCCTTCTCATCTTTTTCCCTTTTAACAATTGTTGATATTCAAGCATAGGCTATCGCTATTTGTGTCTGATATCGATTTTTAAGAGGAATGCTAATCCAAAAGGTGAGAATCAAGGATGTTTGCCTCCACGTAATCATTACAAAATTACCTATTCCTCCCAAATTGTACACTTTACAAGGTTAAATTTCAAGACAAAAGTGATTTTTATTTGCCTATATTTACCATATCGTATTCTTCGACGCAGTTTATCCTGAGTGTAGCCGAATGGTCGAATGGGCAATTTCTTTGATTTCACTTGATTTCTGATAATAAATGTGGTATAATACGTCTATGTTCGCCAGCAGGCTAACATAAACCGCCAGTAGGCGAAGATAACCGCTAGAAAGCCCAGCCCCGGGTCAGCAGATCCAGGAACGAATAACCGGTTGCGGTTACGCTGCCCGTTTCGTTTATTGTCTTTCGGTTACGTCTTAAATGACGCTTTACGCTTAACGCAACCGATACGAGCTGCGCATCCGGTCAACTAAATTCGCAACCTGTCCTGAGCGTAGTCGATGCATTAGGATTTCGGATTTCAAACTACCAGATAAATCCTTATGAAACAATATCTTATCATCAATCTTTTGTATTCTGTTTTCTGTCCTCTTTCGTCTGTCCTCGCCCCCTCTACATCTGTCGAGAACCCTCTACAAATCAACCCTTTTTATGCAAAACAAACCCAATTTCTAAAAAAGTCAAATGACGTAAGCTTCTTTTACACAATGGATTACGAAAATATATCCGATTGGACACTTGGTCAAAACAAACCCAATTCAAACCCAAACAAACCCAATCTCCGAAAAGCCAAAATGAACGTAAACTTAACTTTAATAAAGGATTACAGAAAAAACGATGGTTTCTTAGTCCGAATAAACAAAGCCAATTTCGTTAAAGGCCAAAAATGAACGTAAACACTTTTTTACAAAAGGATTATGAAAATGAAACCGCCCTCAGGCTCGAAAAAACAAACCCAATTCAAACCCAATTCAAACCCAATCAAAGCCTGTCCTGCCTGTCCCTTACCAAATAGGCTCCCGCCGTCATTTGGTGTGGGAAGCGCAGCCTGCCCTGAGCGTAGTCGAATGGGTCGAATGGGCCAATCTTAAAAATAATGAATGTACACTTTTATGCTACAGGGTATTATGAGAGTAAACCCACATTCGCAGTCCGCAAAGGCAGGCCGAATAATCCAAATGTCGAGTTCACCACTGCCTTCAGTTTTGGGGCGTCGTCACCTGAGCCGGATAAAATCGCTTTGAAAATTTATCCGTTCGGTATAGACTGTCCGATTGTATGTGAAGAAAGGCTTTTTTGATATGTGGGAAAGATTATGACCGAATTTGAAACAGATATCTACAACAGGCGGGCCACTGACCGGCAGATTCAACCGGCACAAAGGATAATGCGTTTGCCGCCCTATCTGTTTGGGCGATTGAATGCGCTAAAACTCGCCAAACGACAGGCGGGCATAGACATCATCGACCTGGGGATGGGCAATCCATCCGACCCGGCGCCGCAGATTGTAATTGACAAGATGTGCGAGGCGGCCCAGGACCCGCGCAACCACCGATACAGCGCATCGAAGGGCGTTAAGAACCTGCGAAAGGAAATAGCGAAAAAATACGAACGTAAATGGAACGTGCAGCTCGACCCGGAGACGGAGGTGTTAGCCTGTATCGGCTCAAAGGAGGGTTTCAGTCATTTGTGCCTGGCGATGATGGGCCCGGGCGATACCGCGATTGTACCCGACCCTGCTTTTCCCATACATAATTACTCAGTGGCATTGGCAGGGGCAAATGTTGTATCTGTGCCTTTGGGCAACGATGAAAAATTTATAAAAAACGTCGCAATGGTAATTGAAAATATGTATCCAAAGCCCAAACTGCTGATTCTCAATTACCCACACAATCCGACGGCTATGACTGTCGATGAAGGTTTCTTCGAGCCGGTGGTCGAATTAGCAAAGAGGTTCGGCGTAGCGGTCATTCACGACTTTGCCTACGGCGAGACCTGTTTTGACGGCTATAAAGCACCGAGTTTTCTTTCAGTTAAAGGAGCGAAGGACATCGGCGTTGAATTTATCACGATGAGCAAGCCA
>Ga0307430_1003356_pt1 | contig 9988 bp, 11 predicted proteins | sample SalMarWE160130MG_FD_202159 | JGI IMG/M metagenome (GOLD analysis project Ga0307430, IMG submission 202159) | Salt marsh sediment microbial communities from the Plum Island Ecosystem LTER, Massachusetts, United States - WE1603-130 | ecosystem: Environmental > Aquatic > Marine > Intertidal zone >... | reverse complement strand
TTGGGCTTTGCTCAGTCTGGCGCTGGTGTTTGGCATGCTGTTAGGCGCTTGCAAACCAGCGGCGACTCCTACGCCAACACCCACGCCCAAGCCAAAGCCGACGGCGACGCCCATCCCACCGACACCTACTCCGGAGCTGGACGCTATCAGTCAGATTGATCCCGGCGGGCAGGAAGTCCTTTACTGGCACGTGTCCACGAAGATCCACGAGGAAGTGCTGCTGGAGCTGATTGAAGAGTTCAACTCCACCAATGAGTGGGGCATTACTGTCAAGCCGGAATACGGCGGCTACTATGGCGACATCCGCGAGAAGATCCTGGCGGCTATCGCTGCAGGTTCACCGCCCGATTTGTCCATCGCCTATGCCAACCAAGTGGCCGAATACGCCGAGGCTGGCCAAATCGAGGCCCTGGACGACTATATCGCCAGCCAGAAGTATGGCCTGACCGAGGACGACCTAGAGGACATCTTCCCGGCCTTCCTGGAGACAGACCGCAACCCGGCTTTGGGCGGCGCGATGACCAGCTTCCCGCCCAGCCGCAGCATGGAGGTCATGTACTACAACAGCGACTGGCTAATGAGACTGGGCTACGAGAAGCCGCCTGAGACTTGGGAAGAGTTCAAGGAGATGTGCATGGCGGCGACGGACACCGAGGCTGGTACGTCTGGTTATGCTCTGTCCGTGAGTGCTTCTACCTTCGCTGGCTGGGTCTGGACCCGTGGTGGCGATATCATCGCCCCGGACGGCAAGACGGCCGTTTTCAATAGCCCCGAGGCCGTTGACACTCTGACCTTCCTCAAGGAGCTCATTGACGGCGGGTATGCCTACCAGATCGCCGAGAGCTATGGTGACCAGACTGACTTTGCCAACGAGAAGGCGCTGTTGGTCTTTGGCTCAACGGCAGGACTGCCCTACTATGCCCAGGCTGTCGCGGACGAGGCTACTGGCGAGCCCAGGTTCGAGTGGTCCGTTGCGCCTTTCCCGCACAGCACAGCAGAGCCCGTCGTGGACATCTACGGCCCCAGCATCTGCGTGTTCAAGACCACGTCGGAGAAGCAACTGGCGTCCTGGCTGTTCATCCGCTGGTTCACGCAGAAGGAGAACACTGTGAGGTGGGCGAAGGTGGCCAACTACTTCCCCATCCGCAAGTCGGCCGTCGAGAGCGCCGAGATGCAGGCCTACATCGAGGAGAATCCGCAGTATAAGAAGGCCTTTGGCTTCCTGGCTTGGGGTAAGGGCGAGCCAACCATAGCTGGGTGGGAAACGGTGCGTGGCTTGATCGGTGATGCAATCACGGCTGTGGTTACTGGTCAGAGCACGCCTCAAGAAGCACTTGACTACGCGGTGGCAGAGGCCAACGCGGCTCTAGCCGAATAGCGTCGTCAGCTTCGTCGGAATAGCAACTCCAACCCTTGCGAAGGTTCGCACTTCGCAAGGGTTGGTTCTATTCACGTTGCAAGGAGACGAGCAACCAGCCTGGGTTCCTGTTACCGTAGAGTGAAGCCGATTAGGAGGGAAGATCCTTGCGTATCACTAAGAGAATTGCACTGTTTCTATGTGTCATTGTGCTTGCCTGCCTGCCGGCCTGTGGAGGGACACCCAGCCCGTCTCCGCAGCCTCTGCCTACTGCAACGAGCGTGCCAGCAGGTGAGCCACACGTGCTCATTTTATGTCTGGATGGCGCACGTGACGACTGGGTCGACGGCTTCCTGGCCGATGGTACCATGCCTAACCTGGCCTCGCTGGCCCAACGTGGCGTTAGAGTCGAGTATGCGCAGACCATTGACCCTTCCTTGACCGCTGCGGCGCACGTGTCAATTGCCACCGGTGCTTACCCCGATAAGACCGGCCAGGTGTCCAACAAGTTCCATCTCTCCAAGAACGCGTTTTACTGGTACACCAGTGGCTTCGACGAGCCGGAGATGCGCGTAGAGCCTCTGTGGCGCATGGCAATGCGCAGCGGCCTGACCACGGCAACCGTATTCTGGCCTGGTACCACTACAGCTATCAGGGATCGCTTGGCGAACTATACTGTTGCCTATGGGGAGCGTGAGGTCTATTCTGCATTGCACGTGGTCACGACAACACAGGCCACCGATTGGGAAGATGTGCCTCCGTCGTACAGTCCGCTGCTGGAGGCGACGCTGCGCATCACGGGGAAAGATGATGCGTTAGTGACCAATCTGTACCTGCTGGCCGTGGACAGCACGGACGATGAACAGTCCGACTACGATGCGTTCTTCCTCTGCAGGGAGAAATGCGTGGATGCCGAGAGCGCGGCTCTGCGCGTCGGCGAGTGGGCACCTCTGCTTGTGCGACCCCGTTTGCAGAGCGGCGCCTACTTCAAGCTGCTCAGCGCCACGCCAGAGTGCATCGAAGTATTCCAGAGTGCCTTGAACTACAATCAGGCTCATCCATCTGAGCTGGTGCGCAGTATCAACGCCGAATTCGGTTTCTTTCCGCCATCGCCGGACTACTACGCACTCGAACACGGTTGGATTACGGCACAGGACTACTGGGAGATGGCTGAGTGTCAGACGCGCTGGATAGCCAAAGTGGCAACCTACGTCTTTGCCACGTACCAGCCCGATCTGACTTTCGCCTGGCTCGGCGTAACGGACGAATGCGGGCACCAGTTTCTGATGGTGGATGAGAGGCAGACGGACTACAGCGAGGAGAAGGCCCAGGCCTATGCGCGGTATGTGCGGAATGCCTATGCCCTGGCCGATGAATGCCTGGGGGAGCTGCTGGGCACGATGCGACTCGATGAGGATGTCATATTTGTCCTCTCAGACCACGGCATGGCCCCCATTCACTCGTTGGTCTACGTCAATACCATACTGCAACAAGCTGGTCTGCTGCAATATGGCGAGGGCAGCAGTTTCCCTGTGGACACGGCACACAGCAGAGCGGTGGCGTTTGCTTCGGGCGGTGCGGTCAACCTGTATATCAATCTCCAAGGCCGTGAGCAGCCGGGCATTGTGTCGCCCGAGGATTATGCACAAGTGCAGGACGAGATCGTGGACGCTTTGCAAAGCGCCATCAATGGCAATGGGGAGCCTCTCTTCGCCCGCGTGCTAAGACGGGAAGAATTATCCACACTGCGCTTGGATTCGCCCAACTCGGGCGACGTCTTCGCCCAGGCAGAGCTGGGCTACGCGCTCACTGACTGGCGCGGCAACCCGCGTGTAGTGGAGCCAGCTCCCTACTATGGCCAGCACGGCTATGACTCTACCTGGCCGGAGATGCACGCTATCCTGATCGCTGCTGGCCGCGGCATCAAATCCGGTGTCACGCTCCCAGCGGTGCACCTGCTGGACGTGGCACCCACGGCAGCGCACCTGCTGGATCTGTTACCAGCCGAGACCGTGGATGGCCGCGTACTGCAAGAGGTGCTGCGCTAGCGCCAATGACCAAGCCCGAAACCCGGAATCTCAAACGAGTTGATCCGTCGCAATTCGACTGGCGGCGCAATCTGCACGCTGTCTGGTTGGCCGAAGTTCTGGCTATGGTGGGATTCAGCTCGGCGCTGTCCTTTCTGCCCTACTACGTGCAAGAGTTGGGTATTACGGCTCCTGGGCAGGTGGAGTTGTGGTCAGGCTTACTCACTTCTGCGCAGGCACTGACCATGGGCATCATGGGGGCAGTATGGGGCTCACTCGCGGACCGCCTGGGACGCAAGTTGATGCTAGAACGAGCCATGTTCGGCGGGGCGCTGCTCGTGGGGGCGATGGGCTTTGTGACCAATGTGCACCAGTTGTTGATGCTGCGCATACTGCAGGGGGCGGTGAGCGGGACTGTCGCCGCTTCTTACACGTTGGTGGCTGCAGGTACGCCTGAGAATCGGCGTGCTTTCGCACTGGGCACACTGCAGGTGGGCATCTATCTGGGAGCCTCTTTCGGCCCGGTGTTGGGCGGGTTTGTGGCCGATATCTGGGGTTACCGTGTTCCTTTTCTGATGACGGGGGCGCTGCTGGCGGTGGGCGGCGTGCTGGTGGCAACGACGGTGCGCGAGGTGCTTGCAGGCCCGGAGCGGAAGGAGAAGGGTTCGCTTGTAGAAGGCTTGCGTCTGGTGCTGCGTTCACGTGGTGTCCTTTCCGTCTTTGGCGTGCGTTTGCTTGTGCGCTCAGCGTTGCGCACGGTCAGGCCTACGCTGCCCCTCTTCGTACAGATGCTGGTGCCTGTGCAGGCCAAGGTGGCCTCACTGGTGGGGCTCGTGACCGGCGCCAATATGGCTGCCAGCGCAGTAGGTTCGGTGGTTGTAAGTCGCGTCGGAGAGCGTTTGGGGCTGCGCAAGGTGTTGATGGCCTTGATGGGCGTCTCTATGGTGTGTTACTTGCTGCAGTCTGTGGTGAGTAACGTTGCGCAGTTGCTCTTTTTGCAGGGATTGGCAGGGTTGGCTATGGGGGGCATTCTGATATCACTAAGCGCTGCGTTGGCCCAGTCCGCGCCGGAGGGGCGGCAGGGCGCAGTTTTCGGCCTGGATACCAGTGTGATATCGCTGGCTAACGCTATTGGGCCCATGCTTGGCGGGGCTATGGCTGCCTCCTGGGGCTTGCGCGTGCCCTTCCTGGCGGCCAGCTTTGGCTTTGCCTTGGCTGTGGCTGCGCTGATCGCGCAGGGCTCAAGTCAACGTCGTGTGACAGTCGGCCGAAAGCCCAGCTCTGACTCTTAGGCGTTCTCCTGTCGGCAGAACGGTACGAGCACGCAGGAAGCCGATGCCTTGAATGACGGCGGCTACGATACGCAATGGATCCGAGTGCTGGGCAGCACGGGTGTCTGGATGTCCATTGACCTTCTTCTCTATGCTCAGTTTGACTCACACGCCGCGTATTAGTAGAATGTGTTTGCAGTTGCCGGTTGAATCCTGGACCGGTACGAACCCGACAGGGAATCTCCCCTTCAGAGATAGAAGAGGAGCAGTAGCACGTGTGCAAATGCGCGTTTTCTTGCTTCACTGTAGAAAAGGCTGCTATTCACTGCCGAGGTGGCTGTTGCCGTTCTCCACCTTTCCCCATCGGTCCCAAGTCTTGACCCTAGTATTTGTATAGCACAACACGAAGGAGGAATGCTGTGGCCAGAATACTGATTGCTGACGATGATCCTGATTTTGTGCAGGTCATGAGCGTTATCTTGAGGTCAGAAGGCTACCAAGTCGTCAGTGCAAGGGATGGAGATGAAGCGCTGCGGATTATGCGTGGTGACAAGATGGACCTGGTTTTGTTGGACATCATGATGGCTAGTGTCCTAGATGGTGTGGGTGTGGCCCACGAAATGCAAAAGGACCCCCAACTGAAGGAGATCCCGATTATCATGATCTCGTCCATTATCAGCAGCCCTCACGCTGCCATGTTCCCCACAGATGAGTACATCCCTATGGATATCTGGATCACAAAACCTGTGCAGCCAGATGATTTGTTGCAGAAAGTCGCCAAGCTCATTCAGGCGAAGAAGTAGCTGAGAGGGAGATAGTACAAGGCTAGCAAACGTACTGACATATCATCGCCAGCGAAAGGAGCGATTGTGATGGAAAAGTCCGAGGTAGTAGTGGTTGGTGGTAGTGCTGCAGGTTTGGTGGCGGCGATCACCAGCCGCCGACACTATCCTGAGAAGAGTGTCCTATTGATCAGAAAAGAAGAGCAAGTGCTGATACCGTGCGGCATACCGTATATCTTTGGTACTCTGGGCAGTTGTTCCAAGAATCTGATCCCAGACGCCGTGTTGGAGAAGAACGGTATTGACCTGGTGGTTGATGAGGTCACGGCCATACATCGTGACAAGAAATCAGTCAGTACTGCCGGAGGTAGGGAATTCGGCTACAGCAGGCTGGTGCTTGGCACCGGGTCGGTGCCAGTAACACCACCTATCCCTGGTCTGAACAAGGAGAACATATTTGCCATCAGGAAAGACATCCCTTACCTTGAGAGGATGCTCCAAGCTCTGGACAAAGCCTCAAGCCTACTGATCGTGGGCTGTGGCTTCATCGGCGTCGAGCTTGCCGAGGAATGCAAGAAGACGCGAGACATCAGTGTCAAGATCGTGGAGATGCTGCGTCATTGTCTGCAGTTGACCTACGATCAGGAGTTCAGCATCAAGGCTGAGGATGTTCTGAGGGCGGCTGAGATCGAGATCCTGACTGGAGAAAGAGTGGAGGCTTTCCTGGGTGACAAAGCAGTCAAGAAAGTCAAGCTCTCCAGTGGTGCGGAGGTGGATGTGGATATGGTCATCCTGGGCATCGGCGCTAGGGCAAACACCTTGCTGGCGGAGAAGGCTGGCCTGGAGATTGGCCCCACGAAGGGTATGCAGGTGAACCGCTACATGCAGACCAGTGATCCTGACATCTTTGCCTGCGGTGACTGCGCAGAGAAGGTATCCTTCTTTGACGGCAAGCCCTCGCCTCTGAAGCTGGCCTCGATCGCTACCATGGAGGCGCGCATCGCTGGCACCAACCTGTTCGGGCCGCGACGCGCGAATATGGGCGTCATCGGCGTTTATTCCACCATACTGGGCGATATTGCATTCAGCGCTGCTGGTTTGACAGAACATGGGGCCAGAGAGAGGGGCTACAGTATCATCGTTGGGGAGGCGGAGGCTGTCAACCGACATCCTGGCAGTATGGAAGGCGGGGCGCCGCTGAAAGTGAAACTGATCTTTGAGGCCGGGACACGTGTGCTCCTCGGCGGCCAGGTCTCGGGGGCGAAAAGCGCTGGCGAGTTGATCAATGGCATCAGTGCCTGTATCCACCAGCGCATGACCGCTGATGACATCGCTACTTTCCAGACAGGTACTCACCCTGGATTGACCGCTTCACCTATCGCCTACCAATTGGTCAATGCGGCGGAGATGGCCATAGCCAGTTCCTGGAAAATGTCCACACGTTGGGAGAGGCCTGCGTAGGCAGCATAGTCCTTGCTTTTGTCTCAGAAGGGCGAGGATAGAAAGAGCAGGGTTTCAGCAAGCCATTGGCTGGTTGGAGCCCCGCTGTTTTGTAGCCAGGGCGATGGATGTCCTTGGGTGTCTTGTCGCGATTTGACAAATGCCGCGATTGTGCTTATAATGTAGGTGCATAATGCATATAGATACATTTAGTATTTACGAGCAGCGCAACTTGGCATCGCGAATTGCCCTTTGTGCTGACATGAGCACTGACTGAGAGGCGGTGAGAGATATGCCAGGTGGAGATCGCACAGGTCCACTGGGCCAGGGGCCCATGACCGGCCGGCGAGCAGGGTATTGCGCTGGCTATGATGCGCCCGGCTACGTGAATCCAATGCCTGGGCGTGGTTTTGGGCTGGGCTTTGGCGGTGGCCGGGGTAGAGGCTGGCGTCGGCGCAACTGGTACTATGCCACAGGGCTCCCGGGCTGGGAGCGTTTTGGCTACGCACCTGCCTGGGGTGGGAGTGTGCCGCCCATGACCGCGGAACAAGAGGTCAATGCGCTTAAGGGACAGGCCAAGGCTCTACAGGAGCAGCTCGATGGCATCAGCAAGCGCATCGGGGAGCTTGGACAGGAGGGCTGACAGCAGAGTCGGAGCGGGCCAATCGTGGTCCTCTCGTGTCGTGCTGCTGCGTGCTCTGCTGTTGCCATTGGTACGGTAGGGGCTGTCTGAGGAGTTACTGCACCGCAGCCAGCTCGCCCGCTGCACTGCAAATACGTTTATGAGGGAAGCGGAAGATGAAGATTGTCGTCACAGCCAGTGGAAATGACCTTGATGCTCAGGTGAGCCCAATCTTTGGGCGCTGTCCCACGTTTGTTTTCGTGGATACGGAAACGATGGCCTTCGATGCCGTCGTCAATCCGGCTCTATCTGCTGCAGGGGGCGCGGGGATTCAGGCCGCGCAGTTCGTCGTGGAGCGTAGCGTGGAGGCCGTACTAAGCGGCAACGTAGGTCCAAATGCGTATAATGTGTTGAGTGCTGCCAACGTGCCTCTCTACTTGGTCGGCGAGGGCACGGTGAAGCAGGTTGTGGAGGCTTACAAAGCGGGGGGCCTGAAGCCCGTCGGGCAGGCGAATGTGCAGACCCATGCGGGTATGAGTGGGTGGGGGCCTCGCGGCGCGCAAGGTGGTGGCCGTCGGGGCGGGGGGCGTGCCTGAGGTTTTGCGTTTGTGTGTAGGAGGTGAGCATTTTGCTGCGCGTAGATAGCGACCGTTGTACGGGCTGCGGAGCATGCCTGGAGGCTTGTCCCACTGACTCGATACGACTGGTAGACGAGACAGCGGTCATTAATATGGATTTATGCCAGGAGTGCCAGGCCTGCGTTGATGCGTGTCCAGAGGGTGCGATTCAGTCGGTAGGAGAGCTGCTGCCCGTGGTTGAAGGCGAGGTTGTCACTCTACCGGAGCGTCAGCTAGTGGTGCAGCGGCCAGTGGGCGTAGTCACCCGCTCTGTGAGGAGGCCGTGGTTATCCAGCGTGGCCGCGGCGCTGGTCTTTGTGGGCCGGGAGATTGTCCCGCGGGTGACCGTCTCCTTGCTGGAGGCCTGGGACCGCAGGCAGGCAGCGACTTCTTCACGTGCACAGCCTACGGCAGATGACTCGTTGTCAGGCGCCGCGCAGGGCGCCGGGGGTCGCAGACGGCGTGAGCGGCAAGGCCGTGGACGCTGAACTTGGTATGGTATAACAGGAGTGCAGATGCCCATATACGAGTTTCGCTGCCAGAATTGCGGTACGCTGTTTGAGGTTTTGGTACGTAGCAGTGGGGACGATGTCGCCTGCCCAAGTTGTGGTGCTACGCTGCTGGAGAAGCAGGTCTCGGCGCCTGCACTGGTGAGCATGGGTACCCAACGGGAGGCAGGCCGCACATGCTGTGGCCGTGAGGAACGCTGCGAACGGCCTCCCTGTTCCGATGGAGGCTCGTGCCGTAGGGGTTAGAGGGAAGGAGGTAACAACATGGGACGTGGTCGTGAATCTGGTGCTGGCCGGGGCGGTGGTCGTGGGCGCATGGGTGGTGCAAAGGCCGCGGGGCCAGGCGGATACTGTGTATGTCCGCAGTGTGGGCATAAGCAGTCACACGTGGTTGGGAAGCCTTGCGTGGAGCTGACCTGCGCCAAGTGCGGCACCAGGATGGTACGTGAGTAGTCCCCACAAACATATTCCAGGAGAACCAACAGCATGATCCTCGCCGTAGCGAGCGGCAAGGGCGGCACAGGCAAAACGACCGTGGCTGTCAATCTGGCCCTTGCTGTCTCATCCCAGAGGACTAACCAGAGCGACGCGGAGGTCATCTTCCTCGACTGTGACGTGGAAGCGCCCAATGGGGCGCTCTTTCTGCATCCAACGATTGAACGTCGTCAGGAAGTCGGGCTGTTGATCCCCGAGGTTGATTTCGCCAAGTGCACTTACTGTGGTCGTTGCGCTGAGGTTTGCCAGTATAGTGCTATCGCTGTGGTGCAGCGTAAGGTGCTCATCTTCGCGGAGCTATGCCACGGTTGCGGGAGCTGCACGCTCAACTGCCCGGAGGGTGCAATTCACGAGAAGCTGCGCGTGAGTGGGGTCATCGAGCAGGGCCTCGCTAGGGGGCCAATGCGCTTTGCGCAGGGCGTGTTGAACGTTGGCGAAGCCATGTCCGTCCCTGTCATCCGCCAGTTGAAGCAGCGTGCCATCCCGCATGATGCACATCGCTGCCTGGTAATTCTGGATGCGCCGCCTGGAACTTCCTGTCCCGTGGTGGAAACCATGCGCGGCGCTGATTTGGTGTTGATGGTCACTGAGCCCACGCCTTTCGGGCTGCACGACCTGCGACTGGCGGTGGAGGTAGCGCGTGAGGAGCTGGGGTTGCCTGTGGCTGTAGTGATCAACCAGGACGGCGTAGGCGACGAGGGCGTTGACAGGTATTGCCAGTCTGAGGGCCTACGCGTTCTGATGCGCATCCCGATGGACAGGCGCATTGCCGAAGCTTACGCCGAAGGCCGGCCCATGGTGGAGGTGCTGCCCGAATATCGCCAGCGCTTCGTTGACCTTTACCGGCGCATCATGGAGGCAGCAGGCC
>Ga0307430_1003355_pt1 | contig 9990 bp, 9 predicted proteins | sample SalMarWE160130MG_FD_202159 | JGI IMG/M metagenome (GOLD analysis project Ga0307430, IMG submission 202159) | Salt marsh sediment microbial communities from the Plum Island Ecosystem LTER, Massachusetts, United States - WE1603-130 | ecosystem: Environmental > Aquatic > Marine > Intertidal zone >... | reverse complement strand
GGACCTAACTGGGGAATTAATCTGAACCCAGGTGGGGAATTCTTTTGGCCCCAGGTGGGGAATTAATCTGACCCTAACTGGGGAATTATCCTGACCCCAACTGGGGAATTCCTCTGAACCTCGACAATAACTGGATAGCGCTCTCCACTAATAGTATCTATTAGCTCACTACTCTCAGATACCAGGATTAATTCTTGATGTTCAATTGGTGAAACAAGCAATTCCCAATATTTCATATTCTTTAATCCTTCCCTCATTTTTCTGATTTTAGTTTGATGAGACACATGTCTCCATCCAACATACCTGTCAAAATATAACCATTATCATTTGTCTGTCGAATTTCTTGCCCATATCCATTACCCTGATCGCGTAAGGATTCTACCCATTTAATTTTCCCAATCGAATCGGTTTTTGTTATATATATGTTCCACCCAATCCACCCTTTCAGCTCTTCCATGTAAGTGTTTATTGCGCCAGAAACGATATATCCTCCATCGGTTGTTTGCTCTATTGATAAGCAACGAATCTTTGAATCATTTCTTCCAATTGCTTCCATCCAAAGCGTATCGCCTAATGAATCCGTCTTTATAATACATGATTTTTCTCCTTTATCTCCGATAATCACATATCCTCCATCTGAACTTTCTTTAACAGACCAACCACAAGATCCGAAATTTTCATCACAGTTAAAAATCTTGAACCAAATACAATTTCCTTTAATATCTACTTTCAATAAATAGACATTATAATCCTGTATAAATATCCATCCTGTAATGATAAAATTCCCGTCTGAAGTTTGGCAAATATTTTTCGCTTCTCCTCTGAATTCTTCACTATACTTCTTCTCCCATAACTTTTCTCCATTCTTATCAATCCTTAATAAATAGAATTTCGCCTCTCTGTATCCGGAAGAAGAAGATGCTCCTACAATAATAAACCCATCATCTGTCAGTTCAATTTGGGAACCATATGCTGTCTTATCTCCCTGGTATGTTTTCTCCCATGTAATATTACCAACCGAATTTGTTCTGATACACAATATCTTCTCATCATCTTTTTTTTGCCACGCCGATTGTACCTACCATTATGTAACCACCATCAATTGTTTGAGTAACATCCCGAGCTGTTCCTCCTTCATACTCTTCAAATACGATCGACCAAATTGAATCACCACTTGAATTTGTTATTAACAAAAATGGCTTCCCTTCTCCTCTATCAGATGTGTGCGTTTTTCCCGTTATTGCATATCCCCCATTTGAGGTAAACTCAACCGCATTACCGTGAAAGTAATTCTTATAGACTCTAATCCATTCAACTCCTGGCGGATTCCTAAAATTATGTATTGATCTTCTGCACGAAAGCGTAAGACCAATCACCATCAAAATCCAAAAAAGAACTGCTTTTCTACAATGGTTCATTTTCATTTTTCTGGTTTTAGTTTGATGAGGTAGATGTTTGCTTTGGCTCATTACAGGTGTCAGGAGCTTGAGCAAAAAGGGAAGAGAAAAGGAGCGGGACCATGCCCAGCAACAATGCTATTATTCGGTATTTCATTTTAACTCGACAGAGAATAGCATAAGGTATGATAAATGTCAAATAATTTTTCGCAATTTCACAAACCCTTCATATACCATACGGCATACAACACCCCTAAACCATGTGGTGTAGGGCAAGCCCTCTTTTTAGAGGGGACTTTACACCTTATTGAGACTTAACAGGCAAGAAGGCAAGGAGCTTGTCAATTGCAATTTCATAACCTTTTGAGTTCACTTTGATTAAACCGAGTTTCAGTAATTCATTTAAATCCCTTGAAACGGTTTTTCTTGTTTTTCCTTTGTATAATTCCGCAAGTTCCTCGATTGATGAAATTAGTTTCGTCACCTGTCTTTTTGAAAATGGTTTTTTGAAATTGAGAGTGGATAGGCGGAGCATTAGTTGTAGTCTACGTTTTGCAGTTCTATTATGTTTTCTATTTTCAAATGCTTCGTATACATAACTTTTCCAGTATATGCTTATTGTTTGATTAAAGATGTACCTAAGTTGTTCATTTAAACCATCAAGAAAACCTTGTATTGCATATTCTACAAAATGCACAACTGTATTTTTTTTACTTGCAGAATCAAGTTGCCTATAATATTCGTTTCTTGTTGCATTATAGTGATTGCTGAGCAGATGGGCAGCTGGTGATGGTATCCCTGATCCAAGAAGTATCGCAAATTCAAGAATCCTTGCCAAACGTCCGTTACCATCACCAAAAGGATGAATCCACGCAATGTAGATGTGAGCAACAATGGCTTTGATAATTGCGTATGCAAGTGGGTCAGAATCAGACTCAAAGTAATCGGAATTAAGCCATTCAGCAAGCCTTTTTAAGAGATTTTTCACATTTGCAGAATTGGGTGCTTTGTATGTCCCTGCACCAACAGGATAGTTTCTCAGTTTTCCAGGAATCACATACTCTGGGACGGGAACATCTCTTAGAATAACTCTGTTGAATCTGTAAATATCTTCGAGAGTGATATGGAATTTTTTCCCTTTATCAATCCTTTTCTTAATTTCATTGCAGAGCTCAAGAATGTTATCCACTTCTTGTCCAAGATACTTCTTGGAGAGAGGAAGTTCAAGCTGTTTCTGTATTCTTTGTTTGACTTCCCTCTCTGTTAAAGTGTTTCCCTCAATTGCTGTTGTACCGCGAATGCCTTTGCTTAGGTAAATAAGATGCATTTTCTCTGCAAAAGACGGTTGTAATGGAATTCTTGAGATATGTACGCATTTTGATACGCATTCTCCTAGTTGAATCCAACTTCTTGGCGATAGGCTTTTTAAGTCAACATTGAATGTCAGCCACGGATATTTTTTCATATTTTTCCATCCTTTCATATAAATTATGCTGAAATTAAATGAAGATTATTTTGTCCATAATAAGAAAAGAAAAAGGCCTGTATTCTATTATTGTAATCCATTATATAATAAGATGTTAGTATACTTTTCATTGATATTTCTAATAATTAATATAATCATGAAATGTCCGTTTGTCAAGGGAAATATGTCCGGTTTTTTAAATTATTTGGAAGGGTCTTTCCGTCTAATTAGAGAATTTGGTTTTGCCAGCAGATTTGCCACATCAATACAACAAGCCAGTAAAAGAGAGATATGCTAAGGCAATAAAAACTATTCCTGTAAATACAGTATGGAACATGTAATAGGATATCCAAAAATTTTTAAATTTGGGTTTCAATAATACGCCTGCTTGAAAACTATCCTGAAATAAATGAATAAAAGGCCAGCGGATTCCCAGTGTTCGATAAACGCATTTTCTAAGTTTTCGTCTCCAGGGAGGATACAGGACTGAAAATATTATGAAAGAACCTAAAAGCAGAAGGAAAATACCAAGGCTTATTCGTACGAATAAAAACATAAGAATGTTTGCTTATTTTACCTTCACCACTTTGCTGACAACTTTACCGTTAAGTTTCAAAAAATAGATGCTAGGGGGAGCCACTTTCCCATTTGTCTCTTTTCCATCCCACACAAGAGCACCAGAGCACAAGTCACCAGTCACAAAACTACGAACAAGTCTCCCACTCAAATCATAAATGCAGAGCGAAATTGGAAACTGGGAAATTGGAAAATTTCTATTTTCTATTTTTCCAGTTTCGGGGATTTTCAACCTTATTTCTACCTTTTCTGCAAACGGATTGGGGTATGCATCTATTTTCGTAATTTCGTAATTTCGTAATTTCGGATTATCTGTCTCTTTAATACCCGCAAGTCTTCCATACTGCCTTAGTGCTGGGTCTCCATAAAGATTATAATGGTATACAGGAAGCCAGAACATAGTGATATCCATAAAATCATTTTTTGCCAGGTCATATGAACTCCCAATAACTCCACCGGTTGTGATTGTATCTTTCATAAACCCGTAGAAAAGATGGTATGGTATTCCACCGGGATCTGCGTAAGACATCCAGGAAATCCTTGTGCTTGCAACAATATCGGAAGCGCCGTAGTGCAGGAGTTGAGCTGCGAGACTGTTTACCTCAGGTTTGGCGCAGAGACAAGATCTTAAGAAACATGTAGCAGGATGATTGTTGTCAAGTTGATAGATATCTGTTATGTCAAGGGATCTAGGCCATTGCATTTCGTTACTCTCCGGAACATTATCCCCATCATCCCATGCCCAGACTTTTCTTGCATAAGTATAGCTATTACCATGATGGCATTCATACATAATCCCTTTGTTCTGCCAGTAGGCAATCATATTGTTCTGCGTCAATGAGTCAGTGCAGGAATAAGGGCAGGGACTCAAACCACCTTTTTCGTACAGGTAAACGGCATTTGTTCTTGAAAAAACGTTATCGTTCAACAGCTGTTCCATATAATCGGCACCATCATTCCTTGCGTTGCCCTGATAATCTTCATTTGCATAATAGAATACAGCACCAGCAAGTAGGGCACCTGTTTTGTAAGAAAAGTCTGTATTGCTGTCAAATGCTATCATCTTTTTACAAATATCGTCGATCGTTGTCTGCTCACTGAATGGGATTCTTCCCAAATGCACATCTGCATGGTAGTCAGGGTTATCATCTCCGTTTGGCTGCATATTTGCATCATAAACTTCACCGTAGAAATTATCCCCATCGCTGTTCCAGGACAGACTATCCGGGTCAGTCAATTCGGCATAATACAAGTCACTGGGAATAGGGGAGATGTTAATGTCATTCCAGGGGCTGTCCGGGTCATTATTGAACGGAACGAGTTGACGCCAGGGCAAGTCTGAAAAAGAGCCAACGAGTAAAATATATTCGATGTCTGCAAGATTATTCCTCAGATAATTTCTTATTTTTTGTGAAAGGTCGGCACCAGGGATATTGGTGTCAATATACTCCTTTGTAATGACTTGAACATTATATCCCTGACTTTGCCTATAGGAAACAAGGGTATCAACGGAATTTGTCAATGCAGAGGGAATGATTATATGGTAACCATTTGCCCTGTGCGGAGTATCTGTGTGATACCATAATTTTGTATCTTCCCAGTTGTATATTTCCTGTTTTGCGATTTCATCGAATGTAATATCATCTTTCAGTTTCTCCCAGAAGCATGTTCTTTCACTGTGATTCTCAAGCATACTATAATGTATTGTTACAGTAATATTGGGAGTACAATAGAGTTTTTGAGAAATGGGATTGTAAGCAAAATGGTAGCATGCAATATCAAGAATTGTGTATTTTCTCAAGCCACCTTTTGACAGGAGTTTACCATAGATTTCAGGGTATAGTTTATTCGAAGCATAGAATGTGTTTTCGGCTCTTTCATATATTTCCTGAATTTGTTTGACTGCATTCTTGTTCATCATTGGCAAAGGTGGTTTAGCTGGTTCTATTGGGCACTTACCTATCTCTATTCTCGATGCAGAAAAGTCAACCGATTCAAGGATAGCACCCGGTGGAATAGCAATTGTAACTTTTTCGCAGGGTATATTGGGAGCACCCATGCTGTTGATGTATGAAAAGTTGTGGACAACGAGTTTATTCGCCTCTATATTGTATACTGGTGTTGGAACATTTATGGTTAATGTATTGCTCCAGCTTAAGCTGCATAAAAGAAAAATCTGTAAAAATTGCATAATTCCTCCTTTTTTCTTACCATATTATAATGCACTTCATTGTCTGTGTCAAGGGTTAGAATTCAGAATTCAAAACGGAATCCTGTCATTCTGAGTAAACATTAATTTCTCACTCACGAAGAATCTCGGTTCAGTCATCTCGAGTCATGTCTTTCAGTTTGTCATCCTGAACTTGTTTCAGGATCTCGCCTTTAGATTCTTCCATAGTCAATATGGAAGAGATTACTCAGAATGACACTAAAAGAAGCAAGAACTAATGACAGACAACTAAGTAAACAATCAAAACGTTCTCAACAATCTAAACGACCTATACGAGATTACCAATTGCTTAATTACAAAATTACTTGAGTTCGCTTTTGGATGATGCTATCAGTGCGAGGTCGCTTTGTTTTGCCAAATTGCCTTGACTTTTGGTTAATGGTAATATAGATTGTGAATAGTTTTTTGCAGGAAGTCCCAGGTTCTTTGGTTCATAATAGCGTTAATTAGACCCTATTAGGAGGGAATGTGAAAAAGTTCAGTTTTGATGAAATTATAATAAAAAGGAGAAGCGTAAGGGCTTATGAAAAAGAGGCTGTGCCCAATGAGAGTTTGAGACAAATTATCGAAACCGCAAGATTTGCTCCATCAGCACACAATACTCAACCATGGAGGTTTGTTGCTGTTACGGATAAGCAAAAGGTTAGTATGATATTTGCCAAAGCGCTTGGCGGAATTGTTTCAAACTCCTGGGGAGAAACAGCGCCTGCTTTTATCGTGGCGTGTGCGAAGAAGTCGTTCCTTGTGCACATACTTGCAGGTGGAGTTAAACGGATTCCTTACCATTATCTCGATATGGGTACTGCCATTGAACATATTTTACTTAAGGCTGCGGAGTTAGGTTTGGGCACTTGCTGGATCGGTTGGTTTAATGAAAGAGCAGTAAGAAGTATATTTAGTATTCCGAGAGCTCTTGAAATCGTTTCTCTTATAGCAATCGGTTATCCATCCCAGCAGAAAGAACAACAGCCAAGAGCGAAATTGAAACTCGATGATATACTTTTCTGGAATCGATATGGAGAACCTCTTAAATCGGATGAATAAACCGGCTGATATTCATAAAAATTCTTTGAAAGGATTTTTATACTCGCTTGCAGGTGCGGTTCTTGTTTCCACGAATTTTGTGACAGCCAAGTATGCACTGAAGGGATTCAACCCGGAAACATTTAGCTTAGTCTGGACTTCTTCTGCTGCTTTTTATGCTCTGCTTATTGTGTTTTTAACAGGTCATAGAAATGAATTAAAATTGGCTGCAAATACTGTCAGCAAAGTGAGTATGCTTGGTGTGGCAACTGGAGTTGGAATGCTTCTCGGGTGGGCTGGACTTTCACGGCTGGATCCCTCTTTTGCAGCGTTTATATGGAGATTTGCTCCTGTGTTAACGATTTTGCTAAGTGCACTTTTCTTAAGAGAAAAATTAACAATGATAGAAATATTTCCCATTGCAATTATGGTTCTTGGCGGTTCTTTGAGTGCCATTGGCAGATGGAATATTGTTGGAATTGGGACGGCTCTTACATTGTTTGCCTGTTTTGCTACATCTTTGCAAATGTTAATAGCGAAGAGCAAAGTGAGAGAGATTCATCCTAACATTCTAGTTTTCTATAGAGTTGGCATTGCTGCTATTATTATTGCATTTTGGACTTTTCTTAGTGGGAAAGCGGATTTTGATGTCAAATTATCCTATTGGTTAGTTCTATTTCTGGGAGCATTCCTCGGTCCCTGTGTGAGTTTCCTTTTTACTTTTCGTTCATATCGGTACTGGGAGCTGTCCCGCTCAAGCATAGTTCTCACCGCACAACCTTTATTTGTTCTGCCACTTGCGTATATTTTTCTTCACAAAATACCGGCAGGCAAAGAGCTACTTGGAGGACTGATTATCCTCATTGGCGCATTTTGGTTGGCATGGATACACTTGAAAAGCAGGAACGCTTCTCATGCGTGAAACCGAAAAACCATACTGTCTCATTTTTCACTATCTTTTTCACAACCTTATTTGTATTGACAAGAAAGTAAAAAAATGTTAGTTATACATATTATGAAAAACCTAATTGTTTTGATTGTTTTTCTACTGTTCCCGTATGCTTTGTTCGGTCAAAACGGTTCCATAGAGTATAACGGTGAGCAGGAAATCCTGAATGTCTGGGGTACAAACTATGAAATGGCATATGCTCAGGGTTATCTTCTAAACATAAGGATTATCGAGTTTGCTACTGATTTTCTGTTTAACGGACTGGGTATTTCTCCCGCGCAGTATAACTATATTTACAGCCAATTCTGGACCTATTTCACTGTACCGGCACAATTCACGACCGAAGCAAATGCTCTTCTCGATGGTATCCTGGATGCAGGTTACAGCATCTATATCGACACGCTCGGTAGAGATATGGACTCTACCGATGTTCTAATTGCAAATTCTATCGGAGATATCAGTTATGTTTTCACCTCCTTAAATCCCTTCGGCTGCACTTCTCTCTCCTCCTGGGGGAATGCCACTAATCAGGATACACTCCTTAATGGAAACATCATTATGGGAAGAAATCTTGATTTCAACCACACTGACATGATGCTGGAAAATGCTTTGCTTATGACCTTCGACCCGAACAACGGGAAAGACTGGGTGGGTTTCGGCTATCCCGGGATTATTTCCACTATATCCGGTATGAATGAAGATATGCTTGCAGTCGAAATGAATATGGGTTACCATACAGATACAATAAACTTAGTTCCAAAACTCGAACCATTCCAGTTCACCCAGAGAGAAATGCTTGAAGTATCAGACTACAACGGAAACGACACTGTTAATTTCCATGATGTCTATGAAAAGTGTATCGTTAGCCCTAATGCGGGTTCTTGGCTGTGCCACAATATCGTTCCCTACATAGACTCTTCCACTATCTCTGCTGCAGTAATAGAATGCGTTAATGAAAGTGGAGATACATTTAGAACAGCAGAGAATGATACTAACTTCCGTCCATGGAATCTATTGATGTTAAACCATGAAGAGGTAAACTATACGCCAATCTACGACCCAAGGTATGGTGTAATACTCGATTCGGTCAACGCAGATTCAAACATAACAACCGAACGTATGTTCAATATTATGAGAGCTGTTTCTCGGACAAATACGATCCAAACTATGCTCTTTCTACCTAATGACTCAATGTTTGCTATTTCGTTCGCAGATTCAGTCAACAATTCTGCGAACAAAACCCCCTACTGGTATCACTGGAGTGATCTTTTCCCAAATCATGGCAGCGGGGTAAAAGAAAAGCCTGGTGATAGACCTAAAGCACTCCTTCTTTATTCGGAATTTTTATATCTACTAAGAAACAATGAGGTGACTGTTTACAACATATCCGGGAGAAGAGTAAATCCCCAAGAGATACGCACATTACCCTCAGGAATTTTCTTCATTAGAAAAGAAGACTCGACAGAAATTTACAAACTGCTCATATTAAGGTAGGTATATGTTTTAGCCTATCTGACTTTTTCTAAACTCCAATTCGTATATTGAAACCTAACCCCAATTCCCTCAATTCCCTTGGTTAGCACAACCTGCTAAGAGACAGAAAATACTTAGTATTACAAACCGAGAAAATAATTCTGTGAAGGGTTCTCATCGAAAATCTCCTTTTTAATGTAATTTTGAGTGAGTCAAACGTTGATTTTTGCTTTTAAATTATTATAAGACATTTTTCCTAATTGTAAAGGGGAAAAATTGATAGGATTGAACAGTCATGGATTCAGGTCGCTTACAATACAAGGTTATTGATTAGATGGAGTTACGAAAGAGAGCAAAAGGAGTGCTTGACATTACATAAAAAGTGGTTATATTACAAAGAGAAGTTTAGTGGACAACGTGAGAAGCATCTATGATTATTGGGTTGTTTGCAAAGGTTAGTTTTGGAAATTTTGATGAAAGGAAAATTATAATGAAAACGCGAGTTGTTTTATTACTTACTTTGATATTTGCGATAGCAATCGAAGTAGATTCGCAAGAATATCAAGGAAGAAGAGGATTTGGGGGATTTGTTAAGGGGAAAATTATCGATACACAACTGAAGGTACCCTTAGAATATGTGAATATTGTGTTGCATGATAAAGCCACGAATGATCAGATTACCGGTACGATCACCGATAAAGAAGGGAATTTTCTCATGAAAGGAATCAGACCAGGTACGTATACGATAATCTTGAAATTCATGGGATACCATGTGAAGAAGATCGATCCCGTCGAGCTCAAACCTGGTCAGGCAGGAGTTGATCTAGATACCATTTTCATGAAGGAAGCCCTTATTGCACTTGAAGGCATTGAGGTT
>Ga0307430_1003353_pt1 | contig 9997 bp, 6 predicted proteins | sample SalMarWE160130MG_FD_202159 | JGI IMG/M metagenome (GOLD analysis project Ga0307430, IMG submission 202159) | Salt marsh sediment microbial communities from the Plum Island Ecosystem LTER, Massachusetts, United States - WE1603-130 | ecosystem: Environmental > Aquatic > Marine > Intertidal zone >... | reverse complement strand
CCGACCGCACAGCCATCGGTCCACCGCGTCGATCGTCGCCACGGCAAGAAAGACCACAGACGCCTCGAGCATGAAGTGCTGGCCATAGATCACCGCCACGGGCGACAGGGCCAGGACCATCGCCGCCCCCAGCGCCGCCGACGGCCCATGCCGTCGGCGGACCAGGTCGAAAAGCACCAGGATCGCCGCCAGACTCAGTCCGATCGAAACGGCCCGACCCCAAACCTCCAGCGACCCGCCCAGCACCCGCCACAGCTCCCCGGCCAAGTAGGCCGACAACGGCAGTTCCAACAGGTGCAGCCCCCGTTGTCCTCCACAGAGACAATCGACCCGGGGCAACCAGAACGATGCGCGACCCTCGACCAGATTTCGGGCAATCATCGCGTAGACGATATTCTTCGTAGCAAACACCCCCAAAAGCGGCCGGCCAATCGCTAACAGCCGCATGGCCAGCGCAAGAAGCACGACGAGCGTGAGACCCGTGGCAACCTGGGTACTACGCGGAGCCTGCGTCAAATTCGGTGCTTCCGGGCTGGCTGTCATCATTTCTTACTCACGTGGGCATTGGATACAGAGGCCACCCTTCCGTCAAACGGCAATCCGCGAAATGCAACCGATCACCCCTGCACATGTTTTCCCTTTTCCCCCTTTCCCATTTTCCCTCCTCACACAAAGCCGCGTCGCCTCAACGATTCTTCAGCATGAGTTGGAAAAAAAGGCGAAAAAGATGCGGGCCGGAAAACCCCACCGGCCGCAAACTTTAACAGACGAGTCGCGCCATAAGCACGCGCCGACCCGAAGACTAAGCGGAAAAAAGGCGACCAACATTCCCACGATCTCGGGGGGAGCATTTCCTATGCGATCTATCCTGCTCATTTTGACTCTGACCGGGCTGACCGCCGCCTCCGGATGCCGCATGTGCGCTCACCCCTATGACGAGTGTGGACCGACTTTCATGGGCGAGTGTGGCCCCGTAGTCTGCAACCCCTATGCCCGGGCCGGCTCGGTTCTCTCGCCGCCCTTGATGGCAATGGCCGCGCCGTGCGAGACGCCCATGGTCGAAGGGTCGGCACCGACCGAGGGCGAAAACACCCTCGAGCCCATCCCGTCCGGTGAGCCCGTGATGACCGCGCCCGAGTTGGAAACGACCCGCGTCGTGCCGGCACCGCGCTCCGCACGGAACCCCCGACGCAGTGGCCCAACCTTTCTGAGGTAAATCGCCGCTCGCGCCCGCCACGACTCGCTTAATCGATCCGATCCCATGTCCGCGTTAACCGGGGCTCTGTCGGCCGTTGAAGCCTGTTGGCGCGAGACGGCCGAATCTCTGGGGCAATCGACCGAGTGCTCTTTTCTTCCGTTCATTTCGGCACCGACTGGGCCGAACATCGAAGAGGCACTCTTTTTCGCTGCATGTCGCGAGCGGGGCATGCTGCCCAACGCTCCCCACAAGCAATTGCTGCCACTGGCCGCCCAGCGCCTGGGCCACGCTCTGTTCCAACTCGACCCGTGCGAAAACGTCTGTCTTGCCGAACGAGTTGGGTGGCACGCCCTGGGGAACGAAGGGCGTGATGCTCCAGCGGGCAGCACCACTTTGGCAACCTTGGATCGAATTCTCATTGGCCCAGATCTGCTCGGCACAGTTCACGAGCGATTGCTGGGACTCGACTCGCGGTCGGACACCCATCGAAAAACAACGACGCGCAAAGCCACCGGCGCCTTCTACACACCCGAGTACGTCACGCGCTACATGGTCGCCCGGGCGATGGAGAGCGTCAGGCGCGATGGCGACGGAAAACGCGAATCCCTACGGCCGACAATCCTCGACCCGGCGTGCGGCTGTGGGGCATTTCTCCTGACCGCGTATCGCTACCTGCGCGAGGCATGGTGCCGTCACCATTCCGGCAACGACGCTTGGCGGTACCAACGGCGCAAGATTCTTCGGCGCCTCCACGGCGTCGATCTCGACGACGACGCCGTCCTGGCCACGCGCCGGGCACTCTGGCTCGCGGCGGCCGACGAGCCGGCCGGGCCGCTGGCAGCCGACGAAACCAACGTGTTTTTCGAGACCGTCCGCCGGGGCAACGCACTGGTCGGGCCAACGCTCGACCCGCTGACCGGCACGTTCGACCTCGTGCTGGGCAACCCGCCCTATCGCCGCGAACGCGGCGCGAAAACGCTCTTGGACCAAATCGCCCAAACCGACTTTGGTCGCCGCTGGCGGACGGCCCGAATGGACCTCTGGTACTACTTCGCCCATCGCGCGCTCGAGCTCATGCGCGACGGTGGCGTGCTGTCGCTCGTGGTGAGCGGCTACTGGACGGCCGGCAGCGGCGCGGCAAAGCTCGTCGACCAGTTGCGCCGCGAGACGCACGTCGAAGAGGTTTTTGATCTCGACCGTCTTCCCGTCTTCGATCGCGTCGTCGGACAGCACTTGATTTTCCGAGCGCGGAAGACCCGCGGCACGGCGACCCGAACCGTCGTCAAACGTCCCGCGCGCCACCAAGCGACCTCGGCCGAGCCGTTTCTCTCGGGCCGCGCGCCGCTGGTGATCTTCGAGAAAACGGCCGAGGAGCTTTTTCACGACGGCCGGCTCGACCTCGAACCCCCGGCCGACGACTTGCTCCGCGCAATCGCCCGAGGCACCCCGCTGGGCCGGCTCGGTCGCGTCCGCCAGGGAATCGCCGAAAACCCCGCCACCGTCACGCGCCGAACGGTCGGGCTGCTGGCCGACTCGCGGGCCGGCCAAGGCGTCTTCGTCCTCGCGCCCGAGGAAGTCGAGTCACTGGGTCTGTCCGACCGGGAAAAAACGCTGCTGCGTCCTTACCACGCCCCGCGCGACGTAGGCCGCTACCGCCTCGCCCGGCGGCCGTCGCGGATGCTGATCTATTCGACGCCCGAGACGTGTTCCGACATCCATGACTTCCCGGCGATCGAGCGTCACCTGGCCCGATTTCGCCCGATCATGGAAGCGCGGCGCGAAACACGCCAGGGCCGCCGCCACTGGTGGCACTTGCACTGGCCGCGCGAGGCCTCGCTTTGGACCGCCGACAAGATTCTTTCGGTCCAGATGGCCGCTCGCCCATCGTTTGCCGCCGTGCGGGGATCGGTCCACGTCAATTTCAGCGTGAACGTCTTCGTACCCGACCCCACGACCAGCGAACACCTCCTCTACCTCACGGCCCTGCTCAACAGCGGCGTGCTGTGGCAGTGGTATCGCCACCACGCGAAGCGCCGCGGCGTGGGCCTCGAGATCAACGGCCGCGTGCTCGCCGCGACGCCCATCCGCCGAATCGACTTTTTGGACACAACCGACCGGCGACTGCACGACGAACTGGTCGAATTGGCCGCAGCGATGATGCAGGCCAACACGCCCGCCCGCGACGAAATCGACGGGCGCATCGACACAATCGTCGCCCGACTCTATGAACCGCGCGGCACTTGACGCGCCACGGGTGGCACCGACGATTTTCCGGCATCGACGTTGCCTCTACCATTGATTATTTCGGAAAATCGTCGGTGTTGCGCAGCAACAAGAGGCAATGCCACCGGTTCTCGGAGACCTCTTGTTGCTCCGCGACCCCGACGATTCCGCGGTCATGCCGGTTGTGAATCCAACGTCGGTGGCGCGGAATCATCGGGGCCACCCTTCACCCGCGTCACCCGGCCAGCACCAACTCCGCGACGACCACAACCGTCGCAAGCCCCGCGACAATCACCGCGGCCAACCGGTCTACCCGGCCTCGCGTCTTGCCGAAGCCAAAATCCGGCCCCAGACCGTGCCACGCATAGAAACCCATCACCACGGCCGCCAGCGAAAAAAGGAGCACCGACCAGATCGATCCTCCGTTGGCCAGGATCACCGGCCCGTCCAGCGCGCATCCACCAATAAAGGTACTCGTCCCAAGATACACCCCGTTGGCCACCAGACATGCGCCGGCGAAAAATCGGGCCAGAAATGCATAACGTCGCGCCGTTGCCCAAACCAAGCCCCAAACCGCCAGTGGAATAAGACAACCCCAGATCGGCCCGCCCCAAGCAACGAACCGAGGGTGCGGATTAGGCGCCACAAGTGTTTCCGAGATGGTCGTCGGCCAAAGCACGACCCGGACGACCGTGCCGCCGCTGGCCAAGGCGTGCAACACGTGGCCCGCCTCGTGCACCACCTGCAACCCAAGCCACGAGAAACCGAGCACGCCGACGATCAGCAGCAGTTGCCACGAGCGGTTTGCAGATTTCGTCTCAGACATTTTCCGCTCGGCCAACGATTCACGCCCTTTGCTGCGCTCAGAGAAAAAGGGGGACAGGCACCGTGGCGGCGACCTTTCTCGCAATACCACACCCACTTGCGCCACGGAGCCAGTCCCCCTTTTTCCTAATCCCTCACTTCACATCCCTACCCGCCGACCATAAACCATCCACTCGACCACCAGCACCGCCAGCCCAATCAATAGCAGCGGGCGCCAAATTTCGCGCCGCGCTGCTTCCCAGCCCGATTGGCCGGCGATTTTTTCGGTGCCGGCGTCCAGCGCCTTCCGCGGCACCAGGTCGCTTTCGTTGGGGTCGAACAGATTCACCGCCAGTCGCATGGCCGGCTTGCCGCCCGAGCGGACTTCGTAGGTGCCCAACTGTTCGGTGGCCGAAAACTGATACTGGCCCGGCCGGACCGCCGTCGCGCGCGACGCCTGGCCGTCCGGCGCGACCACCGTGATCGCGCCCGGCTCGCCGGCCACCTCGAACACCAGCGGTTGGCCCGGCCGGGCGCTCTGGCCGCCCGGCTCGTGGGCCCCACCGCCCAAGTACGCCAGCGTGTTGAGCACGAACATCGGAAAGCTCGGTCGGATCGGCCAGTTCGTCCGGCTCACCGGCTGTCCGCCTTCGGTGTCGATCAACAGAAACCCGAGCGCGGCGTCCTGAAACGCCTCGCGGGGCGCGACGGCCAAGAGCGGCCCGGCGTCGCTGTCGATCAGCACGTTTCCGCCCGGCGGAACCCCCAGCGGCCGGCCTTCCCAAAGCAGCACGTCGTCCATCGCCAGCCACTGCATCATCGGATGCGTCGGATCGGTATCGATGATCTGCGGTGCGTCAACCCGCTGGCCGAGCGTCCACCGCTGGCCCAGCGGCACGTTACCGATAAAAAACGTGTTGGCCTGGGGCATGGTCTCGGGGCGGCACCGGTCGTAAATCACCAGGTCGTAAGCGCCGGCGGCAGCCGCGGCCGCGTACTCGCGCGTCTTCAGAAACGTCGGCGGCCGAACCGTGATGTTGGCCAGCTTGGCCGCCGAGCGCGTGCCCAGCGCCAGTTCCAAAGGCTCGTTGCCTGACGTGGTCAGAAGCACTTCGGCCGGCCGCGGCGCGTTAATGGCGACCCAAGCCCGATTGTCGGCCGCCAGGCAATCGCGGGCGTCGACGACCAGCTCCAGCACGCCCGAGTCGACCTCGCCCACGTCGAAGACGACGTTTTGCGTCTCGCCGGGCCCGATCGTGACTCGCTCGGCGTTGATCAATTTGTCGTCCAGCCGCAGCATGACGTCGGGCCGAAGCGTCTCGGGCCCGAAATTCTTGAGCTGCGCGAAGGCCTGGAGCCAGTTTTCGCGCCGCTCCTGCCCGCGCACCTGGAAAACGAGAATGGCCACGTTCGACGGCGATTCCTCGCCAACCGGAAGGAAGACTGGTTTCAGCCGGCCCAGCGAGGCCTCGGTCACACGGTCGAACCGGCCGTCGCTCACGATGTAGGCCGTCGCCGGCACCGTCTCGGCGGGGCCTGCCGGCGCTTTCTCTTCATCCTGCGTCTGCGCGACCGATCCCCGCCGGGCCTGGGCCGAGGCGACCTTGAGCGCCTCGGCCAGCGAGGTCGGCCGCTTGGTCGGCGCGATCGTCCGAATCGCCCGGCGAAGCGCCCCGCGATCGCCGGTGAGCATCTGTTCGACCCGGGCCGCGTCGGCGAAGCTCACCACCATGCCCACGTCGCCCGATTCCATGTTGTCGACCAGCGCCGCGGCGCGCTCCTTGGCCTCGTCCAGCCGCGTGGGCTTGACGTCCGACGCGCTCATGCTCGCCGAGTTGTCAATCAAAAAGACGAATCGGTGGCCGATCAACTTCTGCCCATGCCACGCCGGCCGCACCAGCGCCAATATGAGCAGCAACAGCAGCAACAACTGAAGCAGCAACAGGAGATTGCGCCGCAGCCGCTGCCAGATCGTGTTGACGTGCAGGTCCTCGATCGTCCGGCTCCACAGGTACGTGCTGGGAACCTCGACCGGGTGGCGGCGCAACTTCAGGAAGTAAAGCGAAATAATCGCCGGCGGCACGGCCAACAAAATCGCCCACTGCCACCACCCCAGCATGTTCATCCACGTCGGCCACATCAGCGAACCAGCCCCCTGCGCGCCAGGTAGTCGGTAATCATCGTCTCCAGCGGCACCTCGTTGTTCACCGGCAGATAGACCATGCCCCGCCGCGTGCAAAAATCACGCGCTGATTCGACAAATGCACCGAGCGTCTGGTGATATCGTTTCAAAAGCGGCCCGGTCACCGTCACCTCCGCCTCGTCGCCGTCTTCGCAATCGACCAGCCGCAGGTCGCCCTTCAACTCCGGATTCAACTCCTCGGCCGACAGCACGTGAACGATGTAAACGTCCATCTGTTGGGCCAGCAGGTAGCGCAACGCCGGCTCATAGCCGGCCTTGTCCATCAGGTCGCCCAGCACCACCACGATCCCCTTGCCCGAGTTGCGCAAACAAAAGTTCTTCACTCCCACGGCCAGCGAGACTTGCTCGCCCCGCTCGAAGCTCTCAACGTGCTCGAACATCCGCCACATGCTCCGCCGGCCGCGAAACACCGGCGACGGCGCGGCCGCCGGCTGGCCAAGCGTCTCGATCTTGACCCGATCGCCTCGAATGAGCCCGACAAACCCAAGCGCCGCGGCCAACTGTTGGGCGTAGCGCAACTTGGTCGGATCGCCAAAATCCATCGACGCGCTCGCGTCGACCAGGGCGTAGAAATGCAAATCTTCTTCTTCGAGAAACAGCTTCAAAAAAAGCTTTTCAAGCCGCGCGTAGGTGTTCCAGTCGATGAACCGCAGATCGTCGCCATGCACGTAATTACGAAAATCGGCGAACTCGACGCTCTGACCCTTGCGACGGCTGCGACGCTCGCCCTTCATCCGCCCCCGAAAGATCTTCCGGCTCACCAGCTCCATCTTCTCCAGCCGGGCCAACAGCTCGGGGCTCAACAACGTCGAGGTAGTAGACATAGCAGCGGTGACTCGACTGGCTCGGACGGAAAAGGGGACTGGCTCCGTCGCCTCGGCAAACATAGCCCCGCCAACCTGTGTTGCGGCGACGGTGCCTGTCCCCTTTTCCAAACTCGCGTGGATCAACGAACCTGATTTTCCCACCAACCGGCCACCTTTGCAACGCACCGACAGACCACTGGCACGTGTGCCGCCGTGCCAGACTTCCACCCTTTCCCCGGCAAGCAGTGGCACACCTGTCGATAGCCCCCAAAAAACCCTAAGCCGTTTCGACACAAGTGCTTAAATCGGTCGCGTCCTCTGGCCGCGTCCCCCGGACGCCGGGCAGCGACCGGAAAAACCGCAACTGGTTGCCAAGGAACCGTTTGCGTTACCTAGTTTGCCCAATTAGAATTCACTGTACGGGACCAACAGCAAAAAAAGGGGACTGGCTCCGTTTGTGCGCAGCACCCCAACGGCCGCTGGCGGCAAACGGTGCCTGTCCCCTTTTTCCCGGAATCCCGCATACCCTTTACGTCGTCAACTCAACGCTCCCACCCGAGTGGGTTTTCCTCAGTCGGGTGGGAGTGTCATCGGAACCTCTTGGAGAAGTTGCTCATGCGCTGGCAAAATGTCGGTTATCGCGTTCTTTTCGCATCGATTGTGGTCGCCTTGGTCCTCGGCGGCGCTTCTGGCGCCAATGCCCAGGACGACAGTAGCAGCAGCGGCGACAACAACGACGCCTACCTCAACAGCCTCGCCGGCGTCTACGTCGACGCCGACGGCGTACTCCGAAAACGCGAAATCAACGACCCCGGCGGACGACTCATGCGCCAGCGCGTCGCCGCTGCCCGGGCCGCGATCGACACCGACGTGTTTGCCCGAAGCAAACTCCGCAAAATCTCGCTCAACCGGCTCGAAGCCGCCTTGCGCAACCACCAGGGCGTGCCCAACGACGCAATGCGCTACCTCGCCGGCCTCCAGCGCGTCGAGTACGTCTTCTACTATCCCGAGTCGAAAGACATCGTCCTGGCCGGCCCGGCCCAAGGCTGGGTCACCGACCTGACCGGCCGCGTCGTCGGCGCCTTCAACGGCCGACCCACCGTCCAGTTGCAGGACCTGGCCGTGGCGCTTCGCGCGTTTCCGCCCGCCGGGTCGCAAACGTCGGTCATCGGCTGCTCGATCGACCCAACGCCCGAGGGCCTGGCCCGATTCGAACAGTTCAAAAGACAACTCACCGGCCTCTACGCCCGAAATCCCAACGTGCCCGTCGAAACCATCGTCAACGGCACCCGGGAAGCGATGGGCAAACAAAAAGTCTCGATCCTGGGCGTCTCGCCCAAGACCCATTTTGCCCAGGTGCTCGTCGAGGCCGACTACCGGATGAAACTCATCGGCCTGGGCATGGAGCAGCCGCCCGTGCGCCTGGCCAGCTACGTCGATCGAGCCGCCCACGGGCGCGTGGCCGGCAACGCCATGCAGCGATGGTACTTCCTGCCCGACTACCAGTGCGTCCGCGTGACCGACGACGGCCTGGCCGCCGAACTGGTCGGCGACGGCGTCAAACTCATAGGCGAGGACGAAATGGTCACCGCCGCCGGCGAGCGTAAGAAAGCAGCCCGAGGCAACCGGGCCAGCCGCCTGTTCGTGAACGACTTCACGGTGAAGTATCCCCAACTGGCCGCCCGCTCGCCCATCTTCGCCGAATTGCGCAACCTCATCGACCTGGCCGTCATGGCCGCCCTGATCCAGCAAGAAGGCTACTACGAACGCTCTGGCTGGGATCTGGGCATCCTCGGCGACGAGTCGCAGTTCAAGCTCGATACCTACCCGGCGCCGCAACTGGTCGAAACCGCCGTCACCGCCCGCTTCAAGGGCAACACCTTGATGACCCCACTGGGCGGCGGCGTCCACATCGAGCCGACCCTCGCGCTCGACTCCGAAAACCTCCTGACCGACGACACCGCCCGCGTCGAAGCGACCCGCCAACAACTCGCCCCCAAACTGGCCGAAGGCCAATGGTGGTGGGACTGACGCGGTAGGCGGTAGGCAGATGAGGCGGTAGCGCCAACTCAACTGCCAATGGCCCCGCGTCCCCCGCTCCCCGCCTCCTTAAACCTCACCAACTCCCGCATCGCCCGATTGTACGGCGTCGCCACGCCAAAACGCTCGCCCAGCTCGACCACCGCTCCGCTCATCGCGTCGATTTCCGTTCGGCGGCCGGCCGCCAGATCTTGGAGCATCGACGACTCGTGCGCCGCGGTGGGCGGGAGCATCCGACCGTAGAAATCGGCAAGAAACCGCTCCGCCGTCGGCCAATGGGTCCGATGGCCCGCCGCCTGCATCACGGCGAAAACCTCCTGGGCAATCTCGTCCATGATGGCTCGGGTCGATTCCGCCTCGCCCAGGCTGCCGTAATTCACTCCCAACACCGCACCCAACGGGTTCAGGCAACAGTTGTAGAGCATCTTGGCCCAAAGGTCCCGCTCGATCGTCGGGGTGACCTCGGCCGGAATTCCCCCTTCGGCGATCGCCCCGGCCAACTCGTCCAGCGGCCCAACCTCGGCGCCGGCCAGCGACCCAATTCGGATTGCGTCGGCGTGGACCGTCACCTCGACGTGCCCCGGCGTGATCCGCTGAAACCCCGTAATCACCCGGGCACTAAACACCCGCCGCGGCTCAAACCGCTCCGCAAAAACCTCGAAATTCCCCCACCCATTCTGAAACAGCACGATCCGGCACCCCTCGTCCCGACACACCGCCGCA
>Ga0307430_1003349_pt1 | contig 10007 bp, 6 predicted proteins | sample SalMarWE160130MG_FD_202159 | JGI IMG/M metagenome (GOLD analysis project Ga0307430, IMG submission 202159) | Salt marsh sediment microbial communities from the Plum Island Ecosystem LTER, Massachusetts, United States - WE1603-130 | ecosystem: Environmental > Aquatic > Marine > Intertidal zone >... | reverse complement strand
TCGGGCGAATCGGCGGCGAATCATCGTCCTCGGGGGCTTCTTCCTCGTCCTCCTCGGGCTCCTCATCCTCCTCCTGCCGAAACCGGTCGTCGCACACCCAGGCCAGCCGGCCCAGCAGGCGAAAATAGAGCATCGCCGCGGCCACGACGGCCCCAGCCAACAAGCCAAAACCGACATCATAGGGCGCCAGCCGAATAACCCCGGCCGTCAACACCGCCAGCCCCAACCCCATGAACCCCGTCTCAAGATAAAAAACGGCCCAGGTCTCTCGACACTTCCAAAGACTCCGCAGCACGACCGGCGAGACCGGCGCCAGCGGCGATTGCATCTCGAGCGTCGAAAGCAGCACCACGGGAAACAGCACCCAAAGCCCCACCGGCACCAGCCACGCGTGGGCAAACACTCCGCCAACCGGCCAAGCCAGCACGTGCAACACGCCGACGGGCACCACCAGACTCACCAGGAAGTAGAACACCCCCCCGACCCAATCGACAAAGGTGAGTTCCGGCCACTGGATGATCACCTTGTTCCCCGCGGCCGACTCCTGGAGTATGGCCATCAGAAAACCGGTCATCGCGATCAGCCCGACCCCCGCGAGCGTTGCCGCGATCAGTCCCATCAGAAAACTGGCCACCGGACCAAATTGGCCCGAATAAGTGGCTCCCCCGGCCAGGTTCAGACAAGACAGCACAACGACGGCCACCACCGAAAACCCCGACCAGCAGATGATGGCCCCCGTCGTCGCAAAGAACGTCAGCACCCCGTTGACCATCGGCCAACGCGGCGGCCTCGGACGCTCCGAAGGCGGCAACGCTTCGCGCCAGCGTTCCTCGTCCGCCTCGTGTTCCTCCGGCGAGAACGCGCCGACGGCGAACTCCTCGGGCACGTCGGCCACCGGAATCACCGGCCCCGAATGTTCACCCGCCGGCGGCTCGCGGACCGCGGGGTTCATGTCCTCCAAAGCATATTCGTCGTCGCTCGACGGCAGCGGCACGTAGGTCTGCGACTCGCGCAGCGGCGTGTGAAACATGCTCGCGGTCACCTCGAACGGCTGACCGCATTTCGGGCAGGGCACCCGCCGGCCCAGACGCGAGGCCGGCACCGTCACCGGCGCGGCACACTGCGGGCAGGTCGCTTGGACCGACTTTTCTTTCTCGTGAGGAGATTCCGCCACGGCTCAAAAACCCCCGTATTGCGTGAACCAGATGCCCTCATCCTACGCCTTCCTAGTGGGCCCAATCAACCCCCGAGACAAGGCAGTCGCGTGCCCAAGACACCGGTTCCAGTCACGTAGGCCAGATTATAACCCGGCGCACCTGACTCTTTTGCCTAGCCCAGGCGTTTACGCCTGCGGAAGAAGAGACATAGAATCCGGTTTTTTCTCTCCAATCCCCTTTAGGGGATGTGGAGGAGCCATTCCGTGCGTGGATCCACGGCCAACGGCCCAATCCCACGTTCGGTTTCCACTCCAATCGCGATTATGGTAGAATAACATTGCTGGGTGACCGTCCCGCTTGCGCGGACGCGGCCCCGCCCCGCCCATCACGCTTCGCGTTGGGGGCGAACTGGATTCGACCGGGCAGCTTGAAGTGTAAGTGGCGTGCCGTGGTTGGTCAGCAGGCCACGTTAAAAGCCGACCACCAATTTAATTGCCAAGCCTAGCTTTGCAATGGCTGCCTAGAGATAGACAGCCCCGGCCGAGGGCTTTCGCCGAAGAGGCCCAAAGGCTGGTCACCTAATTTCGGATCGTCCCGCACTCGACGCCGGCCACGGTCGGGATTAAAAAAGCCGCCGACTAGCCCGCTGGGCACCCCGTCGGTTGGGGACCAAGTGGGCGAAGGCTCAAATCATCCGACTACGCACGTAGAAGCTTCCATGGAAATGTCGCGGGACGCGGGTTCAATTCCCGCCGCCTCCACTCGGGCCGCTTGCACGACACGGTGCAAGCGGCCTTCTTCATGAACATTGGATCAATCCTCGGCATCCCAAACCATCGAACACGGGAGAAACCGACCGTGGAAACAGTGTCGATTCTCTCCGCAACCTGGTTTCTCTACTTGATACCGTTCATCCCAATCGCCGCGCCTGTCTGGTTCTTCGGACGCAGACGGGTGCGGTGGAATCGATGGGACTTCGCCCTGGTTTTGCTGCCGTTTGCTGTCTGGGCCGTGTTGATCATGAACTACGACACCGGCAAGTCCCTCGCCAATCTCGCCGAAGCCTTCTGGCTGGGCTGCGCCGTCCCGGTCGCGCCCGTCCTTCGACTGGCCGTCGGAGCAAGGGTCCCCCAGCGACTTCTGGCCCTCGGACTGCTCGTCACAACGTGCCTCGTCGCCGTGGGGCTATGGGCGTTTGTGCCGGGATTGCCGGAGTAGAGGAGCCTGGCAGTCGGCTACGGAGGGAACGAAAAGGGGATAAGTCCAATTATCCTTGGTGCGCGGATCCCTCGCCCGTCTTTTCCTTCCCCGGCCCCGGCTCCAGCCCCTCGTCCAGCCGTTCCCGCCAAGGCTTGCCCGCCTCATAGCTCTTGAGTTCCTTTGCGAGCGACTCCTGCACGTCGGCCTCGGCTTTCGTTTCGCGACCAAGTTCGATCGCCTGTTTCGACCATTTGATCGCCGTCTCGAAATCGCCCGTCTCGGCATACGCGGCCGCCAGCGTGCTGAGAATGTGGGCCTGCTTGTACTTCGTCAGCTCGCAGGCTTTCGTGGCCAGCTCGACCGCCCGCTGGCCGTCGCGCAGCGTGTCCTCCGGCGAAGTCGCCAAGACCCAGGCCAGGTTGTTCAGCGTGCCCGTGTCGTCCGGGTCGAGCTTCATCGCCTTGTTAAAGTCGGCGATGGCCTCCGCGTGCTTGCCGGTTCCCAGCAGTGCGTTGGCCCGCCCTTCCAGCGCCTCGACGTTGTCGGGTTTATCGGCGAGGATCGAGGAGTAGATTTCAATCGCCCGCGTCGGCTGCCGCGCCGCCGTGCAGAGCATGGCCATTTGGATGCGGATATCCTCATCCTTCGGCGTCCTCTTGAGCTGCTTCTCCATCTCGTCGATCACCTGGTCGAGCTTCCGCTGATCGATCAAAACCGACCAGCGCAACCGTCGCGCCGGCTCCAGCTCGGGGCTCCGCCGCAATGCCCGATCAATGTCGGCCAGCGCCGCGTCGAACTTGTCGAGCGCCTTGTACACACTGGCCCGCAACAACAACACGAACGGGTTACCGGGCCGCATGGCCAGGGCCTGGTTCACGTCGTGCATGGCCGCGTCGAGGTTGTTCATCTCGACGTGGATCTGCGCCCGAATCATCAAAGGCATGATCGACCCCGGCTCCAACTGGGTCGCCTTGTCGACGCTCACCAGCGCCTCGTCGAACCGCTTCAACTCGGCCAGCGCCTTGGCTTGCTCCTCGTGGGCCACGGCGTCCTCGGGATCCATCTCGATCACCTTGGCAAAATCGGCCACCGCCCCGTCGAGATCGCCCATCTCGGCGCGAACCATGCCGCGCTCGCGAAGCGGCTCGATTTTGGTCGGGGCCAGCGCGACGGCCTCGTCGAGCAGTTCGAGCTTCTTCGCGTTGTCGTCCTGCAGTCCGGCACGAAGCAATAAGAACTTCGACCGCGTCCGCGGATCGATTCCCCGAACCGTCAGCGCCGAATCGATCGCGCTGATCGCCCGATCAGGATTACCGCCCGGCAGCAGATTCAGCCGCGCGATCAGGAGCAAGGCGTCGGGCAATTCGGGAAGAAGCTTGACGGCCTTCTCCAGGTCGTCCAAGGCCAGCGTGCGATAGTTGCGCCAGAGCGGGTCGTCGGGTCCTCGGGCCAGTGCGGCGTCGCTGGCCAGCGTGGCCCGCTCGCACAGCGTCGAGGCCAACAGCCCCTTGGCAAACCGCGTGTTTTCCTCGTCGAGGCCCTTGGCCAGCGCGCTTTCGCACAGTTCGATGGCCTTGGTCAAATCGCGTTGCTTCCGGGCGCCGATTTTGACCTCGGCAGCCTGATCCAGGTCGGCCAACCCTTCATTCTCGGCCAAGACGCGAGAACCCGCCGCCAAGGCGAGCAAGAGAAATAACGAAGAGAAAATCATGCGACGGTACACAGGCGACTCCTTTTTTAGGAACACGGGCCGCTCTCATCATACCAGCCCCGCCCCATTGCCCAAAGCCACCTTTCCGCCTACTGCCTACTGCCCGCTGCCCGCTGTCTGCTGCCTACCGCGTCCCGCCCGGATCCACCAGCATATAGCCCGCCCAAAAGAACGGATGTTCCACCTTGGGGGCTTCGCCGTCGGGCTTCGAGGGTGACTTGACCCGAGGTTCCTTGTCCGGCTCCATCCGCGAGTCGTGCACCACCAAAACCGCCCGCTGCCACGCCTCGGCCGGGCTGGCGTGGGGTAGCTCCTGGGCAAATTCCCGGGTCAGCGCGAAGCTGGTCTCGCCGCCGGTCCGCCACCGGCTCAAAAGCACCGTCCGCGCGCCGCTGGCCATGAGCCCACAAACCGAGAGAAACATCTCGTTGCCGTTGGGGCCCGACGACTTCAGCCCGTTTTCGGCCGCCGTGTGGAAGCCGGGCAACATAATCGTCTCGGGCCCACCCCAAGGCAGCGCAAGCCAGTCGGCCAGCGTGCTGCCCGCTTTGGGTCGCTCCGCCGGAATCGGCTGCCAGGCGTACGCCCCACTGCGGCCGGCCGCGACGTCGTTGTAAACGATCAACTGATCCAACAGCGTGCGATAAACGGCCGAGCCAGCCGGCAACCCACCCGGCAGCGCCGTCGCGCCGGGAACCACCTTTGCAAGCTTGTCCAGCGCCTCCCGTGCGACCTCGTCCTCGTCGCGCGGAAACAGCCGCCCCACCACCACGCCCGTGCGAACCACGTTCTTGCGCCGTCGCCCGTCGGGCACCGCCAGCCCCACCGTCGGCGCATAGCGAATCCGGAACCGCGCGATAAGCGGTTCCGATTGGCCGTCGACCGTCACCTGCAGCGCCTCGAACGGCACGTACCAGAACAGCCCGTCGGGCACGATGACCAACTCATCGAAATGGCTCGTGAAATCGGCCTGCGAACCGGCCAGGACCGCCCCCAGCAACTCGCTGGCCGATCGTTGCCACCGCGTGTCGGCCAGGTCGTCGATCGCGATTTCCCGATTCGCGTCGAACTGGCCCATCGCCCGGAGCGTCGCCACCAGCTTCCTCTTGATCGCCACTGGCGAATCCAACAGCCAATAGTCGTACCGCGCGTTGTTCAGCAAAAACGCATAAACCCCGCGCTGCGTGACAAAAAACGCCAAAAGCGCGGTCCCGTCCGGCAGGGCCTTCTGCACCTCGGCCGTCGCCCGCAGCGGCGGAAACACCAACTCCGCCGGCTGCCGGCTCACCGCGATCTCGCGCAACAGCACTTCCTGGCTTGCGCATCGTGCCGCCAACTCGGCCAGTTGTTTTTGCTGGGCCGCGGCCGCCCGCGCGTCGTCGGGCACCACGGGCCCCTGGCGCAAAGCGGCCCGCAACGCGGCGGCCTCCTTGCTCAGCTTGTCGTACGCCGGCCGGGACGCCCGCAAATCGCGCCGCTGCAACTGGGCCGGCCGGTCGAGCGCCTCCTCGGGTCCTTCCAAGAGCCAGCGGAATGATTCCACCCGCCCGCCGAAGGGCAATGTACTGTAAAAACGATGCCGCCGCACGCGGTCGCTAATCTCCAGCGCCGCCTCCTGATCCTTGCGCGCCAGCGCCACCTCGAACCAGTGCTCCAACGGCGCGAAATGCGGCGTCACCAGCGTTGCCAGCGACTCCTCGGGCCGAAACGACCAGTCCTCCGCCCGTGGATCGCGCAAAACCGCCGCGTACAGATCCATCGCCGTCCGCGGCGTGATCGCGCCGCCCACGCAAAGCTGATCGACCAGCACCGTGTGAAAAAGCCAGTGCGACCCATGATGCTGGTACTCCATGGCCCGCCCCACGGCGGCGTTGCCGGCGGCCACGTTGCCCTGCTGGTACGCGACCCTCGCGCCGACGAAGGCGTGTCGCGCGCCGAGTCGCGCGGCGGCCATGTCGCGCTGGACAAACCACTTCGTGGCCTCGCCCAATTCGGTCGCCGCGGCCGCCGTCTGGCCCATCGCCGCGTGGTTCTCGGCCAACGAAATTACCAGCGAGCACGCCAGTTCGCGAAAGCGGTTTCGCTTGGCCCAGGCCAGCGCCTCGGCCAGCGGCCCATAGACGCTCCCCGGCGACGTGACCAGGTGGACCGCCGTGGCGTGACGAAACGCCTCCTCGACCAGCCGAACGTCGCCGTACCACGCCGCCACGAAGGTCGATTCCAGAAAAAAGTCGCCGGCCGACTTCAAATCGCCTCGGCCCATCGCCAGCCGCCCCAACTCGAACAAGGCCACCGCCGTCATCGGATGGTCGAATTGCCCGGCCGCCAACAGCCCACGTTCGAGGCTCTTGCGTCCCTGCTCTTCCTTGCCGGCGGCCACTTGCGCCAGCCCGAGCTCGACGTCGACCCAGCACTCCGACCAATGGTTGGGCAGCGCCGGCCGCGCCGCCAGCGCCGCGAGCAACTCGCCGGTCACCGGATCGTACTTCGACGTCGGCCCCAGCAACTCCGTCCGCCGGCGGATTGCCAGCGTCGTCGCCCGGACAATCTCCACCGCGTCAATACTCATCAACTGCGGAGGTGTGAAGACGCCTCCCTGACGCACCACCTGGCCCGCGTTGAGCTGGCCCTGCCCGATCAGCATCGTCTCGGGAAGGTTGGCCGGTTGCGACGCCCGCTTGCCCGGCCCCCACGTCGCGCGATGCCGCGTGTTGGTCTGCCTGGCCGGCTGAAGCGCCGCCGCGGGAAACTGGACGTGCGCGAGCCAGTCCGAATAGGACAGGTAAAGCCTCACGGCCGCCGTGTAGTGCTCCAGCGCCTCGGGCAGTTGGCCCATCTCGTAGAGACACTCGCCGACCATCGCCTCGTAGCAGATCGAGTCGAGCCACCGCGACGTCGGGCTCTTGATCGCCCCGCGACCCTCGGAACTAAAAGACCGCAGCGCCTGGCGATACTCGCCGTCAGACAGAAGCCGAAACGTCCCCTGATACTGCACCGTGGGAACCCGCCGGCCGGAATACTGTGCGTGGCCCACGCCGGCCGCAAGAATCCAAACCGCCAAGACCATCAGGACCAACCCGGCCGCCCCGACCAACGCTCGAAGCCCACGGACTGCGGGATACGTAGCCATTTTCTCGATTCCTTTGCGACTGCCGCCGAAACAATCCAACCACAATGATACTCCATCGTGGCCAAGTCGTCGCACGCAACACGGATTTACCCCCCCACGCCGGTGGTTCCGTTTCGCCCAATTCACCCGACTTTGACGACTGGCTAAAGTTTGCCGGTCGTGCCGGACGATAAACTTCTATGATAACCGAGACAGCCGTGGGACCCCTCTGTCTAGGGAAGAAAAAGGGGACTGGCTCCATCGCCCCATTAACGTTTTGACGACCAAGACGGCGTCCAGCGATGGTGCCTGTCTCCTTTTTTCAGGCCCCCTTTTTTCCAGGATCCCAATCGAACGAGCGGAGGAATGCGGGATGAGCGGCTCGAAAAAACGTCTGACGTGCCTGCTGGCTGGAATGTTGCTGACGCTCTGCCTCGGCACGACCGGATGTCAGGTCTACACGGGCGGCCAAACGCTGCCCAGCCCTAACTACCTCTCCGACGACGTCCAGTACTTCCCGGCCGGCCCCGAGATGAAGCTCGCCCGCGAAGCGGCTGCCATGCAAGCCACCCGCCAGGAGATGGCCGCCCAGCAACCGATGCCCGGCAGTTAATCCCGGGAGCAAAAAGGGGACTGGCTCCGTCGCCGCATTGACGGTCTCGACTACCAAGACGCTCTCCGGCGACGGTGCCTGTCCCCCTTTTCCCGGCCTAATAAAATCGAATCAATTCATGCCGCGGGCCCGTCGCCCGATCATGCACCTGAGACGTCGCACGCACACGTCATCACGACGACGGACCCAACAGAGGGGGGACGGCGCCTTTGGTCGCTGACGTCCGGGGCGTGATGTGCCTGGCCCCAGGCACCCCTCGGACGTCGGTGGCCGAAGGAGGTAGGGGATCGAACCATGTTGGGCGAAATCGAACTCTCCCAAACCGCCCAGCACTGGGCCAACATCGTCTTGATCTGGATCGGGTTCGGCGTGCTCGCCGGACTCCTGGCCAAAGCCATCCTGCCCGGCCGCGATCCCTCGGGCACGGTCGGCACCCTGGTCATCGGCGTCGCCGGAAGCACCCTGGGCCTGTTCGTCTTCCACCGCTTCGTGCTGGCCACGTCCCAGAGCCGCGAGTTCAACCCCATCAGCCCGCTGGGCATGTTGGCCGCCGCCGCCGGCGCGCTGGCCCTACTGGTAGCCTATCGTCTCCTGGCCGCCTGCGTCCGCATCGACCACCCGGCCGAAGAGAAACCCAAGGAAGAGGCGAAGCCGTAGCACGGTGGCCATCCGCAAACCGAACCGCGACCGTAAGGGAGCGGTCTTTGTGTCTGGCGAAAAGGCATTGCAAAACCAGGGAACACTGCTGGGTGCCCGGGAATGAGCGCAGCGAAGGCCCGGCTTTTCAGACGCTGGGCCACCGCTTCGCTATGGCCCAGGTACCCCCGTGGTGGTTTTGAAATGTCCTCGAGTCACCCCGCTCCCTCACGGTCGCGGTTCGGTTTTTCGCGGCTACGCCATCTGTTTGGCCGGTCGGCCACCCGCCAAATACCGATCGCCATAACGCCGTTGGACGTACCACCGCTTCAGCCGCAGCAACTGTGCCCGAAGCCCGGCCGGCGCAAAACAGGTCAGCCGATAGCTGGTCACCACCGACGTGGCCCAGTGTTCCTTGACCGCCAGTGAGCCGACGCCCATGTCGAACTGCTCATCGCCCCGCGCGAAACTGTCGCGGAACATCAGATACTGAAGCACCTTGCCCGGCCCCAGCCCGGCCGCCGCCGGGTCAAAACCCATCCGCAGCCCAAACAGCCGCCCGCCGCGGCGATAGTTGTAGACAAACGCAATCGGCCGACCGTCGAGTTTCAAAAGACACAAATCAAGCGACCCCGTCCGCACGGCCGCCTCGTGCGCCTCGCGCAGGAACTCGGCCACCGACGCGTGGCACATCGTGCTCCCGTCGGTCGAACCGCCCTGCCAGCTCGCCCTGGCCAGCTCGACGCACGCATCATAAAGATCCCACCGCGGATCATCCTCCCCGGCGCCGCTCCCCTCGGGCCGATAACGAACAAACTCAACGCGGCCCGTCGCCTCAAGCCGCCGTCGATAACGCCGCACGCTCTCGCGCCACTTGCTGGTCCGCGACCGCCAGTAGTCGTCCCACGTGCCGGCGATGTCCAGCACGGCCGCCCGGTCCCAAGCCTGACGATGGGGCGCCAAACCGGCCGACACCATGCTCTCGTCCGTCTGCCCGTGGTCAGCACCTTCCTCATCAATCCACCGCAAATCCAGCAGGTCCCAGTCGCGCGGCGTCCGGCGCACGTGTTCCATCCCCAGCCGCAGCATGGCCGCCGGATCGGGCCCAATCGGCCCATAGAACGTGCCCCAATCGTGCAGCGGATAGGTCAGAACCCGAACCTCCCCGGCCCGAGTCTTTTCCCGACGGACAACCAAGGGAAGAATCCCGACCGGCCGATCGCCGTCCCAGCCCACCAGCACCCGAAGCCGCTGCCCGTGGCCAAAATGCTTCCAATAGACCAAGAGCCAATCAAGCGACTGAAAAAACGTCGACCCGGCCGTCTGGCCCAACAGGGCCTTCCACAGCAGCCGGTATCGCGCGAGCCGAGCAACGTCGTTGATTTCTTCGACTTGTTTCATCAGCGCCAACCTACCGAAATCACGCGAGTAAAAGGGGACTCACCTCCGTCGCCCTCAATATCCGTCGCCCTCAATAAAGGGGACTGGCTCCGTCGCCCTTGATAAACGTGGCCCCACCAACACCGTTTGCGGCGACGGTGCCTGTCCCCTTTTGCGGCTCAATAAAGGGGACTGGCTCCA
>Ga0307430_1003347_pt1 | contig 10009 bp, 7 predicted proteins | sample SalMarWE160130MG_FD_202159 | JGI IMG/M metagenome (GOLD analysis project Ga0307430, IMG submission 202159) | Salt marsh sediment microbial communities from the Plum Island Ecosystem LTER, Massachusetts, United States - WE1603-130 | ecosystem: Environmental > Aquatic > Marine > Intertidal zone >... | reverse complement strand
TCATACATTAAAGGATATGAAAAGGTAAAAGACATGATTTCCTCAGATACTATAACGAGTCATTATGAGGACAACAAGTTTACAGAACACTGGGCTTTTGTGGGTGACGGATCTATGGCGGTCTATCTTAGAGATATTGAACTGGAAATAGATTCAGGAAATATTGATTCCAATATAGAAATTGCCGACTGCCAGGGAAGCGATTCTCCCAATCCCCTTCATCTCGCCATGATCCAGGATTATCTGCTCTTAACTCATCTTATTATCTATGTGGTTAGCAGCAGAACCGGACTTCGGGAGGCCGACCTCAAATTTTTATCCATAATAAAAAAAATGGGGATTATGGATAACATCTTGTTTGTTATAAATTGTGATTTCAGCGAGCATGAATCGATCAACGACCTTCATGCTCTGGTTGAAAAAGTAAAAGAAGAGCTTTCAATAATAAAACCGGATCCAGAGATTTATTCAATATCAGCGCTTTTTAACCTTTTCAAAGTGCTAAATGGAAACCTGTCACAAAAAGATAGGCTGAGACTTGCGCAATGGGAAAAAGAAATGGAGTTTACAGATTTTTCAGACCGGGAAACAGATCGTTTTGAATCCTTGTTTTATAATAAACTGACCCGGGGAAGTTTCTCTCTGCTTTTGAAAAACCATCTTGAACGTCTTAGTGTGATTTTATCGGGAATGGCTCATTGGATTTTAGTCAATCAGAATATTCTTGCCGGAGATGCCGATAGTGCAAATGAATTCATTGAAAAAATAAAACATAATCAGATAAGGATGAACAAGATAAAGTCGATGATGAAAAATACGCTTGACGGTTCCATTCAAAAGATAAAGCGCGAGTTAAAATCAGATATTGATCGTTATTTTGACGTCCGATCCGGAGATCTATTAGGTGAGATTGTTGAATTTGTCAGAAACTATGCCGTGCCCTATCAAAAAAATGAAGAAAACCTTAAAGCAGCCGGTTTTTCAAACACCCTATATCTGGTTTTTCAGGAATTCAAACAGGCGCTTGACACTTATATGGCTGAAAAAATAAATCCCGAAGTAATCCATTTTGTCAGAGAAAAGGAGACACGGATCAATGAATATCTGGATTCCATCAGCAGTTCATTCGATTTCATGGTACAGGATGCTATCATTGAATATAATAAGATGATGGGAAATTTTGGAATTAACAAGTCTCGAAAGAGCCAGGAAAAAATCGGATTGCCTGACATAGACTCGATAAAGGGTATAACCGGATTAGCGCCTCCTCCGGCAGTTGCGTCTATGAATTATACGGCAAGAATGAAAACCGAAGCAGTTATACGTCTCTGGTTTTATACCGTTCTTAAGTTTTTTAAAAAATTTTTAAAAAAACCGATTCAAAGTAAAAACGAACAGGAAGTGCTGGCATTGAAGGATGGTATATTGCGTATGAAGCGTGAAACAGAAAAATCGGTGATTTTTCATTTCAAGGACTATCAGGAGAACATAAAATTTCAATATATATATAAACTTATTGAAGCGGCATCAAATAGCCTTTACGAAACGTTAATCGATCGCTTTCGGGTATATGTTACAGATCTTTCAGATATCGTCGAACTGATAAACAACAAGCTGATTGACAAGCAACGGGCATCTGAAATCTTGAAAGACATGGAGCAAACTTCAATGGGAATCGATGGCAGGATAAATATAATAAGAGAAAAGATAAAGTCGATCGGATTGACTGATGATTAGCAAAGGAGGTGTTATTATGGGTGATAAGGAAACCAGAATCATCGCCGTTGCAAATGAAAAGGGTGGCGTTGGGAAAACCGTTACGGTGATAAATCTTGGAGCAGCTTTTTGCAGAGAAGGAAAAACCGTTCTCGTTGTGGACATGGATCCGCAGTTTAACGCGACCCGTGGACTGGGTGTTGACGTCGAAGCCGGAATGCTGACGGTATACGATCTCATAAAAGATAATATATCGATTCGGGCGGCAGATGTGATTGTTCCGACAAAATGGGAAGGTCTTGATCTTATACCGTCCCATGTGGACCTTGCCGGTGCGGAGGTAGAACTGATTGACAAGACTGGAAGGGAAAACCGGTTGAAAGAAGCCCTTGATAGTATATCCGGAGAATATGATTTCATACTCCTGGATACCCCACCCAGTCTTTCCCTGCTGACCGTCAATGTATTGGCTTATGCCAAAGAGGTTATTGTACCGTGCCAGACACATCCGTATGCTTATGCCGCACTGGATGATCTCTTTGACACTATTTTTGCCGTTAAGGAGAATATTAATACGGATCTTAGGATAACAGGTGTTGTTGCGACCTTGTTTGACTCCCGGACAAGGATAAGCCATAACATTTTGGAAAAGCTGAAAAACGATGAGAGGTATGCTGACTTGCTTTTCGACACAGTCATAAGGGTTAATACAACGATTGCGGAAAGTGCTGATGTAAAAAAGCCTGTGATTTTTTACAGAACGACCAGCTACGGTTCATTAGACTACACGAGTCTTGCCCATGAATTGCTGGCATACTACTAACCCGAATATTTCATGAAGATTTTCGAGAGGCCTTTTTATTAGTAATGAAAGCCGCTTGTTATTTACAATTTTGCTTCTGTTGTCAGGTGACAGTTTGTACCGAAAATTTTCTTGTTCAATTTCTCAAAAATTTTCACCCTTCGGGCCAACCCCAAATAGAAAACCTTAGCCATGCCAAAAGGAACATTTCGCTTTTATGAAGAATTAAATGACTTTCTTCCAAAGCACAGAAGAAAAACTGATTTTGAAGCACATTTTAAAGGAAAAAGATCAATAAAAGATATGATAGAAGCACTCGGAGTTCCTCATACGGAAATTGATCTAATTTTGGTAAATGGAAAATCAGTAGATTTTAATTACATTCTCCGAAATGGAGACCGAGTCAGTGTATATCCTGTTTTTGAATCCCTCAATATTACGGATGTTACCCTGCTCAGAAAAATTCCACTTCGCAGGAACAAATTTATAGCTGATATCAACCTTGGGGATATCGTTAAATATATGAGAGTCCTGGGATTTGATTTATTTTACGACCCCTTACTTTCCACCCGTGAAATAATTGAAATATCCAATACAGAAAACAGAATAATACTCACCCAGAGCAGAAAGCTCCTTAAATTCAAAGAAGTAAACCATGGAATTTTTTTACGCCCGGGTACGACCCAGGAACAGATAAGACGAATTATAAATTATCTGGATATTAAAGATAATATAAAGCCTTTTTCAAGATGTCTTGGTTGCAACACCCTATTAAAGAGCGTATCAAAGGAAAAAATCTTAAATAGAATTCCTCCAAAGACAAAAGAGTTTTGCGATGAATATGTTCAATGCTCATCATGCGATAAAATTTACTGGAAAGGAACTCATTTTATAAATATGAAAAAGGTTGTTAGGCAAATACTTGGTGACTTCTCAATAAGTTCTGGTGTATTAAACGATCATATTGACCCGACCTCATAATTTATTGAGATGTTACAATACTTGACCAAATCGAATATTAATGCTTCATTACACACCGGACAGGAAATATGAGCAAACTCTCATCTCAACCATTTTTTAGACACCCTAATCTGGTTATAGCGCCCTGTAAATACGGCCACGGCGTTTTCACAACCGATTATATTCCGGCCCAGACGACACTGGAAGAGTGCCATCACTTGCGCATCAGAACAGGAGATTGCTCTGGTATTATAGATGACTATGTTTATGCTCTGGAGCCGGAGCATGACGATTCGGAAAAAGAATCCGAATACTATTCGCTTCCCCTGGGGTGGGGAAGTATTTTCAATCATGCCGACGAGAACAATACCGAATATTGGCACGATCCCGAGCGGGACCTGATCGTTTTTCATACGATAAAAGATGTTTCTGCCGGTGAGCAGCTTTTTATCAATTACGGCAAGGCTTGGTGGGAGACGCGTGAACTCACGCCCGACAACGACAAATGAGGCCGTCTGAATAAACAATTGGAAATCTATATTTCAAGGATAAATTCATCACATTACGGCTCGTGAAAAATTCGAGTTAGTTTTGCCGTAGCTTGATCAGACTATTTCTCGCAAATTCTATTTTAGGATCCATGGCCAAGGCCATCTCATAATATTTTATGGCTTTTCCTTTTTGGCCCATATCCCGATAATTTGAAGCAATATTGGCATAATCGATAGCTGAACCCGGGTCAAGCTGGAGAACCTTTTTGAAACATGCTATGGCCTTTTCATGCTCTTTAAGTTTGAAATGGCTGAATCCCATTAAGTTATAGATATCCGTTCTTTCTTTGTCATACTTTTCCGCATTTTTTAATACTGCAAGCGCCCTTCGGTATTCCCCCATTTCTTTGAGACAGACACCCATGTAGGAATAAATACTGGGGATGTCCTGTTCTTTGGGATCAAGTTCCAGAGCCCGGTTGAAATAGCGGAGCGCTGATGCCGGATTATTTAGAGCAAGGTGGCATGAACCCAGATAAAATTGGATGTAATATTTGCCCGGAAGCATTTTTTCTATCTTTGTAAGCTCATTAATAGCCATGTCAGGACTTTTGTTTTCAGTGATAATTTTGGCAGAAAACATCCCCACACTTGTTCCCAGGGCCCGCTCTCTGAAATGTGCCCCGGGTATAATGGTATAAAAAGCCGGTATTTCAAGCAACGGATGCATTGTATTGACGACAATGACTTCCATACTTTTTTTTGAGAGAGCAGATATTAAGTTTTGAACCTCAACCTTAATATTCTCATTCGAAATGTCAGAAAGGGTATTGATATCTATTTTTTTACCCGGGCGGATTATAAAATCGGCGTCCTCTACTTCTGTAAGGGCACGACTTAGGGCCTTTTCCGGGTCGGGTGTTGTTCCGGCTGTCCAGACTATTTCACTCTTTGCCGGGAAATTTAAAGGATCATAGGCCAGAACACCAACGGAAGGGATGCCCATGTCCAGAGAAAAATCTGAAATATAGAATTTTACGCCGTTATTTCTATATTTTTGTATCATTTCCACAACCATCGGGTCTGTGGCTGAATCCGCATTAATTGCCGGCATGTTCAGACGTTTTCTGCTGATGATTGAAGATACGTGCCGTTCAACAATTTCGCAGATACCCTGACTTATTGCTTCCTCAACGCAGTTGCCGGCCGATGGACCGTTGAACTCATTTATAGTGAAAAACCAGTTAAAAGGGATTGCGACTTCTTGATTCCGGGTCAGATTAAAGGCATGGGTCCATTTTAAAGGAAGGTCCTCAAATATCTTTCTGGATATTTCCAGATCATCTGAATCATCGTGTACGGACCGGGCGATCATCTCAAAAGAAATGGCTCTGTCTTTTATGTCACGGTATTTTTTAATAAAAAAGTTTTTTGGATTTTTATAGAAGCTAAAAAAACTGTATCTTTCGGCAAGCTCCATTACCGCACTGGCTTCAGACTGCTGGGGAGTAGCCCCTTTCCCCATCTGTTTTTTTGTTCCAATAATTTTAATTGCATCCTTACCGCAGCTACTGAAATAGACCGGAATACCCAATCTTCCATTATCGATTCTAACCGTGTTTTCAAGGATATCAAGATTAACCTTTTTTAATTTTTCCTTGAATCTTCTGACCGTTTCTCCAGGTGAAAATATTTTATCCTGGTCCAAGGTAAAACGCTTAAAGGCGTCATTTAATATAATCTTATGTGTCATAAATTTCCTTTTTTCAAACAACTTAAACTGATAAAATAAAATTTTAAATTTTTATAGGACTATAATACAAGTTTTAAAAAGATCAAAATATTATGAAAAATTTTTTTAAATTGACCGCTTTGGTACAATCTGATATGAGATAGTGATTATTTTGTGGGGATGTAGCTCAGTCGGGAGAGCGCGGCGTTCGCAACGCCGAGGTCGAGGGTTCGATTCCCTTCATCTCCACCAAATCCCCTTAACTAATTTAACGCCACGGAACTTCTACAATTTATTGAAAATAAAAGTATTTTTTAGACTTATATTTTTAACTCGGACATGGCCCCAGTGAAATAGAAAAAAGTTTCACGGGGTAAAAATAATGGAATGATGGAAAATTGGAATGATGATTTAAAGAAGATGACATTTCTCTATTTAATTCCTGTCAAGAGGAATTTTACAATAACCAACTTCCCATTTTCCCAGAACCCAATATTCCAGTGTCCCAATATTCCAACATTCTCCCGCTATATAGCGGGATGAGCGAAGCGAACTAACTTGCACCGGTCATTGATGTGATATCCAATAATACTGCACCATACTCTGTGAGAAATATCCATGCGTTTGCCGTAAATGCAACGCGAGGTCCAAAAGGGAAATATACAAGCAAGGAACAATAAGATTATGAAACGTATCGCTAAAATTGAACGTGAAACAAAAGAGACCAAAATTACAATGGAGCTTAATTTAGACGGCGGCGGCAAAGATAAAATATCCACCGGAATCCCTTTTTTTGATCATATGCTGACACTTTTTACCGTTCATGGCTTTTTTGATCTTTCCATTGATGCCACCGGAGATATTGATGTTGATTTCCATCACACGATCGAAGATGTGGGTCTTGTCTTGGGGGATGCTTTTGACAAGGCTCTCGGCGATAGAAAAGGAATAAAACGATTCGGCCATGCGGTTACACCAATGGATGATGCCTTATCTTGTGTTGCCATTGATTTGTCTAAACGTCCCTTTCTGGTTTATAATGTTCCCCAAAAAGCAGATGTGGGAGGGGATAATTTCACGTCTCTTACAAAGGAATTTTTAAGGGCATTTTCAAACCGGAGCGGAATGAATCTACATATAAATGTTCTTTATGGAGAAAATGAGCATCATATTCTCGAGTCTATTTTCAAAACCATAGCAAGGGCTCTGGATCAGGCAACTTCTTTTGATGGTCGCTTAAAGGGCATTCGATCTTCAAAAGGTGTTTTGTAATAATGTATAAAAATAAATTGAAAAATAAAACAACCTTATGGATTAAAATTTTTCTTTTAACGGTTATACTGTTTTTTCCGGGATGCAGAAAAAATATCGTGGTCAAGGAAAATGTTCTGCCGACATCAGGCATAGAAAAAATTCTGATTTTCCCCTTTAAAAATATGTCCGCGGTGTATGGTGAAAATGTGAATGTCCGTTGTCCGATCTCTGGGAAGGTTTTCATGACAGGAAAGGTTGCTGAAGGGGCAAATAATATGCTTACGGAGCAGCTGTTTGTTTTATTGAAGGACCGAAAAGATATTGAGCTGATTCCCGCAAGTCAGTCTCAGGGAGTTGTGTCAGATCTGTTATCAGAGGATAAAAAAAGGTTGTCGGAACTAAATTTGTTGATAGAAACAGGACGTGCCCTGAAGGCCGATTTGGTATTGTCAGGGTATATTTTTCGTTTCAGGGAACGTGTGGGAGGCAAATATTCCGTGGATCTGCCTGCCTCTGTGGCATTTGATATCAATCTTATCCGTGTGGCAGATGGTCGTTTATTATGGAGTGATCATTTTGACGAAACTCAACGGCCGTTATCTGAAAACCTTTTTCAACTTGGCTCCTTTTTGCAAAGAAAGGCCAAATGGATTACTGCAAATGAGATGGCCGTGTCCGGTCTTAAAAATATTCTTAAAACCTTTCCTGTCTCAAATAAACCTGAACCAACACAGTAAACATATTACCCCAATCTTGCATGAAAATTAATGAGAATCTTCGCATATGAAAGCCTCCGACTCCTGCAAGATTCAGGTTTTAACAAAACACGAAAGTACAATTACCTGTAACTTTTCAATAAAACACAAAACCTTCACAAGGAAAATTTTACAGCATGATTATAATCCCCGCGGTTGATATAAAAAATGGAAAATGTGTGAGACTTCTTCAGGGGCGTATGGATGAAGAAACGGTATTTTCAGATAATCCTGCTGCCATGGCAAAAAGGTGGGAAGATGAGGGTGCAGAAATTATTCATGTGATTGATCTTGACGGTGCAGTTGAAAAAAGTCCGCAGAACTTAAATTCCATAAGGAACATCATAGAGCGTGTCACTGCGCATATTCAGGTGGGGGGTGGAATCAGAAACGAAAAAACGGTTGGATTGGTACTGGATCTTGGCGTTCAAAGGGTCATTATTGGCACTCAAGCGATTCGAAACCCAAATTTCGTGAAAGACGCATGCAAGGCATTCCCCGGCCGGATTGTTGTGGGCATCGATGCGCGAAACGGGCTTGTTGCAATCGAGGGATGGACAAAAACCACTAAAATTAAGGCAGTGGATCTTGCAAAACAATTTGAGGATTGCGGTGTCGCCGCGATCAATTTTACAGACATCCACAGGGATGGGATGCAGACCGGTCCAAACATTGATGAAACCCGGCGTCTGGCGGAAGCTGTCTCCATCCCTGTGGTTGCTTCCGGCGGCGTCTCAACAATAGAAGATATTAAAAATATACTACCGTTAAAAGAAGTAGGGGTGGTGGGTGTTATCACCGGCAGAGCGTTGTACAGCGGAAGTCTGAAACTTAAAGAGGCTATTGAAATTGCAAAATAGCAGAATTAAGGTATCAAATATAACTAATTGAATTGATTTAAATACCAATAAAACTTCTTGACAAAATCGAATTTAGTAATTATTTTTTTTAATTATCCTTCAAAAAACATGATTATTAAAGCTTAATTTTTGATGGAACTTATTTATAGAACAGATACAGATCTTCGATTATTTCAACTTAAGCACATATTAAGCACATACGAACATGTGCAAAACTTCATCCCATTTACGATCCTTCCGTTATTGTCAGTCATTCCGGTTTCATAGCGATGGAGGTTGGTCTTTTTGACAATTTATATTCCCGAAGATAAAGTTTCAGAAATTAAGAATACAGCTGATATCGTTGAGGTAGTTTCGGAAGTTGTGGTTCTGAAAAAGACCGGTAAGAACTATGTTGGCCTTTGCCCGTTCCACTCGGAAAAAACCCCGTCTTTTACCGTTAGTCCGGAAAAACAGATATTCTATTGTTTCGGGTGTGCTGCAGGTGGGAATGTTTTTAGCTTTCTTATGAAACACGATGGCATGTCTTTTCCTGACGCAGCCAAAATACTTGCCGGACGATATGGAATCGACATCCCGACCACTACAATGTCTCCAGAGCAAAAACGGCGGGTGAGCCAAAGGGAAAGTCTTTTTGCCGCGAACAGAGAGGCCATGGAGTTTTTTCGTAAGCAACTTCTTGATGATATTTCAGGAAGACGAGCAATGGAATATCTTAAAAAACGGGGAATAAACAAAGAGATATTCGATAATTTTTATTTAGGATATGCGCCCAAAGGTTGGGACAATCTATTACGTTTTTTTACAAAAAAGAATATTTCCCTTGATCTTGTTGAAAAAGCTGGCCTGATTGTTTCAAGAAAAGAAAAGAGTGGTTTTTATGATCGTTTCAGGGATCGTTTAATATTCCCAATTTTTGATTTAAATATGCAGGTGATCGGTTTTGGCGGGCGGGTAATGGATGACTCCCTGCCAAAATACCTCAATTCTCCGGAAACACCGGTATATAACAAAAGTCGTTCTTTATACGGTTTGCACTTGGCAAAAATGAAATGCAGGGAGAATGAAAGGGTCTTCATAGTTGAGGGATATTTTGATCTACTAGCACTTCATCAGCATGGTCTTCAGGATTCAGTTGCAACTTTAGGTACATCCCTTACACCCGAACATGTTCAGCTTCTTAAAGGTTTTGTCGGTAAAGATGGCAGGGTAATACTTGTGTTTGATTCAGACGATGCCGGTATCAAGGCTTCTAAGAGAAGCATAGAGGTATTTGACAAAGGATATATTAATGCTCAAATTATTATTTTACCTGATGGATATGATCCGGACTCATATATATTCGAATTCGGGGTTGAATCCTTTCTGGATCTCGTTTCCGAGGCGCAGGGTATCATCCCCTTTCTCATGGATTCTGCCGTGAAAAAGCACGGACTTTC
>Ga0307430_1003344_pt1 | contig 10016 bp, 5 predicted proteins | sample SalMarWE160130MG_FD_202159 | JGI IMG/M metagenome (GOLD analysis project Ga0307430, IMG submission 202159) | Salt marsh sediment microbial communities from the Plum Island Ecosystem LTER, Massachusetts, United States - WE1603-130 | ecosystem: Environmental > Aquatic > Marine > Intertidal zone >... | reverse complement strand
AAGCGCTATCTCGAGCACCACAACCAGAACCCTCAAGTCTTCGTCTGGAGCGCCTCGGTCGGAAGCATCATGGCCAAGATCGCCAAATGTAAAGAAGCGTTAGACGCACCACACTAGGAGGTTCAGGGCATGAAGCGGCTCATCTGTTCAACGACTGTCGTCCTGATGCTGCATACGTTCGCGTGCGCAATCGGCGCTGCGGCTGCCGAGCCCGCCGAGCCGGAGACGGTCACGATGTTCGGCAACACGTACAGCCTGGTGCCCGACGATGAGCTCCGAGCGCTCGGGTTCGAGTTCCCCGACCTCACGCTCGACGAGAACGCGGCGACCTACTACCTGAAGGCGATCGAGGCGTACGTGGAGCCGGCACGAGGCTCGGGTTTATCCCGGCTTCGCGATGAGGTGATGGCCGGCCGCTGTACCGACGCGTCGGGCGCGCTGGTGCCCTACCTGGAGGACAACAAGAAGGCGCTCGAGCTCATCGAGCAGGCCGCGGCTCAAGACGGCTGCCATTTCCCCGTGGTGCTGCCGCTGGGCGAGTCGCTCGAGACCATGTCGGTCGCTGAGATTCTCCTGCGGTACCTCGCCGGGATGAGGGAGTTCGCCCGGTTCGTGGTCACCGAGGGGAAGGCGCGCGAGTTCGAGCGCCGCTACGAGGACGCGCTCGACGCCTACAGGCTCGCGCTCCGGATCGGCAACCACGCCGCGCAGGGTCCGACGCTCATCGAGGGGCTCGTCGGCATTGCGTGCAACATGATCGGCATGAGGGCGATCGAGCAGTGCCTTGTGCGCTACGAGCTCGACGAGCATGCGCTAGCGATGGCGCAGTTGCGCGTGCACGAGCTATCGAAGCAGCGCCCGAGCGTCGTCACCGCGATGCGCGGCGAACGGGTGTGGTCAACGAGCGTGGTCGAGTCCCTGATCGACCACCCAAAGGGACTTCGCTCTTTCGTGGGAGAGGCCGTATGGAGGTTCGTGCTCAGAAGCGAGGAGGGCCAGGAGCAGATGCGCCACGACGTGCGCGCGTTCTGGGACGAGATCGAACAGGCGCTCGAGCTGCCGCTTCCCGAGTTCATCAAGACCGGCGCCGGCGAGGAGCCGATCAGGAAGGCCAAGGCGCGCAAGTTCCCGCCGAACATCATGAGCGCACTCGGCCCGGCGCTGGCGCGCGTCCGCACCACGTATGGTCTCAACGAGGTGTCGTGGATCGTGCTCGATATCGAGTTCGCCCTGGCGCGGTACGCGGACGAGCACGGCATGTACCCTCAAACGCTCGACGAGCTCAAGCCGCTCATGCTCACCGATGGGATTGACCCGTTCTCGGGCAAGCCGCTCCACTACCGGCTCGAGCCCGACGGTGGCTACACGATCTGGAGCGTGGGCGAGAACCTCGTCGATGACGGCGGTGTAGCGGCGAAGGGCGTGCGCTGGAGGCAGGCCGACTACGTGTGGAACTCGGCATTGATCGCCGGTACGGATTAGTGCTTGTTGGTGTATAATCCCCCCGAGACTCACCGGGGAGGCCACAGGCACATGAAGCAGCTCACCTGTTCATTTCTTGCCGTGCTGATTGCTCACGTGTTGGCGTGCGCGACAAGTGCGCTAGCCGGCCAGGAGGCCGAGCCGGAGACGATCACGATCCGCGGCGAGACCTACACCGTCGTGCCCGACGCCGAGATGCAGGCCCTCGGCTTCGAGTTCGCGGATGTTTCGCGCGAGGAGAACGCCGCCTACGACTACATCGCGGCGATGAACGCTTACCGTCCGTGGGAAGGCAAGGGGGCCCGTCACGCCATCGATGCTGTGCGCGACGGATGGCCGGACGACGACAGGGAATTGAGGCAGTACGTGGCTGCGAATGCGGAGGCGCTGCAGCATGTGCGCGCCGGGGCGGCGAAGCAGGCGTCGCATTTCCCGTTCATCTGGTGTTCGCCCGACGGCATGCCCACACAGGCTGAGATGGTCGCCCTCGTCCCGCTTCGCATTCCCATGTACGCTCACCTCCGCGAGCTAGCGCGCTTGCTGTCGGTCGTCGGCGCGATGCACGAGCACGACGGCGACCTCGCGGGGGCGATGGACGCCTACCTGACTGCAGTCACGCTGGGGGTCCACCTAAGCCAGGATACACTGCTGGTGGACTGGCTCGTCGCCGCGGCCATCTGGCGCATCGGAACAGGACGAGTGCTCTCCTTTGCGGTCAAGCACGAGACACCAGAGGACGTGTTGCTCGACGCTCAGAAGCGGCTTGCAACGCTTCGCGCGCTGCGCCCAGGGCAGGCCGCGGTTATCCGGTCCGAAGCTGTGTTCACGCGAGCATACATGGCGTACGCGTTTCGCCAGGACGGTGCTCCCTTGCCCGAGGTGCAGAGGCGGCTGCTCGAAGCGGACAAGGGGTTCTGGGAGGCGTTCGAGGCAGTGGCCGGGCTGCCGCTGCCCGAGTACATGCGACCCACAACAGCGGCTTCGAGATCTGGACACGAGCGGCTGCAGCGCGCCTTGGCGCAGCTGAAAGCGGCCGTCCCCAATGCCGAATGGATGGCGCTCGCCGACCCCAGCGGCATCATGGACTACCCGCGTATCCGTGGTGACGAAGATGTGTCGTGGACGATCACCGACGTATTCCTCGCCCTCGCACGGTGGAAGGCTGAGCACAACGAGTACCCCGAGAAGCTAGAAGATGCGAGAGACTTGATGCTCTCGGACGGGATCGACCCGTTCTCGGGCGAGCCACTCAAGTATCGGCGCGAGGACGACGGCTCGTTCACGCTCTGGAGCTTCGGCGAGAACTTCAAAGACGACGGCGGAAACGAGACGCTCGTCCACAAGCACTGGGGCGGCCCCGACTACGTCTGGAGCTCTCGCTTGGAGTCCGATGGAGAGTGAGGAGGAGATCGTGCACAGGTTCGGTGTCGGCGGTTCGGGAGGAGTGACGATGAAAGCGCGTGCGGTTCTATTGCTGGTGGTGGCGGTGTTCTTGCCTGTGCTCGCGCGTGCGGGCGAACAGGCCGAGCCGGAGACGATCACGATCGCGGGCAAGACGTACACCGTCGTGCCCGACGCGGAGATGCGCGCCCTCGGCTTCGAGTTCCCGGACGTCCCGCGCGACGAGAACGCCGCCTACGACTACATCGCGGCGATCAACGCATACACGCCGTTCGAAGACAGGGAGCTCGAGTTGCTCGCGCACCGTGTCGCCGGCGGGCGCACCAGCTGGAACGACGCGCCGCCCGAGCTTCGCGAGCACGTGCAGAACAACCAGAAGACGCTCGAGTTGCTTCGCGCGGGCACGCGGAAGGCGCGATGTCACTTCCCGTTCGTCGACACCGCGCCTCCTGGCCGCGAGGTGCCCCTTATCTTCAGGACGTACCTGTCTCCCCGTTTCTCAGGGGCTCGCCAGATGGTGGGGTTCCTTGGCCCGGCCGGCTCGATGCACGAGCATGACGGCGAGTATGCCGAAAGCCTGGCGTTGTACGCGGATGCGGCGGCGCTCGGGGTGCACGTCGAACAGGATGCTTCGATCATAGCTTTTTTCAGTGGGTACGCATGCGCCGGCATCGGGCTGGAGCACATTTGCCGATGCGTGACGGGAGCCAGGATTGACGACGTTCACCTCCTCGAGACGCAGAAGCTCCTGGCGCGGGTTCGCGCCCTGCGGGCGGGCTGCCTCGATGTGATCCGCTGGGAGCGGGTCCACTCAACCCGGGTGCTCGAGTACGTGTTTGGGGAGGAGCAGATCTCTTGTTTAGAGCTGGACGTCCGGTCCTGGCCGAACGTTCTGGTGGCGCTCCTGCTCAGCTCGCCCAAGTTCCAGGCAGCGATGCGTGCGGGCCACGAGCGATTCTGGGATGCCTTGACACGGTATGCTCGGGAACCTCTACCCGACTACATCCGAACGACCACGCGCTATCTCGACAGCAAGCCCGAGCAGTTCCGCGCTTTCGTCGCCGACCTCCCGTGCTTCATCGCGTTGTGGGGGTTGACGAACCGCGACCCCATCATCACCTACCGGATGTTGTACGACCGGGAGGATTTGGAGTGGACTGTGACCGACACGTTCCTTGCCTTGGCCCGCCACAAGGGCAAGCACGGCGAGTATCCGGAGACGCTCGACGAGGCGAAGGACCTCATGCTCTCGGACGGGATCGACCCGTTCTCGGGTGAGCTGCTCAAGTACCGGCGCGAGGCTGACGGCTCGTTCACGCTCTGGAGCGTCGGCGAGGACCTCGTCGACGACGGCGGCAAGCACAAGGAGGGCGCTGCGCGCTGGTATGGCCCCGACTACGTATGGACCTCCCGCGTGGAGTCCGATGCGGAGTGAGAAGCAGGTCGTGCACGGGTTCAGCGACGGTGGTTTGGGAGGTGTGACGATGAAGACGCGTGCGGTTTTGTTGCTGGTGGCCATGCTCGTGCCGGGGCTCGTGCACGCCGGCGAACAGGCCGAGTTGGAGACGATCACGATTCGCGGCTCGACCTACAGTATCGTGCCGGACGAGGAGATGCGCGCCCTCGGCTTCGAGCTGCCCGACGTGGCGCCCGACGAGAACGCGGCGAGCGACTACCTCAAGGCGATCGAGGCGTACTGGCCGAAGGATCGCCGCGAACCGCTGCTCGACCTCCGCGACAAGGTGATCGAGGACGGCTGGACGGCCGAGTCGGCTCCGCTGGCCGAGTACTTCGAGCAGAATGAGAAGACGCTCGAATGGCTCCGCGCGGCGGCGTCCAAGGACGTGTGCCACTTCCCGGTTTTGGTTCCCGAAGGCTCGTCGCTCGACGAGACCGGCCCGGCGGACATCCTGCTGCCGTACTTGATGTATTTCGGGGAGCTTGCGCGGTTCCTCGTCGCGGTGGGCAACTTCCACGAGTTTGAGGGGCGCACCGGCGACGCGCTCGACGCCTACGTGCTTGCCCTGCGCCTCGGCGGGCACGTGGCGCAGGATCCGATCCTCATCAATGGCCTTGTCGGCCTCGCGTGCGATCAGATCGCCATGCGGCCGATCGAGCAGTGCCTGATTCGGCACGAGATCGACGACGAAACGCTTGCGAAGGCCCATAGACACTTGGCCGCAATCGCCGGCGGCCGGCCGAGCCTGCTCGTTTCGCTGCGGGGCGAGCGGGCACTCTCGACGAGCATGGTCGAGCACTTGATCGAGCACCCGGCGTGGCTCCGCGAGTACGCCGAGGCGCTCGGTGCGTCGGAGCACGTCAGGGGCGAGCTATGGCAAGCGGCCGTTGCCATGATGCTTGCGATGGAGGAGGGGCGTGAGCAGATCCGCACGGATGTGCGCGTTTTCTGGACCGCGATCGACGAGGCGCTCGAGATGTCGCTGGCCGAGTTCATCAGGACCGATGCTGGCGAGCAACCGCTCAAGCAGGCCAGGGCGCGCAAGGTGCCCCCGAACATCATGTCCGTGCTGGGGGGTCGGGTTTTCTGGGGTGCGTATCGCCTTCGCGCGCAACGAGCTGTCGTGGACCGTGCTCGACGTCGAGTTCGCCCTGGCCCGGTATGCCGCCGAGCACGGCACCTACCCTCAAACGCTCGACGAGCTCAAGCCGCTCATGCTTGCCGACGGGATCGACCCGTTCTCGGGCGAGCCGCTCCACTACCGGCTCGAGGCCGACGGCGGCTTCACGATCTGGAGCGTCGGCGAGGACCTTAGAGACGATGGCGGAGAGGCAACACTGGTCCGGAAGGACTGGGGCGGGCCCGACTACGTGTGGACCTCGCGCGAGTAGCCGACAGCCCGTCCGAATCGTCCGACACACCCCCATCCCCATTCCCCGTGTCCCCCGTGCCCCCCCCCGTGGTTGAAAAGAAAAGAATCAAAACCACGGGGGGGGGCACGGGGGACACGGGGGAGGAACACAAAGGCGTTGCGGTGGTGTGAGGGCTCTGGTAGGAGAGGAGAGCATCCGGCGTGTTGGGAGGTCGGCATGGACGCGACGACGCACGAGCGCGAGACGGAAGCGCTGCTGCGCATCACGCGCACGATGAGCGACGGGGTGCCGTTCGAGGAAGCGCTCCACGTGATGATCGAGGAGACGCGCAAGCGGCTCGCGTTCGACGTGTTCGCCGTCGTGCTGCTTGACGAGGCGACCGAAGCCCTCGGCATCAAGATCGCGCGCGGCATCAGCAACGCGTTCATCAAGCGCTACCGCCGGCCGATCGGCACGGGCGCGACGGCGAAGCTGCTCTGGAGCGAGGAGCCGGTGCTCTTGGCCGACGCGGGGGCGGCGTCGGCCGAATACGATGAGCTGCGGCTCGAGAACGACTGTGCGTCGCTGCTGTGCGTGCCGATCGTCGTGGGCGGCGGCGGGATCGGCTACATCCAGGTCGAGCGCTCGTCGGGCAAGCCGTTTACGCACGACGACCTGCGGTTCGCCCAGCTCGTGGCCAACCTGAGCGGGACGGCGCGCGAGATGGGCTGGCTGCGCGAGCAGACCGAGCAGCTCACCGTCGTCGATCCGGTCACGCAGACGCTCAAGCACAACGCCTTTTTGCGGGCGTTCGGCCGCGAGCTCGAGCGGGCTAAGATTCTGGCCGTGCCGACGGGCGTCGGGCTGCTCGACCTCGACAACTTCAAGCCGTACAGCGAGATCCACGGCCTCAACGCGGGCCGCAAGGTGCTCGCCGACGTCGCCGGCATCGTCAAGACCCACCTCAAAGGTGTCGACCTGCTTGGCCGTGTCGGACTCGACGAGCTGGTCTTGGCCGTGTTCAACGTCGGCGATCAGGACAGCGCGCAGCGGCTGTTCGACTCGATCCGCGAGGCGGTGGCCAAGTACGGCCGTTCGTGCGGCAAGCCCCACCCGGTGGCGACGATCGGCGGGGTGATCATCAAGCCGGGCCAGGAGGCGGGCGATTTCACCTCCCTTGTGCTCCGGCTGCGGTACGCGCAGCACCTGGCGCGCGACCAGGGCGGCAATCGCGTCCTATTCGTTGAGCTGTAGCCTGTTACAGCGTCTACCTTCCGTTTCCTCATTCTTACCAAGGGTTGATGTAGGCGAAAAGAAAGTGAACTTTTCTCTTGACAATTCGCTTTAGTTTCGCCATACTCCGACCGTTATAAGGTCCAGGTGTGCCCCTCCCGAGTTGCTTCGCAGGCAAGGTTGCTTTTTCGGCAAGCGGGACGGGGCACCTGGCCTTGCGGTGCACAACGATCGGGGATGGTGATGACTGCTGCCCAAAAATCGGCACAGGCACCTATTTTTTACCCTGAAGTAGGTACCTGTCCCCATTTTTGCCATCTGCACGTGCACTCGAACTACACGCTGATGTCGGGCGCGAGCCGGGTCGACGAGATCGTGCAGGCGGCTGCGCGGCTGGGGTACGACGCCGTGGCGCTGACGGACACCAACGCGCTCCACGGCGTGGTGCCGTTTTACCAGGCGTGCGAGGCGGTCGGCCTCAAGCCCATCATCGGCGCCGAGCTCGAGCTCGACGGCGTGCAGGCCGTGGTTTTGGCGCGGGATCTCGAGGGGTACCGCTCGCTGTGCCGGATTGTGACGGCACGCCAGGTCGACGACGACTTCCCCACGCGAAAAATAGGGACAGGCACCTATTTTTTGTCGCGGCGTTCCGACAACGTTCCGTGTGGTCCGAGAAAAATAGGTGCCTGTCCCTATTTTTCGGTCGAGAAGCTTGTTGGGTGGCTTGAGCCGGCGGCGGATCGTCTGTTTGTGCTCACGGCGGACGAGGGGCTGCTTCGTGCGCTGGCGGTGACGGCGGTGAGGGAGTCGCTCTTCGTCGAGCTTCAGCGCTACGGCGACTACGCGAGCCGCAAGCGCGTCGAGTTTCTTGGGGCGCTGGCCGACGAGCTCGGCCTGCGCACGGTGGCGACGAACGGCGTCACGTTCGTCGAGCCGGCGGGGTACGAGCGCCACCGGCTGCTCACGGCGATCCGCAACAACACGACGCTGTCGAAGCTGCCCGCCGACGCGACGGTGCATCCGCAGTGCTTCCTGAAAGCTTTCGGGCAGATGCAGCAGCTTTTCCACGACCGGCCCGAGGCGCTCCGGGCGTCGCGGTGGATGGCCGACCGCTGCAACGTGCGTCTCGAGCTGGGCCGGGTGCACCTGCCCGAGTTCCCGGTGCCGGACGGCGAGACGGCCGACTCGTACTTGCGGCGCGTCGTCGCCATCGGCGCGCGGAAGCGCTACCGGCAGATCGCGCCGAAGGTGCGCCGGCGCATCGACACCGAGCTCGACGTGATCGCGCGAACGGGTTTTGCGTCGTACTTCCTCGTCGTGTGGGACATTGCGCGCGAGGCGTTCCGGCGCGGCATCCCGACGGTCGGGCGCGGCTCGGCGGCGAACTCGATCGTCTCGTACTGCCTCGGCCTGACGCACGTCTGCCCGATCCGCCACAACCTGTTTTTCGAGCGGTTCCTCCACCTCGAGCGCAAGGACTGCCCCGACGTCGATCTCGACTTCTGCTGGCGGCGGCGCGACGAGATGCTCGAGTGGGTCTACGAGCGCTACGGTCACGACCGGGTCGCCATGATCTGCACGTTCCAGACGCTCGCGCTGCGCTCGTCGATCCGCGAGGTGGCCAAAGTGATGGGCCTGACGGGCGAGGAGATCGGCGCGTTCACCAAGCGGCTGCCGCACTTCGACTTCGGCTCGATCGAGCGGATTGTGCAAGGAATGCCCGAATGCCGCGACCTGCCCGTCGAGAGCGAGCCGTGGAAGACCATCGTGCGGCTCGCCGGCACGATCGCCAACTTCCCGCGCCATCTTGGCACGCATTCGGGCGGGCTCGTCGTGGCGCCGCGGCCGGTGACCGATTACCTACCGCTCCAGTACGCGGCGAAGGGGCTCGTGATCACGCAGTTCGACATGCACGCCGTCGAGGACGTGGGCCTGGTGAAGATCGACCTGTTGGGTCAGCGCGCGCTCTCGGTCATCGCCGACGTTGTCGACGAGGTCGAGCGGCGCACGGGCGTTTCTTTGGACATGCGCAACCTCGAGGAGAACGATCCCGAGACGATCGCGCTGTGGAAGCGGGCTGAGACGATCGGCTGCTTCCAGATCGAGTCGCCCTGCATGCGCGGGTTGCTCAAGAAACTCCACGTCGACGGCATTGATATTCTTACCGCCGCCTCGTCGCTCGTGCGGCCCGGGCCGTCGGACGCGGGGATGACGAAGCAGTTCATCGACCGCTACAACGGCCGCGAGAAGGTCCGCTCCCTCCACCCGCGCCTGCGCCCGTTGCTCAAAGAGACGCTCGGCGTGATGGTCTACCAGGAGGACGTGATCCGCGTCGTGCACGAGCTCGGCGGGATCGGGTTCGGCGACGCCGAGCTGTTAAGAAAATCGATGAGCAAGAAGCGCGGCATCGAAGCGGTCGCCTCGTACGAGGCGCGGTTCATCCGCGGCGCCCTCGAGCGCGGCATCGACGAGCCAACCGCGGAAAAAATCTGGGAGCAGGTCGCGAGCTTTGCCGGCTACGCGTTCTGCAAGGCGCACTCGGCCAGCTACGCGCAGGAGTCGTATCAATCGACCTACCTGAAGGCCCACTACCCGGCGGCGTTCATGGCGGCCGTGCTCACCAACGGCGGCGGCTTCTACCACGCCGAGGTCTACGTGAACGAGGCGCGCCGGATGGGTTTCCGTGTACTGCCGCCCGACGTGAACGCGAGTTCTTTGGGGTGGACCGGCTGGGACGACTGGGTCCGCGCCGGGCTCGAGGACGTGCGCGACCTCACCGCGCGCGCGGCCGAGGCGATCGTCGCCGGCCGAAACGCCGGCCCGTACCGCTCCGTCGAGGATCTTTTCAGTCGGGTGAGCATCACGCAGGGTGAGGTCGAGAACTTGATTCGCGCCGGCGCGTTCGACTCGCTCGGCCGCACCCGCCCGCACCTGCTGTGGGAATGCGATCTCGCCTTCAACAACACTCGAGACGACGGCTCGCCTCGTGAATGTAGGGCGGGTCGCCCTCGGCCCGCCGCAGCCGCGAAGCGGCGGCAGGGACATTGCAGGCAAGGGTCTGCCGCGCCGTCGGCCCCCGCCGGTTCTCC
>Ga0307430_1003343_pt1 | contig 10018 bp, 8 predicted proteins | sample SalMarWE160130MG_FD_202159 | JGI IMG/M metagenome (GOLD analysis project Ga0307430, IMG submission 202159) | Salt marsh sediment microbial communities from the Plum Island Ecosystem LTER, Massachusetts, United States - WE1603-130 | ecosystem: Environmental > Aquatic > Marine > Intertidal zone >... | reverse complement strand
ATAGGTGGCGATGCTGGCGCAGAAGGACTTCAGGTTTTCCAGGCTGGCGTCTTCAACCCCAGTGATCGTGGGCACCCTGCCGTGGGATGCGGTTTGGATGCGGTCGCCGATGACCTTGCCAAGCGCACCAAAATCCGGATTGTCCCTGAGTTTAGCCTCTACATACACATGCAGGGTGGGCTGTCGGTTCTCATCCAGGTGGTACCCGTACGCCGGTGTCCGTCCGGTGAGCGCGGCAGCGAGCGCTGAGGGACCGCCCTCGCGGTTGGTGCGCGCCCCCAGGACGGCATTGGCATAGCACACCGCGCTGGACTCCGCCCAGGCGATATGTTCGCCAAAGCGGGGGAGGTTGCCGAACAGATAGGGCGTACAGGAGCAGGTGATGACCACACCCATTTGCTCAAAGGCGCGCAAGACACGGCGCTGGTTTTCCGCAAAGTCTTCCGGGATGCCCAGTGTGGCATAATTCTCCACATCCATCCCAGCTGGATTGAGCGTGGTGAGCACCTGCGCTTTGCCGCCGCCTTCCGCCATCTCTGAGAGCCAGTCCAGTCCAGCTTCGCCCAGATTGGCATAGCTGACGCCGGCGATCTGCACGGAACGGACATGGATCATCCGCGCCGCGCCGTAAATGCGACCCAGCGTTTCCAGGATCTGCATGGCTTTCTGCGCGGCGGGACCTGAGTTACCTGCGAGTAGGGCACGTTCTTCGGGTGTTAAGTGCATAAGGTTATTGTAATTGAAAAAGAATGGGAATGAGGTACTGGGAAATTAGGAATTAGGAAGTGGGTGGGAGGGGCAGATCGTTGAGCTGGCACCAGACAGCATCGATCGCCTGCAGTGCAGTCAGGTTGCGGACAGGCCAGGCGTGCTTGCGGTTCATAATATTTGAAAAGTTATCCAAACCTGTCAGGTGAAAACCGTCATCCTGGAGGCCGTGGTTTGGCAGGGGCTGAACTGCCAACCAGAAGTTCCATAACGGGATGTCATATTCATATGCCAGGCGGGCGATGGTTTGATTGATCTGGTGGTCGCCTTCCATGTTATCCGCTTTGGTGGCAAGGATCGGCACTACCCCAAACTCAATCACGGTTTCAATGATCTGACGCAGGTATTTCTCATAATTTTCTACTTTATTACCGCTGCCCCAGCTCTCTTCCATGCTGATCAGAGCAATGCTGGGCTGATTCAAGCGCAGTTCGCATGCCAGAGGAGATTCGCCGTCCTCACAGCGTTCCTGGTCCAGCCAAAAGTACGAGTTGGAAATGACAGCCGCAACGTTCATCCCGCCTTTCGTGGCGGCACTTTCACGGGAGAAGGAACCGCTGAAATGGTCAATGGCTTCCTGAAGATAGGCATATTTCTCCCCCAGGTCATATCGCTCTGGCGAGTCAAAGAAGGCTAAAAAATAAGGGGGGATATTTTGACAATCGCCAATCTTAGAGAATCGATCCAGAAAACGTCCTTCTTCCAGCCCCCTTGCATAGATGGCTTTCGCCCGTGCTGAGACGGTGGGGATGACGGGCCAGTTCTGCCAGTCCGCCGGATCCAAACGGATATCAGGGGTGGCGGTGCTGCTGGGCGTGATCGTGCTGGTGGCGGCATCAGTCGGCTGGGGGGATTCTGTTTCAGAAGGCGGGAATGTGGGTGTCTCTGAGTTATCCGGTGTTGCGGCAATCTCATCCGTTTCTGATGAGACGGTTGCGACGGAAGCAGGGGTGCACGAGGATAATATCCCAATGATAATCAGACTTACCAGTAATCGATTGATACTCTTTTTCATAAACCAACAAACCTATTCAGTGTATTACAGCCCATGAGCAGCTGGATTTTTCAGCTTTATATTGTACTGGATGCTGCCATTATTTGTGGGCGAGATTGGAGGAAGTGTGGCGCCCAATGAAAACCCATTCCCATCATTAATCGAGAAAATCTTCCAGGTTCACGGAGGGAAAGGAGACTTTCTTGAAAGCCTTCCCGCCTGTTTCAAGCGGGGCGGTCAGGTCAAAACCTACCTTCATTGTTTCATAGGTTCCTGGTTCCGCACTGGGATCGAGGGAAGAGCCGCGCTCACGCCCCAGCATAACCAGGTCGCGATCCGCCTGAAAACGGGTCGCCAGCGCCCACTCCACCGAGAGCGGGTCGTAAATATCAATATCCTCATCCACAACGAAGATATGCTTGCAGGAGCGGTGCCCTTTTGAGGCAGCCTGGATGGCTTTGCGCCCATCATCTTCCTGTTCCTTGTGGATCTGCACGATGGCATGCAGCCAGGAGCAGCCGCCCGGGTTAATGTTGACATCCAGGCACTTCACGACCTTGTTCACCTCGCGGAAGATGGTGGGTTCACGAGGCATGCCCATCAGCAGCTTATGCTCCAGACCGCCCGGAAGGAGAGCATGCCAGATGGGATTTTTTCGGTGTGTGATGCACTTGACTTCCAGGACAGGCTCCTGGCGGACGACATCCTGTGTCTCGGTGAGGTCCACAAAAGGACCTTCCGCATGGCGGCGGTCCCTGTAGACCCTGCCTTCGATGACGAATTCGGATTCTGCCGGAATGAGCAAGTCTGACGTATGGGCTTTGACCACCTGAAGCGTCTCAAGGGCGTTGGCGATCTCAAGCTCATTCAGACCGATCTCCACGGAAGTCGCCGCCGCGACCAGGACGTTAGGCGCGACGCCAATGCAGATGGCGACATCCACCTCCCCTTGATCCTGCAGGAAGGTATCGAAATTGCGGGTTTTAACCACGCGCACCGCCATTTCCGTCTTGGAGAACTGCATGCAGCGGTGAAAATCCATGTTCTGACCGTATGCCGGGTGCCCAGCGATCATCACGCCAGAGGTAATATAGCGCCCCCCATCACCTTCGCAATGGAAGAGGATGGGGAGATCATCCAGATCGGGCTGCTCAAGGATCACCTCCTGGCAGGGTGCGCTTTCGACGATCTCCGGCAGCGAATGCTCCTCAATGGCGCGGGTCAGGGCGGGGATGATATCCTGAACGGCGATGCCGAGGTAATTGGCAAAGGATTCCTTGGTGCAGAGCAGGTTGCCCATGACGGGAAAGCGTGATTCCGCGGTATCAGAGAAAAACACAGGGATCGGTTCAAGCGCTTTCAAGATGCCTGCCGCTTGCAGATGATGTGAGACGGGTTTGTTAATTTCTACGAAAGAATCAGTTTTTCGAAGCATATCGAGAGTGTTTCTGAGGGACATATGCCGCCTTTTCTTCTGGTGTGCAGTGAATTATAGCAGGATTGGTGGGTGGGAATAAGTGAATAGTGAGTCGTGAATGGTGAATGGGATTCTGAGGTGATTCAGGGGTAAGCATTTCCAGCAAAGACAATAAATAATGATAAACTGATACCTCCAAAAGGAGAATCGCACATGAAACATTCAAAGAATTTAATCATCAACACAAACTATCTCAACCTCAGCCTGCTCCAGGAACTACAGCATAAGCCGGCGCCCTTCACGCCCGGGGAACCACTTTTTTGGGACGACCCGCACATCTCCAAAGGCATGCTGGCATCTCACCTGAATCCAAAGGTTGACCTCGCCAGCCGGCGACCGGAAACAATTGAACGTTCCATTGAATGGATCGTCAGCACTCTCGGATTCCAGGAAGGGGATGCGGTGCTGGACCTGGGATGCGGTCCGGGGCTGTATGCCGCGCGCCTGGCACAGCGCGGCTTGCAGGTGACCGGCGTTGACACTTCAAAGTGTTCCATCGCCTTTGCCAGAGAGCAAGCCGCTGCGGAAGGGCTGGAGATTACCTACCGCTATCAGAATTACCTCAAGCTGGAAGACGCCGCTTGTTACGATGCTGCCCTGCTGATCTTCGGCGATTTCTGCCCGCTTAACCCGGATCAGCGGGGGCAGCTCCTAGCGAATGTGCAGCATGCGCTCAAGCCCGGCGGTTACTTCGTACTGGACGTCTCCACACCCCTGCACCACCAGCGCTACAACGCCGGACAGGATTGGTACGCTGTGGAATCCGGCTTCTGGCGACCCAGACCTCATCTTGTCCTCAACCGCCATTTCGAGTATCCCGAGCAGATGATCGCCCTGGACCAGATGATCGTGATCGATGAAGGCGGCACGTTAAAGGTGTATCGCAACTGGTTCCAGGATTACACACCGGAGACCATCGCCGCCGAACTGACGCAGGGCGGGTTTGAGATGGTGGGTTTTTGGGGTGACCTGACCGGCGCACCCTATCTTGAAGACTCGCAGTGGATCGGCATGATTTCGCGCAAAAGAGGTTGAGACAATCGTTTAATCGCCTGAACTATACTATTCAATTTTGTAGAAATCCAGAATTCGAATACTTGTTCCATTTAAAGCAGGCTTTCTGGTAAAATCGTCTCAGGATGATAAAACAAGACTCAAACCCCAGAGGAAAAAATCCATGCCCTTTGAATTAAACGCTCCCTATCAACCCACTGGCGACCAGCCCAAGGCGATCTCGGAGCTGATAGAAGGCATCCGGCGCGGCTACCGGCATCAGGTGCTGCTGGGCGCCACCGGCACGGGCAAGACCTTCACCGTCGCCAACATTATCCAGGAGCTGCAGCTCCCCACGCTGGTCATGGCGCATAATAAGACCCTGGGGGCGCAGCTTTATGCAGAGTTCAGGGATTTCTTCCCTAACAACGCTGTAGAATACTTCGTCTCCTATTACGACTACTACCAGCCCGAGGCGTATGTCCCCCGCCGCGACCTGTACATAGAAAAGGAAACCGATATCAACGAGGAAATCGACCGGCTGCGGCTGGCAGCGACCACCTCCCTCATGTCCCGCAAGGATGTGATCATCGTGGCGTCGGTATCCGCCATCTACGGTCTGGGCGACCCGGAAGCTTATCGCGACATCGCCATTCACCTGGAAGTGGGGGAGATCCACCGCAGGAATGCCCTCCTCCGCCGGCTGGTGGAAAGCCAATATTCCCGCAACGATTTCGAGCTCAAACCGGGTGTGTTCCGCGTAAGGGGCGACACGCTGGAAATCCTGCCCGCATACGACGATACGAAAGCCTTCCGGATCAGCTTCTTCGGGGATGAGGTCGAGCGCATCATCAGCGTCAACCCGCTGACCGGCGAGATCTTCGAAACGTTGGAGTCGGTTGAAATCTACCCAGCCAAGCACTACATCACCGAGGACGAACGCATGGAATGCGCTTTGGTGGAAATTGAGGCAGAACTGGAAGAGCGATTAGCTGAACTGCGCGCCGGCGAAAAGCTGCTGGAAGCGCAGCGGCTGGAGCAGCGCACCCGCTATGACCTGGAGATGATGCGGGAAGTGGGCTACTGCTCCGGCATCGAGAACTACTCGCGCCACATTGACGGGCGCCCGGCGGGGTCCGCCCCCTGGACATTGATCGACTTCCTGCCCAAGGAGTACCTGCTGGTGCTGGACGAATCGCACATGATGGTACCGCAGATCCGGGGGATGTACCGCGGCGACCAGTCCCGCAAGCAGGTCTTGATTGATTACGGCTTCCGGCTGCCCTCGGCGATGGACAACCGCCCGCTCAGGTTCGAGGAGTTCCAGGAGCAGATGGGGGTCACGCTCTACACCTCCGCTACGCCCGCCGAATATGAACTGAAGAAAGCCGAACAGGTGGTGGAGCAGATCATCCGCCCCACCGGGCTGGTGGACCCCGAGGTGATTGTGCGCCCCGTGGAGGGGCAGGTGGATGACCTGGTGGGCGAGATCAATGCCCGGCTGGAGCGCGGCGAGCGCGTGCTGGTGACCACGCTGACCAAGCGCATGGCAGAAGACCTCTCGGATTACCTGCTGGAACTGGGCTTGAAGGTGCACTATCTGCACTCGGAGATTGACACGCTGGAGCGCGTGGGCATCCTGCGCGACCTGCGTTTGGGCGTGTTTGACGTGGTGGTGGGTATTAACTTATTGCGCGAGGGACTCGACCTGCCGGAGGTATCGCTGGTGGCAATCCTTGACGCGGACAAGCAGGGCTTTCTGCGCTCAGCGACGGCGCTGATCCAGACCATTGGGCGCGCCGCCCGTCACATAAACGGCGAGGTCATCATGTACGCCGAGAATATCACGGACGCCATGCGGCAGGCACTTGACGAGACGGAGCGCCGGCGCGAGATCCAGGTGGCGTATAACAAGGAGCATCAGATCGAGCCCGCGAGCATTGTCAAGTCCGTGCGCGACCTGACCGACCGGCTGGCGCGGGACGCCGGCGTGGAGGAGGGGGCAGAATTACGCGGCAAAGCCAGCAGGCTGGAGCAGAAGGAGCTGGCGCGCATGATCGCCGAACTGGAAAAGCAGATGAAAGCCGCCGCTAAGGAGTTGGAATTCGAACGCGCTGCCATGCTGCGTGACCAGGTCTATGAGCTGCGGGCGATGCTGGCGGATGAATCCGACCTCCCGCCGTGGAAGAAGGTGCAGCTGCTGGCGGGGGAGTGAGGGGACCGGTCACCTGTCCCAGATTGTCAAGAGGCAATTTGAGATGTGGACAGGTGGGAAGAATCTATAATTGAATAAATCTGGTACTATTCTCCATATGACAGAGCCAAGCCATTCTGATAACCCTAACACGGAAAACCTCAAACGCAGCCTTCTGGTGACCCTCTCAGCTGGCTGTCTGACGCTCATTGTGGCGGGGCTGGCGATCGGGGCGGGGGTGCTGCTGGATTTACGCCATGACACGCTGCCGCGCTGGACGCTGATCTTCCTGGTGGGCAGCGCGCCGCTCACGCTGGGCGGGGTATATCTGCTGGTGCGTCGAGCGCTCAAGAAGCCCAAAGATGCAGCCGAGAGTGGGGAAGGGGATGGGGGAGGAGACGGAGGGGGATTGAAGTCCTCAAGCCCAAATGATTGATCATGATCTGGTTGTCTGAGGTCTCTTGCGATACTTTTGCGGCTATCCGCCCCTTGATATCCCCTCTTTCTTCTTCGTGGAGGGCGTTGACGAAATCCGCATAATCAAAGCGTTTTCCGCAGTCTTCACGTTCATAAGGCTTTTCCACCTCATACTTGGCGAGGCCTTGTTCGTCTATGCGGTTAAGGGTGGGCTCATCCATGTAGGCGGGGATGTGGTAGGGGGGTGCAGAGCTAACCCGTATGGAAGCGGGTAATCTCAAATGCTTGATGATATTTTCAGATCCACAACGGGGGCAATACATAGTGTTCCTTTCTTCTGGTGCATGCATTATTAATCTTAGCACATGCAGCATTGTCAAAACGTGTGTTGAGGATAGAGGCGTGGGAGGTAGAAGGAAAAATCATTCCCATTAACCCTTGACAGAGAAACGAATTTAATATATTATTAACTTACTTAATTCAGTGAATAAAGAAAGTTAATAACGATATGTTCAATTTCGAGCCAGTTTCTAAAGATTTGATGCGCCAGATGAACCGCTCCCTGGTGCTGAACACCATCCGCCTGGATGGACCGATTTCACGGGCACAGATCGCACGCGGGACGGGATTGAGCGCTGCCACGGTATCCGGCTTGGTCGCTGAGCTGATCGATGACGATCTGATCTTTGAGCGGGAAGAGGGTGATTCTTCAGGGGGCAGGCGTCCGGTGCTGCTTTCGCTGAATCCCTCCGGGGGGTATGTGATGGGCATCAAGCTGATGGAAGATCATCTGATCGCGGCGTTGACCAACCTGGAAGCCAATGTCGTTGATTCGATGAGCGTGCCCTTCAGCAGCACGGAACCAGAAGAAGTCGTCCAGGCGATTGGGGATGGCGTGGCGCACTTGCTAGCCCAGAATGAGATCCCTTCCGCCAAGCTTTTTGGCGTTGGCGTTGGTCTGGCGGGCATCGTCGACCAGGAGACCGGCATCCTGCGTCTGTCGCCGATCTTTGGCTGGCAGGGGCTGCCCTTCGGAAAGATGGTCCAGAACAAATTACAGGTGCCTGTGTACATCGATAACGACGTCAACACCGTCACCTTGACGGAAAAGTGGTTTGGCATGGCGCGGGATATCGATCACTTTCTGACGGTAACCATCGGGCGCGGCGTTGGGCTGGGGATCGTATCCAACGGACGCCTTTACCGCGGGCGCGGCGGCGCAGGCGAGTTTGGCCATGTGGTCGTGGACCCGGACGGTGAGCTTTGCTCATGTGGCAAACGGGGGTGTCTGGAAACCTATGTTGCCGACCCAAGCCTGTTGAAGAAAGCCAAAGCAGAAAATGACCTCAGGAAACAAGTCCGGACGATTGATGATTTGAGAACGCTGGCAATGGCGGGCAATTCAACTGCTAAAGCGATTTATGCCCTGGCGGGCGAAATGCTGGGGCGCGGCATTGCAAATTTGATTAATGTCTTTGATCCACAGATGATCATCCTTACCGGTGAAGGCGTGAAAGCGCGGGATTTATTCGTTGAAACCATGTTTAGAGCCATCCAATCCAATACGATGCCTGGGATGGGTCCAGAAACAACCGTTCATATTGATGAACTGGAAGACCTGGCTTGGGCACGCGGGGCAGCTGGCTTGGTTCTCAGAGCAGTGTTTGAATCGCCGATCTTTAAGCAGGATTTTGATCACATTCGGTGATTCACGCCTGTCAATGTTTATATTTGAAAGGAGGTTGATGGATAGGACGTGAATTAAGTTTGTTACCCATTCACATTCAAATTAATCACCATTTTAGGAGTCGAAAAGAAAATGAAACACAAACGTATTTTTATAATCATGAGCGCCCTGATGATCCTCACGTTGATCCTTGGCGCTTGCACGCCTGATACAGGCGAAGATGTTGTGAGTGATGAAACTAAAGAGGTTGCTGAAGAAACTGAAGTTCCCATCGAGGAAGAGGAAGAAGCCCCTGGTGAACCTGTTACCATCACGTTCTGGCATGCCTACAACGCAGATGTGGAAGCAAAATTGCTGGAAGAAACACTTATCCCGGCATTTGAATCTGAAAACCCAGATATTAAAGTGCAGTCTGTGCTTGTGCCCTATGACCAATTCCGGCGCAAGCTTCTGATCGCCCTCTCCGGCGGTACCGCCCCTGACCTGGCTCGTGTTGACATCCTGTGGGTGCCTGAGCTGGCTGACCAGGGCGCGCTGGCGAATATGGACGAATTGTGGAGTGATTTCGATCAATTCCTCCCCGGGCCTTTATCCACCAATTTGTATAATGGCAGCCACTATGGCCTTCCGCTGGACACCAACACCCGTGTGCTGGTTTACAATAAAGACCTATTTGAAGCGGCTGGCATCGCTGAACCCCCGGCAACAATAGCGGATTTCATGACTGCCTGTGAGAAGATCAAGGAATTGGGTGACGACACCTACTGCTTTGCTGACGGCGGCACCTATGCCTGGGCGGTCAATCCCTGGATTTGGTCGTTCGGCGGCGATGTGACAGACCCGGATATCACCACAACCGACGGTTTTTTCAATGGCGCTGAGACCGTGGCAGCCTATCAGTTCCTGAAAGATTTGGTTGATGACGGTTATATGCATCCCGGCATCCTCGGCGGTGGTTTAGACACCTGGGGCGGTTTCGGACAGGACCAGATCGCCATGATTATTGAAGGACCTTGGTTCCCAGCCATGTTCGAAGGGCAGTTCCCCGAAAAAGAATATGGTCTGGCGCTCATGCCAGCCGGAGACGGCGGCTCTGTTTCCGTGGTCGGCGGCGAGGATATTGTCTTGTTCCAGCAGTCACAAAACAAGGAGGCTGCGATCAAGTTTATGGAATACATCCTGTCTGAAGACGTTCAACTGCAGCTGGCAACAACCGGACAGATGCCCGTTTTGAAATCAGCCGTTGATTCTGATTTTGTGAAGAATCATGATTTCTTCGGCATCTTCCTGGAACAACTGGAAACAGCAAAAGCACGTACACCGCACCCGAACTGGTCGAAAATCGAAGAAATTATGACCAACACCGGCACAGCTATTTTGAATGGCGATGTCGGCGCGCAGGATGGGCTTGATGAAGCTGTCCAATTGATGGATCCGCTGCTGCCCCTAGATATTCCTGAGTAAACTTAGTAAAGAGAGGGGAGATCC
>Ga0307430_1003340_pt1 | contig 10029 bp, 14 predicted proteins | sample SalMarWE160130MG_FD_202159 | JGI IMG/M metagenome (GOLD analysis project Ga0307430, IMG submission 202159) | Salt marsh sediment microbial communities from the Plum Island Ecosystem LTER, Massachusetts, United States - WE1603-130 | ecosystem: Environmental > Aquatic > Marine > Intertidal zone >... | reverse complement strand
AATAGATGTTGCTCGCTGTACTGGCTGCGGAAATTGTGTAGAGGCTTGTCCAAGAAATTTGATTTCACTACAGGTTTTAGATGGAGAGGTTCACTACCGAGTAGTTTGTTCTTCTTTAGATAAGGGGAAGAAAGCTCGTCTTGCCTGTGAAAGGGCTTGTATAGCCTGCAAAATATGCGTTAAAGTCTGCCCTTTTGACGCCTGTGAAGTGAAAGACAATCTGGCTGTTATTGACCAAAGGAATTGCCAGAGATGCGGAGTGTGTGCTCAAAGGTGTCCCACACAGGCGATAAGAGAAACGGAATATTAGCGTATAGCGGGTAGGAAATTGGTGAGTGGTTAATTGGTGAGTGGCGCCCTCTCCCCTTTTTGTGTTCATTGTTCGTAGTTCATTGTTCATTGACCTGCTAGCCCCTTAGCCAACTGGTTCACCGTTCGTTCTTTCTGTCGATGAACTATGAACTCATAACTATGAACTATAAGAGAGAGATGGGTTAGGGGGAAATTAACCATTTAACCAATTAACCAATAATACAGCGACAGAAGAAAATTGTCCTAAGCTGTTCCCTAACAGAAACAGGAAGGTCAGCTAGAATAAACAAAAAAGGTAGCTGTCCCTCTTTTTTCCCTCTCCCCTGAGGGGAGAGGGATGGGGTGAGGGGAAATTTATGAAAATTGCCATCACTGGTAAAGGTGGAGTGGGAAAGACTACTCTGGCTGCTGGGTTAGCTATCTTCTTTTCGCAGCAAGGGGAAAAGGTTTTCGCTATAGATGCCGACCCTGATGCCAACCTTGCTCTTAGTCTCGGATTTCCTGAGCCTTCCCAGATAAAACCTTTGATTGAGATGAAACAGTTGATAGGAGAGAGAACAGGTACCAAATCGGGAGGCCTTAATCCTTATTTTAAGCTGAATCCCAGAGTAGATGATATTCCGGAAAAATACTTTGCTCACAATGAAGGGATAAGACTTGCGGTGATGGGAACAGTCAGAGGAGGAGGATTGGGCTGCACCTGTCCAGAGAATGCCTTTCTCAAGGCTCTCTTAGGGCATCTGATTTTAGAACGCCGGGAAATAGTTATTTTGGATATGGAAGCAGGCATAGAACATCTGGGAAGAGGAACAGCCAGGGGAGTAGATAAAATGATTGTTGTGGTAGAGCCTGGAACTCGCAGTATAGAGACAGCTTCTCGTATCAGGCAATTGGCAGAAGAGATCGGCATAAAGGATATAGTAGTTGTAGGAAACAAGATTCGCCACGATTCTGATAAGGAATTCTTGAAATCTCGTATGCCTCATTTTAGCTTTCTGGGATTTATTCAGTATGATGAGAAGATTCTGGAGGCAGATCTGAATAATACCTCGCCTCTTGAGTCCAATACAGAGCTAATGGAAGAGATAGAAAAAATCGCCACAAAAATGGTGAATGGTATCTTGTGAATGGTGAATCGTTGTTCGTCTTTGAAAAAAATTGCAATAACAAAAAGTTACAATTTGATACTTCACTTAGAGTTACATATAAACGAAATAGTTCGGGTTATTTTGAAGTATATGAAATAACGAAAAACATGTAGGAGTTATGAAATGACTAGAAAAATCCTGAAGAATAAACCTCTCATAGAGGCAATATTCGAGTTACGATGGAAACTTCAAGAATTTCAGCCCGGAATGAAGATAGACCCTCACTACAAAATACTGATCGGTAGTATGTATGACAGAGTCAAAGGTGAATATCCATTCCATGAGCAATTGCCTACTGCAACTATGCCAGATGAAATTGCAGGATACGTTGTTCAACACCGATTTAGGAAAGGTAAGGGTGAATGGCCTCTCATTCAAGTGGGACCCGGGATTATTACTGTTAATGATACGGAAAGATATACTTGGGAAGATTTTAAAAAGAGAATTATCCAGACTATTAATATCCTTTTTGAGGTTTATCCTGAGCCGAAGAATGATTTAAAAGTTGATAGATTGTTGTTGCGTTATATTGACGCTATCGCGTTTGATTTTGGAAAAGATGACATATTCACTTTCTTGAAGGAACAAGTGAAGACGGAGGTAAACCTATACCAGGAGTTATTTGAAGATACAAGAGTAAGAAAGTCGTCCTTAGGCCTAGACCTGAGGTTTTCTTTTGCCTCTACGAGGCCTAAAGGAGAAATTCATCTAAGGTTTGTCCGAGGTAAAACGAAAGAATCTGATGCCTTAATATGGGAAACAATGGTTGAGTCTGTTTCGGAAGATGTCCCCAGGGTTCAAGATGAAATCGGTGGTTGGATAAAAGAAGCGCATAATTTAACGGATGACTGGTTTTTCAAACTAATAGAAGGAAAATTATTAAGGAGGTTTGAATGACGTTATGTGAGTTGACGGCTCGGGATACAAAAGCTAAGCCGTATATGATCCAAGGCGTATTCACGGGAAGCTCAAGGAAAGAAGAAAGCGACACAAATGAAGAATTGGACCGTTTATTTTCGTTTTTAATGAGTCAGAAATTGGGCCTTCTCTACCGAGACTTGTCCCGAGTATTTCGGGTAGATGTGTCGTCGGTATACCCGTGTTTTGAAACAGAAAATGAAATTTATCTAACTGAAGAACTATCAGAGGAAGAAATAATAAGCGAAATGATAGAATCTGATTTTATTGTTCGTATGTCGCCAATGAAGGAATATACTGTGCGGGTGAGAATAAAAAGTACAGAGAAAGCTGTCCCACGAGTCGTTGAACCAGAAAGGATTTAGCCATGGAAGAGAAGTATCCTTGGTATGATGTCGTTGACGGTGGTGAAGAACTCTTGCAAGGAGATTTCATTAACGAATGTCCTGTTGTTGTCCCTCCTTCGGAAATATCTGACGAAGTACAAGTTCGTGTGTTCAACTATAATGTTATCATTATGAGCCAGTCTTGCGACCTTGGGCAAAGGAACTTGGATCTGGTGCTTGTTTGTCCCCTCTGGTCCTTAAGCGATTTTGAGATGAAGAGTAGTTTTTACAAATCCAGAAGAGGAAAAGAAGCGTTGAGACGAGGATACCTTCCTGGCTATCATCTATTAAACAAATCTGACTTAGAGGGATTTAGGACAGATGATTACCTCGTGGTTGATTTTAGGTCTGTCTACAGCGTTCCTTTTGATTTTATTCTTGATTTATCCGCAAAAAGGGGAAGAAGATTGCGCCTCTTGCCTCCGTATAGAGAACACTTATCCCAATCTTTTGCCAGATTCTTCATGAGAGTTGGTTTACCCGTTGATATACCTTCATTTAACTAAGGAAGAATGAAAGGTGCCACTTTGTATAACATAGCACATACGCTTTGATTATGCCTTTCCTGCGGGGGCTTACTCTCCTTGGTCGTAATGTCGTATATATGGGAACGGTAGGCAAAGTCACAAGGTTAAAAGGAAGATATGAACATGAGTTTGATAGAGGGGAAAAACGTGAAAGTAGCGAGGGGAGAATTAAAACAAAAAGAAGAGAAGGCGTTGTTATCTTTTTTAAAACAAACTCGAGAAGGAAAGTATGCAAAAGTGGATGAAAGTTCCCCGCCTTATTCCAGAATTAAAGAACAAAGAGAAGAACCTCATTATGAAGATGAATATTATTATAGCGTTAGATAGGATAGCAGGCAGTAAGGTTGCAACGTCGCCTGAAGGCAGCGTGAGAGGTTCGTGCCTTACGGTATTCAACTAAATTTTTGCTTTGCAACAACTTTTCTTATGTTGAGAAACGTTACGCGAAACGGCGATTTAAAAAATACATGAGTAAGAGATAAAATGTTTATTTTTAAACCTCGTACTCCGAAAAAGTATGAGAAGAGAACATGCAAAAGGGTTAATCATGGAAGATAAAGCTATATATACCACAAAAGAAGCCGCTGACTATCTCGGAGTAAGTCCATCTACTATCTACCGCATGGAAAAACGTGGTTTGCTTTTTCCTGCAAAAACTCCAGGAAGGCAGAGACGCTTCGGCCAAAAAGGGTGAGACACCCTGTACCGTTCCCTGTGGAATTACCGAGACGATGTATAGAACTATTGAATGCAGACAATTAATTGAATAAGGATGCATATATAGGCTATTATGACGAAGAAGGAAATAAAAAGAGAACTTCAGAAAATTTATACAGAAATGGCAAGCTGGCCCGGCATAAATGCAAAAGCGAACTATAAGATATCAGATGATGAGATGAAGAGGAGGGAGTTATTTTTAGTAGATAGGGAGGAACTTTATAAGTTAGAAGGCGCCAAGAAATTTAAGGATGGATTGGCTGAAGATGCACACGAAGCTACGTATAATTTGATAAAGGCTACATTACAATTATACCGACGAGTAGAATAAGTATGGCAATTTGAACGAAACAATAAATAATATTTAGAGTATGAATGATATGGTGTCTAAAAGAAAGCGTAAGTCAAAACGGGAGATATCAATGGTAAAAGAGGGTAGAGAATTATATGCCACTCTGCAGCCAACGCATAAATATAAAGAAGAAGTTTATACCACAATAAAAACTCAGGATCTGATTGTATTTGGCATCTATTCTGTGTTCAAACAGGATGAAACTTCCACTTTTGAGCGTCTTGTTGCGGAGTGCTTTCTAAATTTTCCAAGAGTTTTTGGATTTATGCGTTATCCTAACTGGCCTGATTCTTTGAAATTTGACCGGGCCCTGAGAACTTTAAGAGAGAAAGGCTTGATTGTAGGTGGTGCTGGAGGGAAATATTCGCCTGGAGAGATTTCCTTAACTGAGTTTGGAAAAAAAATAGCTAAAGAAACTGAGGCTATCTTAAATAACCAAAAAATAATATTAACTCCTAAAAAACTAAAGCCATCGGGTAGGAGTATTGATGATAAATTAATACAATATTTAAAGGGTAACCCGCAAATTAAGAAATTCTTGAATAAATCCGGTGGTTTCTCTATTTCTGAACCAGAATTTCGAAACATTCTACGATGCACATTAGAAACTCCAAGAAGAGTTCTGAAACAAAATCTGGAGTATTTCAAGAACTTGGCTAAATCATATAATGAGAAACAACTGTTAGATTTTTTGTTATTCTGCGAAAATAAATTTATCAAGAGGAAGAATAGAAATGGCTAAAGAGTTACCAATAGACTCCAGAATAGTTGAACAATTGTCAAAGGCGACTGTAAAGAATCTCGTTGATGGTATTGTAGAGCTAGTTACAAATTGTGATGATAGCTATAAGACGTTAGAAGAGAAAGGACAGAAAGTTAATGGAGAAATTGGAGTTTATGTTAATAGAAAAAAAGGGGGTATTTGCGAGAACCTGGTAGTTAAGGATTTTGCTGAAGGGATGACAAAAGAGGAATTAGAAAAGGCAATTGTTTTTGGAAGCGAAACAAGCGGATTTGAAGTGGGTAGGAGTGTTCGGGGTTTGTTCGGTAGAGGACTAAAGGAGACTATTATAGCCTTAGGTAATGGAGAAATAAAAACTATTAAAAATCGGAAAGAGTGCAAGACGAGATTGTGGTTTGATAAAGAACTTAAGAAACCTCAGTATGACGATGTGATGTTAGATAGCGTAGTAAATACTCTAGAGAAAAATGGGACTACAATAAATATAAATATAACTAATGAAAAAATAAAAGTCTCTGAATATGCAAATTTTAAAGGGCAGTTTTCAAAACATTATGCCTTAAGAGACATAAATAGTTCTAAGCATAGAAACATCCAGTTAATTTTTGATGACCTGAAGCGAAAATCAAAAACTACTAGCGAGATAACCTTTTCTTCTCCCGAGGGTAAAAAGGTTAAAGAGAAAGAGGTTAAAATACCTGGTTATGGAGATAAGGTTAAGATAGTGATTTATGAAAGCTCAGATCCATTAGATTCCCCTCGAAACAATCCTTTTGGATTAGCAGGAATCTTGATAAAAACAAAAGGCGCTATCCTAGATAATCAACTGTTCAAATTTGACAATGACCCTGCTGGACTTTACTTTTTCGGTGAGGCAATTTGTGAAGGATTGGAGGAGAGATTAAGAAAAGGTGAAACTGAAATAATTGATCCTAATAGGAGTGGCTTAGAATGGCGCCATGAATATTGTCAGGCTTTATCACGGGTAATTGAAGAGGTTCTAGAACCTTTGATTATAGAAAAAAGAAAGACATTAGAAAAGAAGCCAGAAAAACCCGTAAAAGGATCAACAAACAAAATGTTAAGGAAGTTATGCAGTCTACTAAATGAGTTAGCCAAACAAGAACTAGAAGAGTGGCCACCAATACTACCCAAACCGGAACCAGGTATTGTAAATTTGGAGATAAGGCCAGAAATGGCAAATATACAAAAGGACAAACCACGTATTTTTTCAGTTTATGCTCCAGATGAAATAGTAAAATTGGAAGGGCGAGAAGTTCATATCAAGTCAGACACGATTGATATCCAGCCCCTTGCATCCACTGTAAAACTAGAGAAACATCCGAAGTATCCTGAAAAAATATGGTATAGATACTTTAGGGTTGTTGGAAAGCGAGAAGATGCAGAGGGAATTCTAACTGTAAAGTTAGGAAGCGAAACCGCTCAGGCAAAAGTTAAAGTCGGTCCGCCTAAGAAAGGAAAGAAAAAAGGCAAGATTGCCACAAGAAAAGGAGGGTTTATTTCAGACATTAAACCAGACAGTGATAGTTTGAAAACTGGAGAAAATCAGAGAGTATTTTATGAAAGTAGAACAGGGGCAATCTGGATAAACCTAAAATTTCCTTCTGTCACAAGATTTATTACGAGCGGTTTTGAAGGTGTAGAAGCACCTGAGGGGAAACTATTAATCGCAGAATTAGTGGGAGAAGCATTTTGTAGGCAATTAGCCAGACAGAAAATAGAGCGAGGTGAATATGTCGTTCCGGGTTCAGAACTTGAGTCATTCAATACTGTAATTAACGATTTGCAGAAAAAATATTTGCACAAAATACAAGAGATAATATTCGCTTGGAAATTCTGAAGGACTAGTCCCAAACCGAAGCGGGAAAGAGGTATTTCATAAAAATGTATGAGCAAGCTGTATCTAATAATGATGAAAGAATGGTCAATTTTTGTAAGTGTGTTTTTGAATGCTATGATAAACATGGAATTAATAGTCATATACCAAGGCCGAATTCAAAGGAGTAATGGTAAGATGCTTGATTATGAAGTTGTAAAAGAGTTTTTAGAGGAAAAATTAGAAGGAATTGAAATTCCTGATGATGTAGTACTTAAGGATTTGGTGGAGACTTTCTGTAGATATGTCGAAGATGATTATTATGAATGGCTTAATGATAATTTTAAATCTTTCTTCGATCATTGGAAACCTAATCGGAATTGGATTAGAGATAGAATGGGGTACTACTCTAAATCATAGCTGATGGCCCCTTTCAACTCAAAATTATGAGAATATGCCGCACGGAGATAGGGGACACTAAACAGTATCTTGAAACAAGCGAAGTTGAAGGAGATAGAATAATTATGCATCGCTTTCTTGTTATTATTGAAAAAGCAAATGGGAACTACTCAGCATATTCACCTGACTTGCCTGGTTGCATAGCAACGGGCGAAACCCGCGAGGAAGCTGAGAAAAATATGCATAAAGCAATTGAAATGCATGTACAGGGGCTAATTGAAGACAAACTACCTGTGCCTGAATCACAAGCTTTTTCTGAATATATGGTGGTTAAGTGAACATTCTGTTACCTCGGCTAACATACTATATACTATTATACCATAGACGCAAAAGAAAATGATAAAACAGAACAATCTCGAAGTATCTTTTCGGCGAGCAGCCAGAGAAATTGAAATGGGCTGCAAAGAGGCTAGGAGGAGCAGAGGTTCCTTTTGGCGATGTGGGTATGAGGATTTCCTTCTTGCCTAAAGTCCAAATATCTTTTATTATATGGGAAGGCGATGATGAATTTGTGCCGCGAGGGAAAATTTTATTTAATTCACACATAGCTTCTTATCTTTCTACAGAAGGAATAGTCATAGCCAGTGTGATGCTATTTGGTAAATTAAAGGATCTAAGGAGTTGACTTATGAAAGAAAAACCAAAAACTGAAAGTGTTGTTTTTAAGTACACTAAAGCTAGTGATTATCGAGTGATTGCTGTGAATGGCGCATATGGAGGACCAGTGTCCACAGGTGAAATTAAGGTGGATTTTTATGTGGAGTCTATGGAAAGTCCCAATTTAGAGAGATTTGAAGTAGAAGAAGGAAAATTAGGTAAAGTGATAACCCGTGTACCGGGTGAAACCAATTGGATTCGGGAGCTACAAATTGGCTTATTGCTTTCAAGGGACGTTGCAGAAAACATCGGGAAATGGTTATTGGAGAAAGTTCAAAAAGTCGACGAACAAAGAGCAAAAATGGCACAGAGAATTATACCCAAGCAGAAGGAAAATTGAGATGCAGAATACAGATATTTTGAGAAAAACATATATGTGTACGGCAGATGGTTCTACTGATGGCGTAGGGCCATCTAAAATAAAAGCTGATGATTCGAAGTTTCCTAAATATATAAACCTCGAAGATGTGCCTGGGCCGGAGAAAAAAAAAGAGAGCACTTATAATATGGTATTTGAAGCTGGCATCTTTGTGTTTTCCGCAGTTGATACGGGTGGAGAGTTTTTTCAAGATTTGGTTCATAGCCCAAGAAACAGATATACTACTAAGACAAGTCTTAGACTACGAAGGCGACTGGGCCGGGATGAATTTTTGCGTCGAACTTACGATTTATCTATCGCAGAAATAGAGAGAATATTGCAAACACGGGCAAAGAATTATCAAATTGTGGGCTATGTTTGGGAAGACCAAGAGACAGAAGACTGGGAAGAGAATGTAGTTGAGGTTAAGACAGAATTTGAGGATTTTGAGGAAAAGGAAGATTTATGGGATGTTTTGGGATCCATATTAGAAAACACTCAACAGGGTGTGGCTAAAACATATGGTAGGGAAATTGATGAGGATAAAAGACCTTTTATTTTGCATCTATCTAAGATGTAATAAATACAGGTGTGAGGAAAATGCCTGTACATTATAATGAATTTCTGGACTGCGCTAAGCAATTTCTTGAGGGAAATAACCGCACAGAAATGGAGTTAAGAAACTCCAGTAGTAGGGCCTATTATTACCTATTTCACAAAATTAGAGAAAGATTTAGAGGGCACTCCGAAGCCCGTTTTAGAAATGGGACAGGTGACCACGAAGAGGCTCGCAAGTTTCTAGTGAGAATTGGTGAATTAACATTGGCGGATAGATTTCATTATTGCAAAGCGAAGCGGCAAAAGGCGGATTACGATATTAACGAATCTCTTACTGAAACTGAAGCAGAAGACCAAATAAGTGAAGTGGAGGGTATCGGAAGAAAAATAGACGAGTTTTAAGATACGTAAAATCCAACCTCCGAAAATTCCCAATTTGTAGCTTATTTCTTCATTCAAGAGACGACCTCGCCCCAGAATTCAAGCGAGAGCTTCTTGTGGAACCACTACCGTATGTTAGGGGTGCTTCCGTTTTCTTTTTTTAACAGGAAGTAGGTAATACGATTATGAAAAAACAGAATAATCTTGAGGTATCTTTTCGGCGAGCATTGAAGGAATTGGCTAAAAAAGATATTCAGCGCCAATGCCAACTAGCAGGTGCAGATTATAAAATCATTCGGGCTGGAGAGGTCCTAATTAGCCTCTTGCTTATGAATAGAGTCTATGAAATTTCCTATCCTGAGGGTGAGGTGACATGCCGAGATAATCCTCGGAACGTTGGCCTTATGGAGAAAGCTATTCTTTTACGCTACCTGAATAATGCTAGGGAAGCTAATGGTGAAGAGAGGCTGGTAGGCTTTAGTGAGCTTCCCTCTGGTAGTTTCTATAATCCTGCTTTTTCTGAAAGAGTGGTTAAGCCATTTATTAATTTTTTCGGTAGAGAACCAGAGAAATTAAAATGGGCTGCAAAGAGGCTAGGAGGAGTAGAGGTTCCTTTTGGTGATGTGGGTGTGAAGATTCCCTTCTTGCCTAAAGTCAAAATATCTTTTATTATTTGG
>Ga0307430_1003337_pt1 | contig 10034 bp, 8 predicted proteins | sample SalMarWE160130MG_FD_202159 | JGI IMG/M metagenome (GOLD analysis project Ga0307430, IMG submission 202159) | Salt marsh sediment microbial communities from the Plum Island Ecosystem LTER, Massachusetts, United States - WE1603-130 | ecosystem: Environmental > Aquatic > Marine > Intertidal zone >... | reverse complement strand
TTTCTTCTGTTATTACTTCTTCTTGTATCACTTCTTCTTGTATCATTTCTTGTGTTAGTTCTTCTTGCCATCTTTTACCTCTATCAATTGACTATTTTCTATTGCCTATTTACTATTGTTACGAACTTGAGAATTCAGTTTCTTGCTTTTCAATAATCAATAGTAAATAGTCAATAATCAATTTAAAACGGTATATCGTCTTCAGCCGTCTGCTGTTTTGCCTCGGTTCCTGTTCTGTTGACGCTTTGCCCGGCGCTGCCGTCGGCTGCACCGGTGCCGGGCATAAACTGGATGTTTTCAACCGTAACTCTGTGCCTGCTGCGTTTCGTGCCGTCCTGAGCCGTCCATGTATCGAATGTCAGTCTGCCTTCAACGAAAGCCAGCCTACCTTTGTTCAGGTACTTGTTGATATTCTCGGCCTGTCGACCGAATGCTCGGCAATCCACAAAACACGTTTCCTCTCGCTTACTGCCATCCTGGCCCGTCCACCTGCGATTCGTCGCCAGCCCGAAATCGACCACCGGCGTCTGGTTCGGTGTATACGACAACTGTGGATCACGGGTCAGATTGCCCATTAGTAAAATTTTGTTAAAATTAGCCATGCTTAAACTCTTCTTTCTGCTTCAAAAAGCCTTCTGCAAAATTGAGGTTAGGCATACTTTGAAAAGAAAAAAATTGTCTTTTGTTTTTTTCTTTTCAAACGATAAGTTATTGCTCAGTAAACATTTATTTGATTATTTAAGAAAACTAAAAAACCTGATTTTCTTAAATAATATATGCCTAACCTCAATTTTGCAAAACTCATTGTCTCAACCTTAAATTCGTTTATCCGACTCCACACTTGCCCAACTTGGCTATACAAAAAACTTATGAACGTCTAACGCTCTGTTGAAAAGCCACAAAAACTGTCATTCTGAACGGAGCGCAGCGAAGTGAAGAATCTCTTGATGACGCAAGAGATGAGATTCTTCGGCTTCGCCTCAGAATGACAGTCCATGTTTTCAACAGAGCAATACTCTAAGACTATAATTGCTCTTGTTCGTCAGCCTGTTCGGAACCTTCAATCTGGCCCAACTCCGGCTGCTTTTCCATCAAATCATCCGCCACCGTGCTTGCCTCTGATACTGTGCTTACATCCGACTCCTGTGAATCCTCAGTCTTTTCTTCCGGGGACTGCATGGTTTCTTCCCTTTGCTCAGCTCCTTCTGCTTTCTCAGCTTCCCCAGGTTCTTCCTTATCGATTACCTGTTCCGCTTTAGCTTCCTGTGGTTTTTCTTTGGCCGCTTTTCGTTTTTCCTTTTCCATTTCCACCTTCGTGGCGGGAGTATCTTTCTCAATATCCTCTGGCTTTAACCGTTCAGCGCTGAGAATCAGAACACGCATAATTTTCTCTGAGAGCCGAACAGCCCTTTCGATATCCTGTATCCTTCCGCCATCGACCCTGAAATAACTAAGGATATACGTCCCTCTGCTTTTGCCTTTAATATCGTAGGCCAGCCTCCGGTCGTCCCATTTTCTTATCGAGTCAATCTCAGCCTCAGCTTTTTCCAGTATCGTTCTGATAGTCGCGATAATCCCGTCCCAATCTGCCCCTGCCAGGGCCGAATCAATAAGAAACATCCCTTCGTATAATTTGTTCTTCGCTACGGTTTCCAAGCTAATTACCTCCCGATACAATTTATTCTATATCAAATTATCTGTTTTAGTTTACTCAAAAAAAACTTCTGCAAAATTGAGGTTAGGCATACTTTGAAAAGAAAAAATTGTATTTTAATTTTTTCTTTTCAAACAAGTAATTATTGACCAGCAAGCGGCTATTTGATTATTTAAGAAAATCAAAAACTCCATTCTCCGTAGCATAGCTACTGCGAAGGATGAACTGATTTCCTTAAATAATATATGCCTAACCTCAATTTTGCATAACTTTATTACTCCAAATGCACAAGGCACGATGGTTATTCATCGGACCTGTTAAATTCGTTCATTGTTTTCTCGGTACCGTATTCTATCCAACAAAGCACTGCTTCTCGCGCCCTCTCAATCGCCTCGGCAAGAAGTGGTTTCTCTGCCTTTGTGGGCTTATCGAGAACATAATCTACAGCATCTTCTCTGCCGCTTTGGCCAATGCCGATCCGGCAGCGAGCAAACTCATTCGTGCCGAGCTTTTCAATAATATCAGCCAGACCATTATGACCCCCGGCTGAGCCTTTCGCCCTGATTCGAATCCGGCCCGGCTCAAGGTCCATATCGTCCGTTATCACGAGCAAGTCTCCGGCGTCAAGCTTGTAAAAACCCACCGCCGTCGCAACAGCCTGCCCGCTGCGGTTCATAAACTGCCACGGCTTTAACAGTATTAACTTCTTATCTGCAAATTCGCCCGACCCGAAACGAGCGCCGAATTTTCTCTTTCTTACCTCTATCTCTAACGCTTCGACCAGCGAATCAATTACCTTAAATCCCGTATTGTGTCGCGTATCAATATACTCATCGCCCGGATTACCCAGGCCGACGACAATTTTCATATCGCCCATAGTTCACTTGTACCAGAACGGTCTCATTTTTTGTCTTCTGAAGCTTCTTTCTCCCCTTCCTCAGCCTCCTTAGCTTCGCTGATAACCTCAGGAGCAACCGGCATTTCCTCTTCAACCTCCTCGGTGGTTTTGGCAGCGGCAACCAAATGGCACGTAACAACAAGCATCTCCGGCGAGCTTAACAGTTTCACACCATCCGCAAGCTCAATGTCACCGGCATGCAGGGAGTCGCCGACACTCACCTCTTTTACTGACACAACGATCGCTTCTGGAATATCAGTTGCCTTGCACTCAATTTCCAGATGGTCTGCATGTTCTTCAATGATGCCGCTTTCGTGCGTACCCTTCGCTGTGCCTTTAAGCTCAATAGGAACTGTTACTTTAACCATTTCGGTTACACTAACCCGCATCAGGTCCGCATGAATAACGTCCTTACCTAAATAGTCATACTGAAGGTCTTTAACTATCATCTTCTCTTTCTTTTTGCCGATCTGCACATCCATCAGCCGTTGTCCGTGATGCAGTCTTTCCACGAAGTTGTGTGCATCTAACGAAATAGCCACCGGTTCCTGTTTGTGCCCGTACACAATAGCAGGTATCCTGCCTCGCTTACGTACCTTTTGGACAGCTTTTGAGCCGGTCTGTTCTCGGATTTCTGCTTTCAAAAGCAATGTTTTTCCCATAATCTTCTCACCTCAACTGGATTTCCATTCTGGCAGCTTCTCGAAAAATGGGATGCCCTGTCATGCATCCTGTTCAAATATTGTTGAACAAGTTACTAACCGATTCGTTTCTGTGAATTCTCTTTATCGCCTCGCCCAACATAGATGCTACGCTTAATACCTTAACATTGTCAACCTTTTTGGCCTGTTCACTCAATGGGATAGTGTCGGTAACTACTACTTCGTCAATTGGCGCTTCGGCCAGTCGTTCTAATGCCTGCGATGCAAAAACGCCGTGCGTGGCACCGACATATATTTTTTCAGCCCCACGTTCTTTAAGCAGACCGGCGGCACTGCACACTGTCCCGGCAGTGGCAATAATATCGTCGCACATCAGGATATTTCTGCCTTTGGCCTCACCTATCATTTCATTGGCCTCTACTTCGCTGCCGCTGACTCGTTTTTTGTGCACAATCGCCAGCTCTCCCCCAAGGTGCTCCGCGTATCTGGCTGCAATCTTCATATTGCCGACGTCCGGCGAAACCACCGTCAGGTTATTAATCTTCTTATCCCTGAAATACTTGTTCAATACCAGCTCACCCGTAAGGTGGTCAACTGGTATATCAAAAAACCCCTGCAGCTGCTTGGCGTGCAGGTCTATCGCCAATACCCTGTCGGCCCCGGCGGTCGTGATAAGATTAGCCACCAGTTTTGCCGTAATGGGCACACGCCCTTCGTCTTTCCTGTCCTGCCGGGCATAGCCGAAGTAAGGAATAACCGCCGTGATACGACTGGCACTGGCCCTGCGCAAACAGTCTAAATAAATTAACAACTCCATCAAGTGGTCATCAACAGGCTCACACGTTGACTGCACAACAAAGCAATCTCTGCCGCGAACATCATCCTCAACTCTGATGACCTTCTCTCCATCCGGAAATCTGTCTATCTGCGCGCCGCCGACCGGAATCCCCAAATACTTACAAACATCACTTGCTAATGCCGGATTACTGCTGCCGGAGAATATTTTCAGATTGTCCCTCAGAAACATCTTTCTCTGCCTTTCCGCCTAATTCATTTATACTTTCTTGCGAAACCACTGTCCCTGCATTTATATGTGAGCCGTCCTTTAGCTCAAGCGGCGCTATCAGTATTGCGCCGGAACCGATGTAGCAGTTATTGCCGATATTTGTTCGGCTGATCTTTTGGCCGTCGAAATTAGCCGTTATCGAGCCGGCCCCCACATTGACGTTTTCTCCCACAGTAGCATCACCGATATAACTGTGGTGCCGGGCCCGAACGCCATCAGCCAAGGTCGAATTTTTAACTTCCGTATGAACGCCCAACACAACATCATTTTTCAAAACTGTCCCGTGCCTCAGATAAGCAAAAGGCCCAATTCGACAGCCCTGGCCGATTTTGACTTCGCCGTGAATATATGTAAACGGCTCAATCACGGTATCCTGTCCGATTTGCGCTCTTGCATCTATCCAGGTATTAGCTGGGTCAACTATTGTTACGCCGTTTTCCATTAACTCCCGCTGGATTCGCCGCTGCATAATCTTACTCGCTGCGCTAAGCTCTGCTCTGCTGTTGATACTCACCGCCTCCTCGGGCTGAACCGCCGTAACCGCTATAACCTTATGACCCGTCCCAATAATACCAGAGAGCGCATCTGTCAGATAATACTCTTTTTTGACATTATCAGGCTTAACCTTCTCCAGAGCTTCGAAAAGGACTTTACTGTTGAACAAATAATAGCTCGGGTTAATTTCTTTGATAGCCAACTGTGTTTCTGTACAGTCACTGTCTTCAACGATACCCTGGATATTGCCGTATGCATCACGGATTATTCGCCCGTACCCGCTCGGGTCTTCCAGGACCGCTGTTGCCAATGTCGCCGCCGACTGCCCCGACTCGTGCTTTTCTATAAGTGTCTTCAATGTTTCGGCTCGAATCAAAGGCCCATCGCCGCAAAGTATCAGCATCTCGCCATCAAAATCCTTAAGATATTCCTTGCAGCACGAAACCGCATGGGCCGTTCCAAATTGCTCATCCTGTCGTACCCAGACAATATTGTCCCCCACTGCTTCGGTTTGCGGCTCGGCTGAGCTTGCCGAAGTCGAAGCAGAACGGCGGGGGTCAAATCGCTCTTTCACCTGCTCCGCCGAGAAGCCAACAACGACATATATCTTCGACACGTCGATTTCACGGCAGGCATCGAGCACGTATGCCAGCATAGGCCGTCCGCATACCTCATGCAGCACCTTTGCTAATTGGGTGTTCATCCTCGTGCTGACGCCCGCTGCTAAGATTATTGCTACCCTTTCAGCCATAAAATTGTACCTCATATCCCATCGTACTGTTCATCATTACGAGCAAAGCAAAACTGTCTTCTCTTTTAAATCGTCAATAATAAATAATAAATAATAAATTTCAAAAGCTACCCGACCAGGACTCGAACCTGGAACGTGGGCACCAAAAGCCCATGTGTTACCAATTACACCATCGGGTAATAAAATTGACTATTTTCTATTGAATATTCTGTTTTTCTCTCCAATAATCAATAGTCAATATCGAAGAACCGGCGTCGTCTGACGGAATCAATAATCAATCGGAAGTCACGGAGACCGTCTTGTCTCGGCCCGATTTGGCCCCGCCGGAGGCTTGAGTCAGCCACGCCGTGATACTGCTGACCCCAAAGAAATAAAAAAGCTAAACTTATAATTTTTACATTTTCAGTTTTAACTTTTCAATTCCTTCTTCGACCCCGTGCGACGGAGCGTTTTTTCAATTTCCGAACTATATCCGATTCGCGAAATCAAATCAACCCTTTTTCAGAAAAAATCATAAATATCCTGATAGTCTTCTCAAAAATAGCCGGAAGTCTCGTGCCCGGTGCGTATTAAGTGAATTCTAAATTCTAAATTCACAATTCTAAATTCATTTTCCTTTCCACCCACAAAACAAAACATTATAATGATGCATTATTAGCGAGTTTTCATTATGACGGCCAAAAAAGCTCTTTTTATGCGAGATACGAAACGACCTCATTGAAAAGGAGAAATAAGTATGTTGTTCTCAGATTTGCCACACCGGGACAACAGATTGCGTCAACTGCCCGGCGTGCTCAGCTTGTTTGCACAATGGTTAAAAATGCATCTAACCAATTCTTCCTTGGAAAAGTTTGATTTTTTTTGTTCTGACGTGCGTATTATTTACTGAAAGCGAATACCTTAAGAATGTTGGTCAATTTAGAAAGGCTCGATCGTGTTCAATACAAAAAGTCTGAGAAGTGCATTCATCGTGGCGACAGCGGCGATGTTAATGGCAGGTTGCGGACGCGCGCCAAAAGCCGAGGGAGACGGGCCAAAGATGGAGTTCGTTCGGATTCCAGCCGGTAGTTTCCGTATGGGCTCGCCAGCCTCTGAAGAAGGTCGAGATGATAACGAAGGCCCTGTCCATGAAGTTCGCATCACTAAGCCGTTCTACATGGGCAAATACGAAGTAACACAGGCCCAGTGGAAGGCGGTGATGGGAACAACGGTGGGTCAGCAGCGCGACAAGTCCGTTATCGTTATCCCTTGGAATCTGAAAGGAGAGGGCCCAGAACATCCCATGTACTATGTTTCATGGGCAGAAGCGGCGGAATTCTGCAAAAAGCTGGGCCGCAAGTTTCGCTTACCGACTGAGGCCGAATGGGAATACGCCTGCCGAGCCGGGTCGCAGACTCGCTTCTGCTATGGTGACGATCCTAATTACTCCGAACTTGACCAGTATGCCTGGTACTATGGCAAAAGCGATAATAAGACACATCCGGTAGGTCAGAAGAAGCCAAACGCATGGGGCTTGTATGACATGCACGGAAATGTCAATGAATGGTGCTCTGATCGGTATGCAGGGCTTGGTGGTTATAAAGTCTCCGAAAATGATGAAGATGTAAAGCTTCCTTCCAAATATTTTGGTCATGTTATTCGCGGCGGAAATTGGCTCTGGAAACCGGAGAAATGTCGGTCTGCAAGTCGCAGTGGCGGTAGGGACATACGTAGCGATTGGATCGGATTTCGCGTTGTATTTACAGGTGAGGTCGATGGTGACGAGAAGAGACTGGAAATTTCCCTGCCAAACAAGATCATCGAAGTCATTCCTGGCGCGCAGCAGGAATCCGGAGTTCAGCTTGGTGGTGGCTCGATCGTCACCGGAATTGTGCAAGACCAAGCCGGTATCCCAGTTGATGGCGTCCAGGTGGAAATCATACCGGTTGGGGATTGTTTTGGGCGTGTTTATGCTAAGGGTGAGTTCGAGTTTTACAGGTTGCACAGAAGTTCGAAGTCGGACTCGTATCGCTTGTTGGCGCGACACGAGCAGCGTAATCTCGCCGTGCTTATGGAAATCGAGGAAGATGCGAAGGCACTCGACGTCAAGCTCAAACCAGGTGTGGTTCTCAACGGCAAAGTCGTGGATGGTGATGGGAAAGGAATCAAAGAAGCGAGAGTCGTTATTACTAAATTCAAAACCTCCGATTGGTCCGGACGCTATCCGAGTTGGTTGAAAACTGATGCTGAAGGAAGATTTGAGTTCAGAGCATTGCCACCGGGGTATTACTATGTTCTGTCCGCGAATAAGATACACTACCTTGTTGGCCGAACCGAAGTTCGTTCCGAGAGTGTGCGTGATAATCATATAGACGGAATTTCAATTGTGCTTCCAAGGGGAAAGTTCTCGGTTTCAGGAGTGGTGGTTGATGCAAAAGGTAAACCGGTGCCTAATGTCTGGGTGTATTGTACCGGCAAAGGTCAGGCTGGTATCAACTCGCGCACTGACGCAGACGGGCGGTTCAAGGCTGATGGAATCTTCGAAGGACAGGTTGAAGTCATAGCAAACGTCAAAGGAGATGACGGACGCTGGTTATCCGGAGGCATCGACACCACGGCTGGAGCGACCGATGTCAGGGTGGTGCTTGGCACCGGTGGGGCGCCACCGCCCAAAGGCAGAGCGTGTTTTCCGAGTGAGACTGGCGTTTGGGTAGACGGGGCGGTTGTACCTATCTCGAAAGTTGCGCCGGGGCATCCTGTCGACGATTTTGCCCGTGCCGTGCCGACGGAGCCCTTCGGGCATGTTGAAAGAATCGAAGAGCACGTGGGCATATTCGAATGTCGCGATATAGTGCTTGAGAATGGAAATCGCCTCAGCGTTGTAGATGCGCACTGCTTCATGCTCGATTCTGGACGGTGGATCGCGGCACAAGACTTAAGAAACGGCCTCAGACTGAAAATATTAAATGGCACAGTTACTATAAAAAGCGCGACAACCAGAACAGCGCCTTTCGTCGGTAAGGTCTATAATCTGAAGGTTAAAGGCTCAGATCAGTATATGGTGGGAAAAGATGGAGTGATTGTACGTGATTATTGATGCAGTGCCTCAACAATTGTTCAGTCTGCGCATGAAAAGACCAGTGAGTTTAAGCGGGAAGAATTAAAGGTATCCGATAAATTGAGAATCCAACATCAAGCATCCAGCATCGTGCTTCGAGAATCCAGCATCAAGTATCTAACTTTAGCTCACTCGTAGGCAGTTTGGTTCACTTTAGTTCACTCCTCACAATTCGTCTTTGGTCTTGTTTCTTGATATTCGTTAAGATAGGTAAAATTTTCTGTCACTTTTCGATCAAAAGCGAGGGTACCCTCGAGTAAAAATCAGAATTTTTGAAAATTTTTTAACCATCTTGCTGACATCGAGTTACGAGAATCACGAATCGATATTTGATGACTTTTTTCGTATCAAAAGCGTTGGTAGCTCTAATTATAGAGGCGCTGTTTTTTGCCTCCGGCGGAACAAATAACAAAGGAGCAGTTACAAATGACTACCGAATCCCAAATTTATCCCGTGAGATGTCACATGCCTAACTCACCGGGACTACAATCCGCTATCCGCTGTACGCTATACGCTACACTCTATACGCAATACACTTCACACTTCACGAAATACAATCTACGAAATATTACGTACGAATTTATCAGAAAAAAATGCAAAACAAACCCAATTTCCCGGACACCCCAATGAACGTAAATATTTATTATACAAAGGCATATAACAATGAAACCGCCTTAAGGCGGGGAAAAAACAAACCCAATCAAACCCAATTCAAACCCAATCTCCGAAAAGCCAAAATGAATGTAAACTCACTTATAACAAAGGATTACAGAAAAAAGGATGATTTCGCAGTCCAAAAAAACAAACCCAATTCAAAGCCAATTTCTTCAAAGGCCAAAATGAGAGCAAACGTTTTTGTCACAAAGAATTATGAGAATAAAACCACCCTCAGGACCCAAAAAAACAAACCCAATTCAAACCCAATCAAAGCCTGTCCTGAGCGCAGTCGAATGGGCCAATTTCAAAAGCCCATAAGCGCACCAAAGGCCTGCCCTGAGCCACGCCGAAGGGAATGGCAAGAAAATAAGGCTGACATGGTCACTTATCGCAGGCATGAATATGATGGATCTGAACGAGTCGGGACTCGAAGCCTTGACGGCTATACTCGCTCTACGGCTACTTTTATTTCGCGCAGGGCCCGGGACCAGCTTTTTCCCTCCGTCCAGCCCCACGCCCTTGCCGTGGCAACCTTTATCGCCGTTCCCAGCGCAGAACCCGCATCGGATTTGTCTTTAAGGCCCTTCAAGAAGCCGGCTAACAGGAAATCGCCGCAGCCGACCGTAGATAATACCCTTCCGCGGCCAATACATCGGCCCTGCCAGGCGCCTTTGTTCGTAACGACTACGCCGCCCTTTTGGCCGCGACTTATAAGGACAATCTCAGCTTTGTCCAACAGTTTACGACCGGCCTT
>Ga0307430_1003333_pt1 | contig 10037 bp, 10 predicted proteins | sample SalMarWE160130MG_FD_202159 | JGI IMG/M metagenome (GOLD analysis project Ga0307430, IMG submission 202159) | Salt marsh sediment microbial communities from the Plum Island Ecosystem LTER, Massachusetts, United States - WE1603-130 | ecosystem: Environmental > Aquatic > Marine > Intertidal zone >... | reverse complement strand
AACTGCAGAAGTCCGCATTCCGCGACCAACTCGCGCTCGCGGATGAACTGGACCTCCCCGTTATCATCCACTGCCGCGAGGCGATTGACGACGTGATCGAAGTGATTCAAGACGCGCGGTTCCAAGGTACGGCCGTACGCGGCGTCATGCATTGTTTTTCCGGAAACTGGACAACGGCGGAACGCCTTTTGGACCTTGGACTCTTCCTGTCCTTTACGGGAAACGTCACGTTCAAACCTCGCGCTTCGGATGATCCGGAAGATCACGTGCACCGCGTGATCGAACGCATGCCGCTTGACCGCATGATGATCGAGACCGATGCGCCGTGGCTCGCGCCGACGCCGAAGAGAGGGGATCGGAACGAACCGACGTATGTCGAATACGTCGCGAATATGATTGCTGAACTTCGAAACGTTTCCCCGGCTGCAATCGCCCAAGAGACCACAAAGAACGCGACATCATTTTTTAACCTTGACCGTTTCATGCAATCCTGAGAAAAGACAGGGGGACCTTTTACATGGGAGATGTACAATGCGCCACATCCTTTGCATTGCACGCCACGCGAAAGCGGACATTGAACAGGTGAACGGCAAGCTCGTTGACCGAGAACTGACCGCCGAGGGAGAGAGGCAGGCTCATCGAATCGCGAATACGGTTCGTCGGCGTTATGGAACGAACGACCTCTGTATTGACTCCTCGGGGGAAAAACGCGCCATGGACACGGCGCGGTGCGTATCACACGACCTCGGCGACAAGCCCGTATTCGAGGCGGCGTACATGAATTCTTCCATCACTCCGTTTGATGCTGAGTTGAAGCAGAGGCTTGAATCAACGGATCACTGGTGGGGCGTATTCTTGCTCATCGCACATTTCGCCTTCATCGATGAAGCCTATATGCTCGTCGGAAACGAGTACGATTTTAAGAGGCTCGGTTCAATTCCACGGGAGTTTCCGTACGGCTCAATGGTCATCATCGACGTTGACGCGCACACCGTCGAATACGTTTCGAACGACCGGTCCCCCTAAGGCCGGTCGTTTGTTGTTGAGTAGTGATAGTATGAAAAACCCCGCATCCTGCCTTTCGGCCCGGAGCGGGGTAGTAGGTGTCGGTTGGGTAAAGCCGACGATGATTGGCGTGCTGCGCCGGCACGCTGAGGTACCCTGACGTTAACGACGTACGTAAGTAAATCATATTTTTCGAATCTTGTCAAGCTTTTTACTTATCCGCTCTATATTAAAGATTACGATAATTTCGCTCAATAAAGCTCTATTTTTTTAAATTAAAGTCATGCGCCCTTGACAAATTTGCCTTATTTGTGTATACTGCATTTCAACGGTGAGCTGCCTGGAACCACATAGAATTATCCTTTCCGTGCGGCGGATAGCTATGGAGGTCACAAAAAAACCATCAGGGATAAATTGTCCCTGAATCAGCAGCCCACTGCGTGTCGCACAACAAAAAACTCGTACACCCCGCTCATATAATGACGCGGGGTGTTCTTATTGAAGCAGGTTTTAACATTTCCTTGACATACATCCTCTTCCTGCTAAGTTCCACACAGAACCTTCGGAAGGAGAACAACGTGAGCAAACCGGGCGGATTCTTTGACCTCGATGGAACATTCGTTCGATGGCAGTGGAGCCATGCGTGGATCGTCGCTCTAGCAAACGCGGGATTGATTGAACGCGTCGTACTCGACCGGACGGATGAAGCGCTCGTGGCGTACCGTAAACGCCAGGGGGATTTCGATGTCTTCGTGAACGAAATGGTTCAGACCTTCTTCGATGAAGAGCGTCTGGTCGGCGTCCGCGTCTCGGATGTGGAATACGTCTCCCAACGACTTGCCGTGGACGGCGGGGATTACGTTCACGTCTTTGCGCGCGAACTGAACGAAGCTGCGCGCGAGCTTGGCTACGTGTGCGCTATCGTGACCGGGTCACCAACCATCGCCGCTCGGGCGTTCGCTGATAAGCATGGAATCCCAATCGTCCTGGGAACGAACTTGCCGAACGATGGTCAGCGTTACACCGGCGGGAATGTAAGCCACTGGATGGGGCGCAAGCACATAGCCGTCCAGCAGATCGCAAAGGAGCATGACATCGACCTATCACGCTCCTTCGCCATCGGCGACTCAGAGAGCGACGCGAAGATGTTCGAGCGCGTCGGATACTCGATCGCCTTTAACCCGAACATGGGCCTTAAGCGGCTCGCGCACGGCAAGTGGCCCATCGTCGTAGAACGAAAGCTGATCTACGCAACCTCGTGGTCGAAAAAAGGCCGCTATGTTCAAGCGGATCTCGTCGACTGTCTTCCTGCTCCGCTCGGCGAAGCTCTCACGAATCGCTTGAATAAACTCGAGCTCCTCGCCTGACCACTACCCTCTCAAGATGTCTGTCTTGAGAGGGTTTTGACATTCTCTCCCTTTTCATACTCAAACATCTCGACCCAGCCCCCCTGATACATACGAGATGCCGCGACCACCCGCTACGGCGTCACCCCGAGCGACGGAGCGCCAAAAGGCTCCAAATAGAAGCGGAACGTCATCGCGACGAGTCGAGGGGTCCCTTTCGTGCCTCCGGAACCACTTTTTGAAGAAACCTCACGCCACGTAACGAAAGCACTATGTCCTTGCTTTAGTATTCTGTTGTTGAAAAAAGTATCCTTCGACCTCCACACCAAACGAGTTTGATGCAGGGATTGCTCAGGGTGACGTCGCAGCGGTGGGAGTCGCGGTCGTGCAAATGGGATATAGCCATCATAAGGATAGAATAAGAATACGGAGGCGGATCAGAACGATGCCGGTCTGTCAAGTAGACTGCGACTTGCAATCTCCACTAAACAGTATCCTCTAAAATTCGATACCCTTGAAATGATTATTGAACTTCGCTATACTCGCGGCGCCCGTATGGAAGAGCCGAATCACAATGACAGCGATATATCCCATTGGGAAGCATTGGGAATAACCGCGGATGTCATCGCAACAATCCTCGTCCTCACAACGCTCTTTGCTTACGGAGGAGTCATGGCGGATCGATTTCTGGGAACGAAATTCATCTTTACCGTCATCGGATTCATCCTCCTCATCGTACTCGGTTACCGGATCATTTTGAAAAAAGCTCAGCGCATCGCAAAGCGGATGGAGCGTACGAATAAAACAACGACGAAACAGACATGAACGTCCCACTGTTTGCAGAACCGATATTCCACATAGGAAGCTTCGCCATTACGAACGCGTATATTAATGCAACGATTCTTACGGCGGCACTCGTTATCTTTGCCGTTCTGTTCAACAAAAAGATAAGAGAGATTCCGGGGCGCTTTCAAACCATGCTGGAAGCGTTATTTGAAACGTTATTCGGTTTTTTTGATCAAGTGACGGGAAGCCGTGAAAAAACGAAGCGTTTTTTCCCGCTCATTGCGTCGCTCTTCTTTTTTATCCTCCTCTCAAACTGGATGGGTCTTTTGCCGGGAACAGGCTCCATCGGACAATGGCAGATGCACCATGGGGAAACGACCCTCGTCCCGCTCCTCCGTCCGGCAAACAGCGACCTGAACCTCACCTTGGCCATGGCGCTCGTCTCCGTTATTTCCTCGCACGTCTTCGGCGTCATTACCATTGGTTTCTTTGCGCACTGGAACAGATTCTTTCAATTCGGAACCATCTGGAAAGCGGTTCGGAGCTTTAAGCCGATGGACATCGTCGTGAGTCTCGTGGAATTCGTCGTCGGCCTCATCGAATTCGTATCGGAGATCGCGAAAGTCCTGTCGCTCTCCCTGCGTCTCTTCGGAAACATCTTCGCGGGAGAAGTCTTGATTACGGTGATCGGTTCTATCATGGCGTTCGCCATGCCTCTTCCGTTTATGCTTCTGGAAATCATCGTCGGCGTGGTTCAAGCAACGGTCTTCGCCATGCTGAGCCTGGTCTACGTTTCCATCCTCACGGATAAACCGCACGGAGGCGACGAACATGAACCGAAAGCGCTGGATGCGGACAACCTCATCGGAGAAGAAGCTCTCTACAACGAATCCCTCACGTAGGAACGAGAGGGGAGTCCCGATGTGCATCGGAACTGCCATCTCATTCTTAATCCGGGTAACGAGACGACGGTAAACAATATCAACCACGTCGATCTCCGCACTCAACATCGTATGGAACCAGAAGCCATCAAGCTCATCGCCAAAGCGTTCGCCATTGCCGTCGGCGGGTTCGCGCCCGCACTCGCCATTGGCCGCATTTGCGCAAAAGCCATGGAATCCATCGGCCGGAATCCGGAATCAACAGGCAAACTCTTCGTCCCGATGCTCCTGGGCGCCGCGTTCGCGGAAGCCATCGCCATCTACGCACTCGTGGTGGTGTTTACATTGTAATGCGTTCTTATGCACTCGCTGAAGACATTTCGGCGAGTGAGCTAAGGGTGCATTCGGATAGAAAAGGCGGGTAGCTTCTATTCCAAATTCCTTCTTCCAAATTCTATGTTTATCGAAATCGCCCACGCGGCCAGTGAAGCCGCCTCCCACGAAGCTGAAACCGGCCTGCTCGGCACGTTTGGGTTGGATTGGAAACTCTTCCTCGCTCAGCTCATTAACTTTTCCGTTATCGTCTTTGTCCTGACGAAATGGGTCTACAGACCGCTTATCAAGACAATGGACGAACGGAAGAAGAAGATTGATGACGGCGTGAAGAACGCGGAAGTTGCGGAGAAAAAACTCCTATCGGCAAAAGAGGAGGAAGAGAAGATCATCAATAGCGCGCGCGCCGCCGGAAAAGAGCATGTCGATGAAGGGAGGAAAAAAGGAGATATGGAGCGACAGCATCGCGTTGAAGCTTCCAAGGCCATTATCGACGCGCAGCTCAAAGAATCAAAGGAACGGATTCAACGGGAGGCGGATGAGGCAAAAAAGCAGGCGGAGAGAGACGTGGCCAAGCTCGTGCTCGCCGCAACGGAGAAGCTCATGAAGACGACGCTCGACGAAAAACAGCACCGGAGGCTCATAGAAGATTCGATTAAGGAGCTGGAAAAATCGCATGGCTAACATCCAATCACCGAACATCTACGGCACGGCGTACGTCGACGCGCTCCCGGAGCACGTTAACGGCGTTTTGGAACTCCAGGCGGCAAGCGGTCTGCTCCAAGACGCTCCGAGCATCTCTTCGTACCTTCTCGATCGCTCCATTCATACGGACGATAAAGCGCGTGCGCTGAGCATCGCCCTTCCCGACGCCTCGGATGAAACGCGCCATTTCATTCTCCTCCTCGCGCATGAAGGCGCATTAAAAAACTTGGAGCGCATTATCAAACGGACGAAAGAGATCTACGCGGAACGGGAAGATCGCGTTCTCGCTGAAGTGACGAGCGCCGTACCGCTCATGAACGATGAGCTTACGAACATCGCGAATGCGCTGCATGCACGGCTGGGGAAAGCGGTTCTCGTTGAAACGGCCGTCGATGAAACGCTCCATGGCGGCATTACCGTACGGATAAACGACTGGTTCTATGATGCGAGCCTGAGAGGACGCATGGAGCGGTTGAAACAGCACCTGGCGACCGGCAGCTCGTAGCCGATAGCCCGTCTCCAAAAAAATACTCAATCAATATTCCAAATACCGGATACCGGATAAAAAAGATACACTCCCATTACACCCCAAACCAGAATACATCTATGACTCCCAAAGAAGCCTCAAAGACCGCAACCTCCGCCCACGACATCGTGGAGCAGCTTAAGCGGCAAATCAAATCCTTCTCGACCACGGCGGCCGCGGAGGAAACGGGACGCGTTCGCGAAGTCGGCGACGGCATCGCCAAGGTCTCCGGGCTGTCGAATGCCAGCTCCATGGAAATGCTCGCATTTCAAAGCGGCGTGATGGGCGTTGCGCTGAACCTTGAAACGGATCAGGTCGGCGTACTCGTGCTCGGAAGCACGGAGCACGTGAGCGAAGGTGATACGGTCAAAGCCACCGGAAAAATCTTGAGCATACCTGTCGGCAAGCAAATGACCGGACGCGTGATCGATCCGCTGGGAAATCCGAAAGACGGACTGGGCGATATCAAGACGAAAGACGCCTACCCCGTGGAAAAAGTCGCGCCCCGCGTAATGACGCGCGAGCCCGTAAGCGTTCCGCTCATGACCGGCATCAAAGCCATTGATTCCATGATTCCGATCGGGCGCGGACAGCGCGAACTCATCATCGGCGACCGCCAAACCGGAAAAACAGCCATTGCCGTTGATACGATTTTAAATCAAAAAGGCGAGGGCGTTCACTGCGTGTACGTGGCCATCGGTCAGAAAGAGTCTAAAGTCGCAAAGATCGTACAGCGGCTGAAGGAGGAGGGGGCCATGGAATACACGACTATCGTGACGGCCGGCGCATCAGAAGCGGCCGCGCTCCAATTCATCGCTCCCTACGCCGGTTGCGCGATCGCGGAATGGTTCATGGATCAGGGGGAAGACGCGCTCATCGTGTACGACGATCTCTCAAAGCACGCTTGGGCGTACCGCGAAGCGTCTCTGCTCCTTCGGCGTCCTCCGGGACGCGAGGCCTATCCGGGCGATGTGTTCTATCTCCATTCCCGTCTGCTGGAACGTTCGGCGCGCCGGAACGAAGAGCATGGAGGCGGATCCATCACCGGACTTCCCATCATCGAAACGCAGGCCGGCGACGTTTCCGCATACATTCCCACGAACGTCATCTCCATCACGGACGGTCAGATCTACCTTGAGAGCGATCTGTTCTACAAGGGCATCCGTCCCGCATTGAACGTGGGGCTCTCCGTATCGCGCGTGGGAGGCGCCGCACAGACCAAAGCCATGAAGAAAGTCGCGGGACAGCTGCGGCTGGATCTCGCGCAGTTCCGGGAGCTGGAGGCATTTTCGCAATTCGCGACGGATCTCGATGAATTGACGAGGAATCAAATTGAACGCGGCCGACGAACCGTTGAGATCCTGAAACAGGGACAATACGAGCCCATGGAGCTCGCGCATCAGGTAGCCGTTATTTTCGCCATTACCAAGGGTCTCGTTGATGAGGTTCCCGTAGAAAAAATCCCCGAGTGGGAAAAAGGATTTCATGAATATCTTGATGATCAGGCCGTAGACCTCATGAACGAAATTCGGAAGGAGAAGGCGCTGAACGACGAACTGAACGGGAAGTTGGAGAAGGCGGTCAAGGATTGGAATGGAATCTTCATAGCGACGCCGTAAGCATATGAATATCAAATATCGAATGACGAATGGCGAATATCGAAAAGGCTCGATGAAGATCCGAATCATCCGTAAGAGCGTTTCGATATTCGATATTCAAATTTCGATATTCTGACACTATGCCCGTATCAACCAGACTCATCCGACGGCGCATCAAATCCGTCACGAACACGAGAAAGATCACCAAAGCCATGGAGCTCGTGGCGGCTTCGAAGATGAAAAAAGCCGTTCAGCTCACGCTATCTTCGCGAGACTACGCCGGAACGGCGCGCGCGATCGTGGATGAAATCCTCCATTACGTCGACCCGGCAACGCACGCCCTCCTTACGGGAATGCGAGAAGACGGAACCGCGAAAACATCGGAGAAGCTCAACACGCTCGTCATCGTGTGCTCATCGGATCGCGGATTGTGCGGGGGATTCAATACGCACTGTTTGAAGAAAACGCTCTCATTCCTCAAGCAGCGGAGCGATGATGATCTTAAAATAATTACCATCGGCAAAAAAGTGAACGGCGCGGTGAAGCGATCGGGGTACGACATCACAGCCACATTCGAATCCATTTCGAACGCTCCGTCCTTTGCAGGATCGAAACCGATCGGTTCGCTCGTCGTTCAGGAATTCATCGAAGGCAGTGCGGATCGCGTATTCATCGTCTTCATGGATTACAAGAGCGCCCTTACGCAAATACCCACCGTCGAGCAGATATTGCCCCTCATTCCGGAAGATGAGATCCAGGAAGCTCTCAAGCGAAGCAGGAAATCGGGCGAATCGGACATATCGTTTGAACCGGATCCGAGCGTCGTCTTAAATAAGCTCCTTCCGAAGCTCGTTGAAACGCGCGTGTACCAGGCGCTCCTCGAATCTTCCGCATCGGAACACTCTTCACGCATGATGGCCATGAGAAGCGCGACGGATAATGCGACGAATATGATCGATGACTTAACGCTCACGTATAACCAGGCGCGACAGGCGGGAATCACGCAGGAAATCTCGGAAATCTCCGCCGGCAAAGCAGCGTTGGAATAATATGAAATATAATCTTAACAACGAACAAATATCGAATATTGAATGCCGAATATCGAAAATCTTATGTTGCCAGCATTTCCTTTAACGCGCCTTTTCGATATTCGAAATTCGAAATTCGATATTAATAATTATTATGTCTGAAAAGAAACAACAAGGAATCGTCTCACAAGTCATCGGCGCGGTCGTCGACGTCGCGTTTGAGGGCGATATGCCGCCGATCTACACCGCACTCCACATTGAACGGAAAGACCAGCCCACGCTCGTTCTGGAAGTGGAACAGCACATTGGCGGCGGGAAGGTGCGTACGATCGCCATGGATACGACGGACGGACTGAAGCGCGGCATCCCGGTCCTGAATACCGGAGCGCCGATCAGCGTACCCGTTGGAAAAGAAACCCTCGGCCGCATGTTCAACGTAACGGGAGATGTCGTAGACGGCGGGAAGGAAGTGAAAGCGAAAAAGCGGTATCCGATCCACCGAGACCCGCCCGCGTTCAAAGATCAGTCCACAAACTTCGAAGTCCTGGAAACGGGGATCAAGGTCGTTGACCTCATCTGTCCGTTCCTGAAGGGCGGAAAAGTCGGTTTGTTCGGCGGAGCCGGAGTGGGGAAGACGGTTATCATCATGGAGCTGATTCGCAACATCGCCACGGAGCACGGAGGATTTTCCGTATTCGCCGGCGTCGGAGAGCGGACGCGCGAGGGGAACGACCTCTATCGAGAAATGAAGGAGTCCGGCGTGATCGACAAGACGGCGCTCGTGTTCGGACAAATGAACGAACCCCCGGGAGCGCGCGCACGCGTGGCACTGACCGGCCTTTCGCTCGCAGAATATTTCCGGGACGAGGAGGGACAGGATGTTCTGCTCTTCGTAGACAACATCTTCCGCTTCACGCAAGCCGGCTCGGAAGTCTCCGCTCTCCTCGGACGCATCCCGTCCGCCGTGGGATATCAGCCGACGCTCGCAACGGAAATGGGCGTGCTCCAAGAGCGCGTCACATCAACGAACAAAGGGTCCATCACATCCGTTCAAGCCGTGTACGTGCCTGCGGACGACCTTACGGACCCGGCACCCGCCACAACGTTCGGACACCTGGATTCAACGGTCGTGCTCACGCGCTCCCTCGCAGAACTCGGCATTTATCCGGCGCTCGATCCTCTGGACTCCACGTCGAGCATTCTCGATCCGAAGATCGTGGGCCAGCGCCACTACGATGTGGCGCGCGGCGTTCAAAAAGTTCTTCAGCGCTACAAAGATCTCCAGGACATCATCGCTATCCTCGGAATGGAAGAGCTTTCCGATGAGGATAAGAGCGCCGTAACGCGCGCACGGAAAATCCAGAAGTTCCTGTCTCAGCCGTTCTTCGTCGCGGAAGTGTTTACCGGAAACCCCGGCAAGTACGTGAAGCTCGAAGACACGATTACGGCATTCGAAGAAATCCTGGAAGGGAAGCACGATGACAAGCCGGAGCAGGCCTTCTATATGAAAGGCGGGATTGATGAAGTGACGAAATAGAACTGTTACATTGTTGAATTGCCATATCGTTAAACATGCAGAAAACAATTCGGCAATGTAGCCATTCAACAATAGTATTATGCATTTCAAGCTCGTAACGCCCGAGAGGGTCCTCTTCGAAGAAGAGATTATTCAGGCGACCCTGCCTACAGAGAACGGAGAGGTGACCATCCTGGATCATCACATCCCCATCGTTTCGAATCTCAAAGCGGGCGTTGCGGAATTAACGCGCAAGGACGGGAGCATCGAAGACGTGGCGCTTTCCGGCGGTTTCGTTCAGGTCGGTGAAGGC
>Ga0307430_1003328_pt1 | contig 10042 bp, 6 predicted proteins | sample SalMarWE160130MG_FD_202159 | JGI IMG/M metagenome (GOLD analysis project Ga0307430, IMG submission 202159) | Salt marsh sediment microbial communities from the Plum Island Ecosystem LTER, Massachusetts, United States - WE1603-130 | ecosystem: Environmental > Aquatic > Marine > Intertidal zone >... | reverse complement strand
TACGATTACGAACTAAAAAAACAAAAGGATGTGGTTCAAGAATAGCTACATTGACAATGGTCTACAAACTGGCACTTGAAGCACAAAAGACCTGGAGAAAATTAAGGTGCTATAAATTAATACCATTTGTTATGAAACGTAAGAAATTTATTGATGGTGTACTTGATAAGATGACAGCTTAGGTATTGTCCGGAGGATGTGTGATTTCTTCATCCACAACTATTGACAATATCTCCAATATCCATAGTCATTATACACCAATGTCAATATCAAAAAACCATTAATTGTAGCTAATTTTATAATCTGAGTCAAGTTTCCTGAAGCCCGGAAAAGCCTAAATTAGTACTAATCAAAAAAATCAAACAAAAATCCGTTGAATAGCCATATTGCAGTAAGCTGCAATTACCGGTGGTGGCCTGCCTTTCGCAACAAGATAATTTATTATCCTGGAAATATGCTACATATCTGTAATAAAAGCAATTATCATTTATAAAGAACTCACAGCCCCCCCCCCGCCTTTCCCTCACTCCATCCATCATCTCACGATTGGCCTTTCCGGGCACCACCATAGGATACACGTTTTCAGTACATGGAATCGGTATTTCGATAAGCAGCGTCCCCTGTTCTGTGCAGGCCTGTTTAAACACCGATAGAATCTCATCCGCTTCTGTAGGCCTGATTCCCTTTATACCGAACTCCCCGGCCAAGGCGGAAAAATTCATTTATTTGTTGAAACTGTCCCACAGCAGTGGTTACTATTATGTCCGCCGAATCGTTTGTTTAAAAAATCCTACAGAATAAACCAAATCCAAGATTATTTAAAATAAAGGAATATTCTGGATTATTAAAAAAAGAATAATCTACAGGAATTACGCAGGTGTATTCTACATATATACCCAGCCAAGAAAAAATATAAAATCCCGCTTTAATTCCTGTGCCAATTTGATATAAGCAAAAATTTTCTATATAATTGTTATCTGAAGATCCATAATATAAATAAATACCTAAATGTGGTTGTATGAAAAAGGGATCAAATATAAATCTTGTATATACACGAATAGGCATATGAGCACCCAATGAATAAGATAAAAAAAACTCTTGGCCCAGATAGCAGCTTATTTCTAATCCTACTGTTATATTATTATTGATATAATAGCCGACATCGATATAGAGTCCACCAAAAATATTAAAAAAGTCTCCGGTATTAACATTTATATTGTTTCCTAAATATAATTCAATAGTTTTTCATTTTCTTCGGTATATGCTACAGTGATTAATAAAAATAATAGAATTATTAAAAATGTTGATTTCATTAATTAGCCATCAATTGAATTATTGTCCATGAGCTTTAATATTTTAATAAACCACATATTTTGCTGCTATGATGGTTCCTCTTTCTTTCATTCAATAATCTATGAACCTATATTCTTAAACAATTTAATAGGCAAAATTTGTTACTTTAATTATAGATAAACTCATAATACCATACAAACATTTTAAATAAAAAAGTGGTATGAAAACCAAACAAAATCGTGTTTAAATGCCTATTATTTTGGAATGCAAAGCCATGTGCTTTACTTATAAGATGCGATACATTCTCCTCAAATAACCAGTCATGATCATTCAAACTAAATTTACCACCACCCTCCGCCTTTCCCTCACTCCATCCATCATCTCACGATTGGCCTTTCCGGGCACCACCATAGGATACACGTTTTCAGTACTTGAAATCGGAATATCGATGAGCAGCGGCCCCTTTTGTGTACATGCCTGTTTTAATGCGGTCGGAAAATCATCCGCTTCTGCAAGCTTTATTCCCTTTATACCGAACTCCCTGGCTATGGCGGCAAAATCCACTTTTTTCTCAAACCGCGTGGCCGCATATATTTTATCATAAAACAGCTCCTGCTGCTGACGCACCAGACCCAGCTCATTATTGTTAAACAGGATTATACTGATATTCAGATCCAGTTCCGCCAGTGTAGCCAGCTCCTGAATGTTCATATACAGTGAGCCGTCACCGCTGATGCAGAGGATTTGTTTGCCGGGATTTGCTAATGCTGCTCCGATAGCTGCGGGCAGGCCGAAGCCCATTGTACCCAATCCCCCTGAGGTCAACAAGGTGCGGGGACGTGAAAAGCCATAACCCTGCGCCGTCCACATCTGATGCTGTCCCACATCGGTAGTCACTATGGTGTCGGCCGGCACAAGAGAGTTTATCTGCTGCAGCAGCGTGAGCGGGTGACGGACACTGCTTTTTCCGGACTGCAAACCGGGATAGCAGCCCTGAATTCTTCTCACCTCTGTTATCCATGAGCTGCGTTCCTGTTTATGAATTAAAGGCAGCAGTTCCTGAAACACATCTTTGAGATTCCCAACCAGAGAAAGATCCGCTTTTTTAATCTTGTCAATTTCCCGCTCGTCGATATCAATATGAATAATTGTTGCCTGCGGGCAAAATTCAGCAACCTTACCGGTAGCTCTGTCATCAAATCGCACACCCAAGGCAATTAATAGATCGATCTCATCCGGAATATGATTGGTGGCGCGTGATCCGTGCATACCGAGCATACCCAAAAACAGGGGATCACCCGCAGGAAAACAGCCCAGACCCATCAGTTTGGACACAAGCGGTATATTACTTATCTTTGCCAGTGTGAAAAGCTCTTTACAGGTTTCCGAAGCAATAATACCCCCACCCACATAAAGCAGAGGCCGCCGGGCCGCATTAATTACCTGCGCAATTTCTTTTATGCTATCCGAGTCTTGCAGTTGTATTTTTCTTTTAACTCCCGCTTCAGGCCATGCTATAAACTCTGCTTGGGCAAGCTGCACGTCTTTAGGTATATCTATAACAACCGGCCCCTGCCTGCCGCTTTGCGCAACACTAAAGGCTTCCGGTATCACAGTAAGCAAATCCTGCACGTTGGTCAGCAAATAGCTTTTTTTTGTAATAGGCCCGGTGAGTGCAAACGTGTTAATCTCCTGAAAAGCATCTGTTCCTATGAAGGCTGTCGGCACCTGCCCGCAGATGACGATCATGGGCACTGAGTCCATCTTGGCATCGGCCACAGCTGTGAGCACATTTGTCACACCGGGTCCGGAAGTAACAAAGCACACGGCTGCCTTGCCCGTAGAACGTGCCATGCCATGGGCAATAAAGCCTGCCCCCTGTTCATGGCGGGCTAAAACATGTTGAACCCGACTCTTGGCCAAAGCACGGTACAGAGGTAGATTAGCTCCACCGGGAATCCCTGCAACGATCTCTATTCCCTGTCTTTCCAGTAATTTAATAATCAGTTCCGCTCCTCGCATTTTCATAAGTCTTCTCCTCCTAAAAGTTGTTTTTTTTAGGGAAGCGGCTACAAACGGTATGGATATCACATCCGCTGTGGCCTCGCATCTAAAGAAGTCTTACCTGCAAGGGCATAAAAAAAGCCCCTGCAGGTTTACACCTCCAGGGGCTCATTCTTCCCTAAACTATCCTACCCTTATGTCCTCCGGTGCAAACCTGGTGCGAGATGAGTTACTACTACTACGACTACTAGAACGAGAACATTTAAATTTAGGTTTGCACGAAATATATTCATAATTTATACCCTGAAACGAATATAATCATTTTTGATTAAAATTGTCAAGAGAGTGAATATAAGGAATTATACTATGTTGAGGAAATTGCAAAACTAAAAATATATTAAGTTAGTAAAATACTTATTCTTTATACCATAATAAGCTATCAATTTCCATTTTAAGAGCTTCTTGCAAAAATATTATTTTTGCAAGAAGCTCTGTTAACAATAATTTAAATTAGGAACACAGATTACACGAATTTACACTAAATCCTATTCGTGCCGATTAGTAAATATTAGTGGCTAAGGCTGAGTTTTCCACCAAACCTGACATTTAAAAATATCTTTTGTAGCTGGATCAAACACATAAAAATCATCATTATAAGGACTATAACCAACAATCTTGTCTTTGAACTGTCTGGCATTAGTATCACCTACTCGATAAAAAACATTATTATAACCATACATTACGACTTTTCCATCGTAATTCTCCATAATAACCGACATTCCTCCATTTAAAAAATGCACTGAACCCGGTTTTATTTCACCAAAATAATGAACATAATAATTATCAATTGCAGTATTGCCCCCGCCCCCTAGCTCTGGAAAATCGCTTGCAGGAATTACAATTCCGATAACCTGATTATCCCACATTCTTCTTACGATTAAAATAACTACATCTGGTCCATTTTCGTAAAAAGCGGCATTCTCCAAAATATATTCTTTACCCGAATCATCAATCCGACATGAATCATCTTCACCTGGACTAGGAGTTAGCGTAAGATCATTATCATATGCTGTTGTTAGTATTTGGAAATAATTAGGTGATTCAGTATAAAGCACATAAAAAAGCAATGAATCGAAATTACGAATTATAATGTGATCTCTACTGGAAGCAGCAATATTTGTAGTATTCCACGTAAAATCAGAAAAACTCATACTATACGTACCGACTAAAGCCCGTCCGGGGCTGCCTGCATAACACATATGAATAGAACCTAAATTTATATCTTCATATTCACTTAATACATCAAATTCGGTATTTAACACAAGCACTTTTCTATTGCCGGATTCCGGTTTATATAATACAAATATAAAATCATTTGTAGTTCCGTCATTTATAACAAACATATCGTAATTATTCTTAATAGAATTATCAAAGCTATTATTTAAATTCTTAATTAGCTTTATGTCTGGCAGGAAATCCGGAAATGTTGATAAGAACAAAAAATCACAGCTTACTATGATAAAGGAAAATGATGCTAAGAGAAAACTTAAAAATAGCACTTTCATCTGACTACTCCTTTAAAGCAATAAAATAATATCAGAAGTTTTCTTAATAATTTTAAAATTACCAGCAATAAACTGCAATTAAATTGTCCTTTTCTATCATTGGCATAATTTTTATTTTTTTAATAAATTTTACCCCTGAGAAATTACATTTAATCGCAATAAAAATAACTTATTGAGGAAATTGCAAGACTCAAAATATATTAAGTTAGTAAAATACTTATTCTCTATACCATAATAAGTTAGCAATTTCCATTTTAGGAGCTTCATGTAAAAATATTATTTTTGCATGAAGCTCCATTATTATAATTATAGGTTATTTTATAACTTATTTCATATTTTTTAAAATCTAAGAAACCGAAAAACTCCCAAATTAAGACTAATGAAAATCAAAGAATCAGGCAAAAATTTATTTATTGTGTTTTCACCCTTGCTCTACCTTGCCTTAGAACAAAAAAAACATTATTATTCATTAAAAATTATTTGGAGCTGCCTTCTTGATTTTAACAGTCCTTATCACCTGCCACGTTCCTTTATTAAAGTCAAGCCGATTTTTTATCAAGCCGAGGCTGGGATATCACCACATGGCAGCATGATGGCCGGAATTTCATTAGGGAAGATATAATTTCAAAATCTTTTGACAGGTTGAAAAAAAAGATTCCATAATAATATTTATTAATTAAGGACAGATGGTTTTAAAAATATATAATCCGAGCACATTCAATTTTTGCTGTACTTTTTCCTTTTAAGCGGTCTGATTCAACTATAAGGCAGGCTGCTGTGGCAGCCTGCCTTATGTGTAAAATATCTCTCATGTAAAAACGATCCGGATTCATTTTAATTATAGAATGCTACTTTCCCTTTTTAACGGGAATCCATATCTCAAACGGCACATCATCGGAATTTTCTTCTGTAGGTAGGTACACCTCAATTTCTTCATCTCCCGAATGAGTATAATCGGTCGCGGGGAACCAATCTGAAAATATCCGCTTCCACACCTTTTGAATGGCATCCGGCATTGGCCCGGAACCACGGAAAATCGCCCAGGTATGCGGTTTAATGATTCTCGTTTCCAAGGGCTTTACATCCGCACCTTTCTTAGGTTCCATTCCTATCATGTAGTTAAACTCTTCCTGCTGTTCAGAGAAATCCATACAAATTCCAAGACAGGAACCGCGCAAAATACCGTTAGAATCTGAATGGGACATAATGGTGTCAATTTTACCGCTGCCCATTACCTGCTGCCAAAATTTTGGGATTTCCACAAAATTCTGGCCGTCCTTGGATGTAAAAAATCTCACCTCTCCGGCTACGGTAATTTCTCCTAAATTTTTGATTTCATAGTCCATACAATGCTCTCCTTTGATTGATAATTGGAAAGACAATGGTGGATAGGCTTTAATCGTGGCTCCCGCTTTCCGGACCACACCAGGTGTAATACCGTGCATGCGTCTGAAGGCCCTGGTAAAGGAGGCTTGAGATTCATAGCCATACTTAATTGCTGTTTCAAGGATTTCAGCACCCTGTAGAATATCCACTGCAGCCAGAGTCAATCTGCGACGTCTTAAATATTCAGCAAGGGTGACATTTGTAAGCATACTAAACATCCTCTGAAAATGGAAACTGCTTGTATAAGCCTCTGCCGCTATTTTATTAAAATCCAACTCCTCCGACAGGTTGTTTTCTACATACTGTAGTGCTCGATTAAAACGTGTTATCCAATCCATATCTTCCTCTTATTCAAGCAGCATATACCAGCAGCAGACAAAGGTTTTGATTATTTGTGCTTTCTTCTGGTAAAATTATGAATAATAGCACAGTTTCTAACCAAATGCTACGGTCAAATTACAGCCTGACAGCTACTGGTTAGTGCTTTTTTATCATTTGACTAACATCCACTTTCGTTCTACACTTTTTAAAGAAAGAATAAGTATATGTCAAAATCTAAAAAAACAAGTGAAGAACCGCACCTTAAAAAAGCCTTGGGCGTGTTTTCTGTTTTCAGTATTGCCAGCGGTGCCATGATCAGTTCCGGGCTTTTTATCCTGCCGGCTATTGTATACGCCAAAGCCGGTCCCTCAATTATTCTGGGCTACTTTTTGGCGTCGCTCCTTATTATTCCTGCCATGTTTTCCAAAACAGAGCTGGCCACGGCCATGCCCAAATCGGGCGGCACCTACTTTTTCGTACACAGAAGCTTAGGTCCGCTCTTCGGCACCTTCGCGGGATTTGCCTCATGGGTTTCCTTAAGCCTGAAGAGTGCATTTGCCCTTGTGGGTATCGGTATTTTTATAGAGCCCCTGGCCCAACACCTTCCTTTCCAGGCCCATATCATTACCAAGGGCATCGCCGTCATCTTTACTTTAATTTTCTGCCTGGTTAATATTCTGGGTGTAAAGGAAAGCGCCAGACTGCAAAACATAATGCTCTTTTTACTTTTACTGGTTTTGGTTGTTTTCAATCTGATCGGCATTAACAGCCTTACCAATATTCAAAATTTTAATCCGTTCTTAAAACACGGCTGGCTGCCTGTCATAACGGTAACCGGTATGATTTTTATCTCATACGGAGGACTTACCAAAATCGCTTCCGTGGCGGAAGAAATTAAAAACCCCAGCAAAACCATACCGCGCGGTATGTTCGCGGCATTTTCCGTGGTAACTGTAATCTATATACTTACGATTTTCATAACAATTGGCATCAGCGGCGACCAACTTAAAGACTCACTCACACCCATATCCGATGCTGCCAAAATATTTTTAGGTCAACCCGGATTCATTCTGCTTGCTGCGGCCGCCATGTTTGCCTTTATTACCACAGCCAATGCCGGACTGCTCTCTGCCTCCCGCAATCCTTTGGCCATGGCCAAAGACAATCTCATCCCATCCTTTTTTACACGTATGAGCATTAAATTAAAAACACCTACTATATCCATTCTTTTTACTTCTCTTTTTATGGTTCTGATTATCATTTTTTTAGACTTAGAGCAGCTGGTCAAGGTGGCTTCCTCTATGATGCTAATTCTTTTTGCTTTCGATAATCTTTCCTGTATCCTTATGCGCGAAAGCAAGATCATCTCATACAAACCGTCATATAAATCACCGCTTTACCCTTACTTGCAAATTATCGGAACTATCCTTTATCTGGTATTAATTGTCGAAATGGGTTTTATACCCCTTTTAATCTCCCTCGCCTTCTTTATAGTATCTTTTCTATGGTATATTCTCTATTCAAAATCGCGCGCAGAAAGAGATTCCGCGCTTATCCATATTGTAGAGCGGATTACGTCAAAAGAGATTAAATCTCGTACCATTACCGATGAGCTTCAAACCATCCTCATTGAAAGGGATCAAATAATCGAAGACCGTTTTGATAAAATCATCAAACATGCCACCATTCTTGATATCGATGAGGAAATTGATGCTGATGAACTCTTTCGGATTATTGCCGACACCTTCTCTGAAAAATTTAAGATAGAAACCAGTACCATACTTGAGCTTCTGAAAGCCCGTGAAGCGGAATCATCCACAGCCATTCATCCGGGATTGGCGATTCCTCACATTATTATCCCCGGCACATCACTGTTTGATATCATCCTCATCCGTTGTAAAAAGGGCATTCACTACGGGCCGGATATCCCTTTGGTAAATGTGGTCTTCGCTTTAGTGGGTACAAAGGATGAACGCAACTTCCATCTACAGGCACTGATGGCTATTGCTCAAATCGTGCAGCATAAGGATTTTGAGCACAAATGGATGAAAACAGAGAGTCTTGAGGACCTGCGCAGCCTGATGCTGCTCACCCAACGTCTGCGCAAGGGAAGTGTCTGAATGAGAATATCCTGACTCTTTATTCCATACGTTCCATTTGTTCTCTAATATAATCCCTTACGTCCTCTGTCTCAAAACCTGCTTTATGGGCTTTCTCCCTTATGGCTTTATTATATTCTTCTTCTGTAAGTTTAAACCGCTGCATAAGCATATGTTTGGATACACCGCTTGTCTCAGAAACCGCCTTGAACGTATCTGTTCCTCTGATATGATCGGGATTAAATAAAGAAATCTGTTCCGTAGTTTCCGTAATACTTGGCATTTTCCATTCAAATCCACCCGCGGCTGTCGCAGTTCCGATAACAATCGCAAAAATCAAAATGGAAAAGAAAATAATGAAATTCGGGGAGGCTTTTTCTTTTCTCGGACCTGCTACATAGAGAGTATTCTCTACGGGGCAAGCATTCACACACAGATTACAGTTTATGCATTCAAGAGAATCAACGCTTTTGTTTACCTCTATCTTGATGTTAACCGGACAAACCTTATCGCACGCCATACAGTGGATGCATGAATCCTCATTCCTCTTCACCTTGAATAATCCTATAGGATAAAGCAGGCCCAGGAATGCGCCCATAGGGCAGAGATATTTACAAAAAAATCTATCAAATAAAAAAGATCCCAGCAGGCTTACGATTAAAATGATAAAACCAATTAAAAAGCCGGTAAAAATCTCAGGGCTCGAAAGATGATGGTAGGCAGCCCAGGGATCATACGGTCGCATAACAAGCTCACCAGCTATAATCGTCCACAGAACAAATACCAATAAGATGATATACTTCAAAAATCTTGCCGACCGGTCTATTACTGACGGAATTTGAAACGAGTGCTTAAATAACTTCTTTCCCAATTTGGAAAAAAGCTCCTGCATCGCCCCGAAAGCGCATAAATGGCCGCAAAATGCTCTTCTGAAAATAAGGGCTAATATAATAACAGCAAAAAAAAGTACAAAACTGCTGATAGCGATCTTTTGGATCATTATACCGCTAAAAATAAAAGTAAAAGCTGATTCAATGGCTCCGAAAGGACAGAAGGCATCGACATTGGGTGCTGCCCAACCCAAATCGTATTGATGGAAAATACCAACAGCTGTGGAGAAGAGCAGAATAATAACAAGGAGTAAGAACCGAAAGGCTTTGCTAATTCTCTGACTCCTTTTTCTCTTATTCATAATGCTGTCTCATTATAATAAAAGCTTACTCCCGTATCAATTAAAATATCATGTAAAAACATTAAAAAAAATTTAAAAATAAAAATTTTTATCGAGTTTTTTAGTTTTGTGTTAAATTTTTTATAAACAATAGTTTGGAGGTGTATTTATGAAAGGTGGTGTTATAAAAGTAAGCAAAGCCA
>Ga0307430_1003327_pt1 | contig 10045 bp, 6 predicted proteins | sample SalMarWE160130MG_FD_202159 | JGI IMG/M metagenome (GOLD analysis project Ga0307430, IMG submission 202159) | Salt marsh sediment microbial communities from the Plum Island Ecosystem LTER, Massachusetts, United States - WE1603-130 | ecosystem: Environmental > Aquatic > Marine > Intertidal zone >... | reverse complement strand
CGTCCTGTGGCAGCCGTCTTTCCGAAATGTCGAGATTGGCCATAATCTTGATGCGCGAAACAACTGCAGGATGCATATTCAACGGCGACTCCATTTTCTCGAAAAGAACACCGTCTATACGATACCTTGTCTTCATAGACTTTTCCTTGGGCTCGATATGGACGTCACTGGCACCTTCACGCACCGCGTTACTAATCAGATAATTGACGAACTTAATAACAGGTGATTGGCCTGCCATTTTTTCCAGGTCTTCTGTATCTTCCTGCTGGTCCTGAACGACCTCCACATCCGCCATATCACCCATGATATCGTCAAGGTTGTAATCGTTTCTCTTGTCATCGAAGGTACTGCAGACCTTATCTATATCTTCGTCCAGGCATACGACCGTTTCAACATTCATCTTGGTTTGTCTTTTGACATCTTCGATGACAAAGAGGTCGGCGGGACGGCTTGTCGCCACAACGAGGGTTTTGCCGCGCAGGGCTATGGGCATAATGTGGTTGCTTTTTATATACTCAAGCTCAAGTTTCTCAAAAGCCTCTCTGTCAACCTGTTCCGGCTCAACCTGACGAAACTCGAATGCATACAAGTTTGCCCGGGCCATTGAAATTTCAAGCTCATCAGCTAATTTCAGCTCAGCGATTATTTGACAGACGTCGCAATCTGCTCTTTTTTTCTGTATTCCTCTTATCTTAGAAAGCTCTTTATCACTGATTTTTCCCATTTCACAGAGAACATTCGCAATATCCCGGACATGAGAGGCGCTGTCCTTCTCTGGGCAATACAGTTGCGACAGACCGCTAATTTCCTCAGCGCAGCCGTTATCTGAATAATCGCTAATGCGATTTTTGCCGGACTGTTTGTCTTTAAGTCGAAATCCAAATAGCCTTGCCATAATTCTGACAATCCTCCGGAATTAGTTTATGCCGGTAAGACACTCTCCTTTCAGGGAATCAACGACAGAATATTCAAAACTAATACTCTGCAATCCCACTGTTCACGAGCGTATAAAACCCTCCATGAGGGACCCCGCTTTGCGGGAACCCAAAGCCATCAAGTAAAATATAAGTAATAATTCTCAGCCAATCAAATCAACTAAGAGCAAAAAAAAGGCACTTTTTCTGCGTCCGATAGTCCCGCATCAATTGAGCACAGGCTCACGCCTAATTGGTGCGGGATTGCATCGAGCTGTAAGATGAGATTACCGAACCGAAATGATTATCGGAATTATCCGGGATGCACTTTACCGAGAACCTGTATGCCTTCTGCGAAAATTAGACGAATTTAGCTTCCAAACAGGATAATTTTAGCTTCTGCCAGCATAATTTTGCTGTTATCTCGTTAGCTGGTCACGAGCGGCTTGTCGTGGGCAAAACGAAATATCAAAAATAAGAGTAGAGAAATCTTTGATAAAACTGTAGAATTGGGTATTAGTAAAATGAATATTCACAGTTCAACTCTGATTGTTACTATAAGTATCCCAACAGAAAAAGAACTGCAATCTCAAATAAACGTGTCGTGCAGCCGTGGAAGACGAACTTTCAGAGGCGATGGCAAATACTAAGTCAGGATATGATAAGCAGGAAACAATTATTAGAGCACGCAAAAGCCCAGCAAGCCACCGATATACATATTTGTGCCGGCGCTCCCATATTTTTCAGGGTTGGAGGGAAATTAATTCCTATCACAAAAGAAAAGCTGACCGCCGAGCAAAGCCGCGAAATATCGTTAGACCTTCTTACGGAAGAGCAGAAAATCCAGTTTGAAAAAAATCTTGATTATGACTTAATGTTAGCGGACAGTTCCGGAAGGTATCGGATAAATATCGGCTATTTTAACAGCGAAGTAGGCTCTACCATTAGAATTCTTCCCACGAGACCAAGAACTATTGAAGAACTGTTTCTCCCTGACGTTGTCAAAGACCTGGCTCAAAGAACAAAAGGGCTGGTGTTAATAACCGGAAGTACCAGTCAGGGCAAAACCACAACAATGGCATCAATGATAGACGAAATAAACACAACCTGTGAAAAGCATATAGTTACCATTGAGGACCCAATCGAGTACGTGCATACGAATAAAATCGGGGTTGTAAGGCAAAGAGAGGTGGGACGAGATACTCAGACATTTTACAGCGGATTAAGGGCCGCTTTAAGACAGGACCCTGATGTTATTGCCATAGGCGAGATGCGAGATTACGAGACTATTAAGATTGCCCTGGCGGCTGCGGAAACCGGTGTCCTGGTCCTTTCCACTCTGCACGTTATATCTATCGATAAGATTATCGAAAGACTCTTAAGTTATGCTCCCGCCACCGACGAAGGGCAGCTAAGGTTTCTTTTAGCAGAATCGTTACAGGGCATGATTCACCAGGAACTAATCCCAACAGTAAACAACGAACAAAGGGTGGCCTGCGAAGTATTAGTCGTAACTAATGCCGCGAAGAATATTATAAGAAGAAAAGGCGGATTCTTCCTGAGGACCGTAATTGAAACCGGCAAAAAACACGGGATGATTACAATGGCTGAATCCATCAACGCCCTTCTTGAGGCTGGCACAATAAGCGAAGGTGTTGCAACAAGCATCTTGGCAAACTACAAGTAACTTTTCGCCGCTTTATCAATCCAGGTTTAGAAATTCCAAGGCGAACGCATTGGGCGGCCGAGCATGCGAGTGGCCGACGGGTCATTGATAATCTGTTCTCGTTTCGGGTCCCAGCGGATAGCGCGGCCTAAGAGCATTGCGATGTTTCCCAAGTGTGCAACTGTAACAGACCGGTGGCCCACATCGATGGGTGTCATAGTCTGGGCACGGGTCTTGACGCAATCTAAGAAATCACGACGATGACCCTGACGATGATTGCCGGATGGTCTCGCCAGATGCACTTCTTCAGGACCAATCTTTTCTTTGAGTAAACGTTTTGGGTTTGCGTCAAGACCGCTGCGTGTTACATGCACCCAGCCTTTGTCTCCTATGAATCGGACACCCTGAAGATAATGATTATTGCTTCCGACATGCAGTGTCACACCGTTGCCATACGTACATTCGAAATTGTAATCGACAGCGGTGTTCCATAGTCCGTCTTCGGGAAATATACCTCTGCCGACAACTTTAACAGGTCCGGTTTCATCACAGCCCATGCCCCAATGTGCAATATCGATGTGGTGCCCTCCCCAGTCAGTAACCTGGCCACCGGAGTAATCCACAATCCAGCGGAAGTTCCAATGACAGCGTTTTTCAGTATATGGGGCCCAGGGGGCAGGGCCAAGCCACATCTCGTAGTCAAAGCCCTCTGGAATCGACATCACCGGCTGAGGGTCAATTCGATGGACGGTCGGCTTACCACCGCCTGGGTTATACCCTCCACCGATACCAACTTCGACTCTTTGTAGAGTTCCGATACGTTGATTACGGACCAGCTCGCACGCAAAACGAAAATGCTCCGTTGACCGCTGCCAGCTGCCGGTTTGCCATATACAGTTGTAACGATGCACCGCTTCAACCATAGCCCTGCCTTGTGAGATTGTTAAGGCCAGCGGCTTTTCGCCGTAAATATCCTTGCCGACACGGACACCACTAATGGCCGGGATAGAATGCCAATGGTCTGGAACTGATATGCAAAGTGTATCAATTTCGTTGCGCCAGACCATATCTCGAAAGTCGTTGTACCGGGCACAATCATTGTTGCCATAGTGCTTATTAATCTCCTGGGCCGCAGCATTCCGCCGGTTGGCATCGACGTCACAGACAGCAATGATCTGGCAATCGTCCTCCTGCAGGAATCCTTTCACGTGACGCATTCCCATACTACCCAGGCCGATAAGGCCCATTGTTATTCGGTTGCTCGGTGCCGGTCGCTCATCCCTACCGAGAACTGACGAAGGAATAATATATGGAGCGGCAATAACCGCTGTAGTGCTTTTAAGAAAAGTGCGCCGCGCGATTGTCTTACGCTTTGGTTTCATTGTTGATTTCCCGACTATTCGGCTGCTGCTCTAGCTTTGAGAAGCATCTTGATCCACACACCGACATAGTGGCCGTGGTCATGATATGTCCGCCCACTGACTAAGTTGCCATCCACAACGCACGGCTCATTGACAAAGGTGCCTCCACAGACTTCGAGGTCGAATTTGCACTTGGGCACAGTGGCCATTCGTCGGCCCTTCACACAACCGGCATAAGCCGGTATCTCTACGCCATGACACACACAGGCTATCGGCTTGTTTTTCTCAAAAAAGTGCCGTGTGATACGGACCAGGTCCGGGTCATAACGTATATATTCCGGGGCACGACCTCCCGAGAAAAAAACGCCTAAATACTCTTCCGGCTTCACATCTCGAAAGGCAATGTCCGCCTCAATAGTGTAACCCTCGAACTCACGAGTGATTTTGCCATCCCAGTCCGGGGGAATCTCATGCAGGACCATATGGTAACGCCGCTTTTCCTGACCAGCCACTACGGGTTCGAAATTATCTTCCTGCAAGCGGTAATATGGATATAGTGTGTCAACCGTCTCGGTCGCATCGCCGACTATAATGAGCACTTTATTCATATCCGAATACTAATCCCATAGTAATTTGTTGTCAATAGGAGAAACCAAGCTAAAAAATAGCTGAAAGGAAGGCAGAATTTGGGACTATGAGTGGGAGTGCTAATTAAAAAGCCCCTGCTTTTAGCGATAAGCGAGATTGAAGGAGGGAGCAGGGGCATTGTCCAAATGACAATATGATTATAGACCTTTTTATTAGTGAGGTCAAGGGCGTTTTGCAGAAATTATGATACTCCTCAAGACGAGCTCGCCGTCTTTCATACATCTTTGTATTTTGTGAATGAGTTGATGCGTAAATGCGTATATGAGTTAAAGCGTAAATGCGTATATGAGTTTAGGTTACTACTCATCTACTCATTCACTCATCCACTCATCCACTCACTTACTCATCCACTCATTTACTCATCCACTCGTCCACTCGTTCACGCACACACGGCTTTACATACCGCCACCATTTTCTTCCCAGGTCTTTCTCTTAACCACCCAGATGCCAGTTTGGTACGGTTTCTGTGTGGCGTGCTCAGGTATCCATAGTTTGGTCTTATGCCAGCTTTCGACATGGCCGTCATAGAAGGCGAGATTGGCAGACTCATTATGTCGATACATGGTCGGGCCCCCACATCCGGCCGCCTTGTAGTCATTGACAGTGCCCATCTGGCCCAATACGTCCCAACCGTCGATGTAATTTGCTCCCCGCCATTTGCTCCACCAGTCGTGTGCTTCGTGGAAGTGCAGTTTCTGTGCCGGCTGTCTGACGGAAGACATCTTGTAAGCCAACCTGGTCAGGTCCATGGTGGCAGTCCATGAGGGCGAGCCTACCGAGGGATACCAGTCTTCGATATTGAAGCCGTAGCTGACAAGGGTTCCCCCTTCGTTGCCACTTTCAATGTCATAGGCGTGCAACCAGGCTTTCTGTCTATCACTGGGGCACTTGTATTTCTTGGGAGTTTGAACGGAGGATAGATCCGGTTCGGCTCCCTCGTAGCCAATATATTTCCGGAAATCTGGATTGCCCGTCCATATAGAACCCCCTGGGTTGCTGGAATCACGGCAAGGCACGCCCCAGTCATCAAAATTGGTTGCGTACAGTTGGTTGGCCAAGGCTATACTATGGAGGTTGTTGGTGCATACCATCTTGCGCCCCTGGTCCCGGGCCAAATTCAATGCCGGCATTAGAATGGCCATCAGAACAGCAATGACGGCAATCACAACGAGGAGTTCGATTAGTGTGAATGCTCTTAATTTGCTCATGGCCTTTCTCCTTATATCGTTTATTACTTTATCCTACACTGCGTTGGTATGTAAGTCAACTGGAAAATCTGAGGGAAAAGAATAAAGCCCCTGCTTTTAGCGATAAGCGAGATTTAAGGAAGGAGCAGGGGCTTTATCAAAATGACATTATAATTATAGACCTTTTTGTTGGCGAGGTCAAGGACGTTTTCTGAAAAGACCTTCAGTAACGAGCGACATCCCTTTGCTTTTTCCGCTTTTCCGCCATAATCCAGAGATTTTCCTTGACGGGAAGGTAGATAATGTGGTATATGTAAAATTAGTGAAGCTTGTGCCTGTGTAGTCGGGCATCTGTGGCTCTGAGGTCATCCAGCGGGCGTAATTACTGTAGTTTTTCATAGAGGAGGAATTATTGTGTATTATGCGAGGCACGGACTTGGAGTGCAAACTTCGTGCTTGGTAGTGAATGTTTTTACATTTCAACTAACAACCTATGTTTATTTTTTGAAGGAGGATTATTATGTGTAGAAAATTGATTTGTTTAGCCTTCTTTGCGTTGGTGGTCATGGCAGCCCCCGTTGGGGCCGACACACTCAGCGGCCTGGCGGATGTTACCGTAGTTGACGGTGCGATCGTCAGCTTTCGGTATGAGGGAACTGAATATGTTGTCGACGATGGGGTTCTGGCACTGGGTACAACGACGCGGTGGTATATCCCCCCTTCAGGCGTTGAAACGTTATGGGTGGATGGGACTCCAACTCCAGATGCGACGGTGAGTGGAACGTCGACCGTTAAGGCCGGCGACGTGGGCCCGAAAGCCGACAATTTCCTGTTCACGTTGAACGGGAGCACTAACATATCATCGATCGATGGGATCGACTTCCAGGAAACGGTTTTTCCCTTCCTGACGAACACTTTATTCCACTTCGAGCGAGGCGGCAACGACACGGGTACGTGGCAGGCGATTCTTGCGGACGGTTCGCTCGGAGCGCCGGTTGCGTTCAGCGCCGCGACTGCTTATGCCGATACGGGAGTTAGCGTGAATGGTCAGAATGCTTACGGTGTGGTTTTCACGACGGACGTGCCGGTGAAGGGCGTGCGAATCACGGCGTCGGGACACGATACTCTTAGTATTTCGGCACTTACGCATATACCTGTTTTCGCCACCAGGCCAAATCCTGCGGACGGTGCGCTCCATGAAGACACCTGGGTGAACATCAGCTGGTCGCCGGGAAGCTTCGCGGTCTCACACAATGTATATTTTGGTGACAATTTTGACGATGTGAATGACGGCGCCGAAAGTACGTTCGTGGGCAATCAGGCCGGAACAGATCTTATTGTTGGCTTTCTCGGATTTGCCTATCCGGACGGTCTTGTTCCAGGCACAACTTACTACTGGCGAATCGATGAAGTCAATGACACCGAGCCGAATAGTCCCTGGAAAGGTGATGTCTGGAGCTTTGGTATCCCTCCCAAAACCGCCTATTCACCTGCTCCGGCTGATACTGCCGAGTCTGTAGATTTGAATGCAGACCTTAGCTGGACGGCAGGTTTTGGTGCGAAACTGCACACAGTTTATTTTGGTGACAATTTTGACGATGTGAACAATGCCGTTGTTGGACTCCCCCAGGCAACCACAACCTATACTCCCGGTCCACTTAAATTGGCTGAGACTTACTACTGGCGTGTCGATGAGTTTGATGTTACCGAGACGCATAAAGGCGACATCTGGAGCTTTACTACTCAGGGCGCCGTCGGAAACCCGAATCCATCTAATGGCGCTGTGGGTGTAACGCAGACACCGATTCTTACCTGGTCGCCGGGGGTCTATGCCGCTTCACATCAGATATACTTCGGCACAGATAAAGAAGCCGTGAAAAACGCCGATACCGGTTCGTCAGAGTATAAAGGTACCGGGAACCTTGGCTCCCAGAGCTATGACCCCGGAAAACTCTCCTGGTTTACCACTTACTACTGGCGTATTGACGAGGCCAATAACGTCAATCCCGACAGTCCGTGGACAGGCAACCTCTGGAACTTTACGACAGTCGACTTTATTTTGATAGAGGATTTTGAGGACTACAACGACTATCCGCCCGACGAGATATTCAGTACGTGGATAGACGGATGGGAAGTCCCGGAGAATGGCTCTATGGCAGGACATCCCGATCCTCCATTTGCCGAGACAAGTATTGTTCACGGCGGCGGTCAATCGATGCCGCTTTATTATGACAACAATTTCACGTACTCTGAGGCAACCATGACGTTGGTCTCGGTGCGTGATTGGACAGAAGAAGGTGTTGGAGTATTGTCGCTGTGGTTCTATGGTGATGCGGCTAATGCTGCTGAGCGGATGTATGTTGCTCTAAACGGCATTGCGGTGGTCTATCACGCTAATCCCGATGCAGCGCAGATAGCTACCTGGACGGAATGGCCTATCGACCTGCAGGAGTTTGCAACCCAGGGCGTGAACCTTGCCAACGTTAATACGATTTCTATTGGCTTCGGCGATAAGAACAATCTGCAAGCCGGCGGTTCAGGTTTGGTCTTTTTTGATGATATTCGTCTGTATCGGCCGGCACCAGAACCGGAACCGGCACCGTAAGCCGGGATTTAAGTGGCCCCCATTGCTTCTTGCGAAGCAAGATATGGGGGCGTTTGAGATAGTGCAAATTTATATCAATTTGGGGCTTATACTGATTGATTCGGTATAGGCCCCTTTGTCTTGGAGCAATATCAACGCCGTAGGTTAGGCCATCTCAGGATTTTCTGTAGGACGGCTGTGAGAGGGGTCTTAGCATTCTACAATGGCCAAAGATTCGTTGCTTATTACAATTCGGTTCGATACTATAAAAATATGAAAAAACAAAAAAGAGCATATCTTTATGCTGCCGTTGCAGTTTTGTTTTGGTCCACCATCGCTGCTGCTTTCAAAATTTCGCTGCCTTATTATTCAGATGTCTTAGATTTACATATTTTGCATCTTCTGTTTTATGCCTCGCTCGTATCAACCATCGCTCTTTTTCTTCACTTATTATTCCTGAAGAAGCTAAACTTACTCAAAGCCTTCTCTAAAACCGATTATCTGCGTTCTGCCGCGATGGGTTTTCTCAGTCCGTTTCTCTACTACCTTGTCTTACTTAACGCATATTCAATACTCAGCGCCCAGGAAGCTATGACAATAAATTGGCTCTGGCCAATGGCACTTGTTTTGCTGTCGATACCTTTACTCAGGCAAAAAATCAAACTAAAGAGTATTATTGCAATAACTATCAGCTTTTTTGGTGTTTATATCATTGCAACTCAAGGAAAAATCTTAGGATTTAAGTTTACCAATCCTGCTGGAGTATTATTGGCACTGGGCAGCACTCTAATCTGGGCGTTATTCTGGATTTATAACGTAAGAGATAAACGCGATGAGGCGGTCAGATTGTTCCTTAATTTTATGTTTGCGACTGCCTTCATATTTCTGTCGATTTTACTTTTTGCAAAAATAGAAATTCCGGACCTCAAAGGTTTTCTCGGAGCAGTTTATATTGGATTGTTTGAAATGGGGATTACTTTCCTGCTATGGCTAAAGGCATTAAAATTATCGAAGACAACCGCGCACGTAGCAAACTTGGCTTACCTGGCTCCATTCTTTTCTCTTGTGATAATTTCTGTTGTAGTCGGCGAAAAGATTCTTTTATCAACAATAATAGGACTAATCTTCATCGTAGGTGGCATAATATTACAGAAATACAGATAAATATAGAAACACGGAGAAACCAGCTCGTAGGGGGATTTCTTCTTGGAAATATAGCTGCAAGAAGTTTAGTCATAAAACCGGCACAGAACTCCTACGCCCTTTCTAAAACCTACTGAGTTTTAGATACCCCAACAGGCCCCAACATGAAGTCCCTGTAGCCGGCTTATACTCGTTCAGGCACAACGAACGGCTTGCGATACGGTCGCGTCAGCAGCATATCAGCCGCCGGATTATTCACGAACTTCTCGGTCATGGGATTGAACTCGAGTTTGGGACCGACCATAAGCTGGGCGTTGTTTTCGTTCACGCCGATAGCCTTGGCGTTCTCAATCATGGTCTTGATGCTGTCATAGACGATCTCGTTGTCGGTGAAATCCTTCGGCATCTCGAAACGCTGCATATCACCCATGCGATAGGGAATGTTACCCAAGTGGCAAAGAGCACTGGACAGGTGTGCTTCGAGAATGTCAGCGCAGAGGTCCCGGCGCCTGCGGCTGCGAACGCACTTAATGAAATTCTCG
>Ga0307430_1003325_pt1 | contig 10048 bp, 11 predicted proteins | sample SalMarWE160130MG_FD_202159 | JGI IMG/M metagenome (GOLD analysis project Ga0307430, IMG submission 202159) | Salt marsh sediment microbial communities from the Plum Island Ecosystem LTER, Massachusetts, United States - WE1603-130 | ecosystem: Environmental > Aquatic > Marine > Intertidal zone >... | reverse complement strand
AAACAGGGCCTTGAGGTTGAGAGGGCACAAATAGCCCAGGGGTGGGATGACTTGCGGGCTGAGCAAGCTGCTCTGGCTCAAGAGAAACAAAACCTTGAGACTGAGAAAGCACAAATAGCCCAGGGGTGGGAGGATCTGGAGGCCGACCAGATAAGCCTGGACCAGGAGAAGGGAGCTCTCCAGGTCGAGCGAGCGCAACTGGTTCAGGACCGGAAAGTTCTGGAAGCCGAACAGGCAGCCCTAGCCAAGGTGGAACAGGATCTTCAGGCAGAGCAAGCGCTTCTTGAAGAGCAGCGGAGGGAGCTACAAATATGGGAGACGAATTTGATGGAAGAGGCGCAAAGGGTTGAAAGGCTCCGGAACTTGACAGTGGTGGTTTTGTCCGTGGGCAGCTTGATAGCTGTATTGATAATCCTCCTGGCGGTGATAGCAATATGGAGGGAAAAACGAGTTCGTGTGCCGGCTGATCTGACCGAGATTCCCAGGTCGGCTCGCAGGAAACAACCAGTTCACTCCAGTAAGGTTCCATTTCCAACTTATGGCGGCAATGGAAGGAGTAAGAAGGAGGTGATCCACATACGCTAGACACAGTCAACTGCAGATAGCTGAAGAGCCAAAGCGAAGCCGCCTGGGAGAAATCCCAGGCGACTTCGTCGTACAGATGCGACTACGGATATCCTGATCGTTGCCCTCCTGATTTCTCCTGTTGCTCGCCAGTTACTTGTTTGCGCTTCCGGCGCATTTTGTTGATAATCAACTTGCTGATTCCCTGTGTCTCCGATAATCCTCCCCGCCATTCGGCACCACCTGGCACACGGCGTCGTCGAGGAACCGTGAGCGCAGCCTCACCTCCGGCACCTCCTCTGGCTGCACGTTGCTCACCACCAGCGTGTGTGCCCTGGCGGTGTAGCGCGCATTGAACACGCGGAACAGCTCCGCTCGGCTGAGCGCTCACGGCGAAGCCTCGGCGGCCCAGTCGGTCAGCCGCTCCGCCCTCAGATCGTCCACCACCAGCCAGGGCACGCGCTGGCACACCCCCGTCAGGTCCTCGGCCCGCCCGGCGTCGAACCCGTCCCGGCTCATCGCCAGTAGTTCCGGGGCGGTGGCGAAGAGCACCGCCCGGCCCCGGGCGACCAGGGTGTTGGCGGCCGCCGCGGCCAGGTGGGTCTTGACGTTGCCCGGTGAACCGCACATCTGCGCCGGAGCGACAGACTTATCACCCCAGGAAAGAGGGGGTATAATAGCGACAGCGTAAAGCCACCTCCGAGCGCAAGCGTTGCATCTTGGAGGTAGGCGACAACCACACAGGGCCCGAGCAGATCGACGACCTTTTGCAGGAGGGATTACGATGGCCAAGTTCACGTCCATAGACATGTCGGTACATTTCACCACAAGCGGAGTTAGTGGAGCAGCCGCCTGGCATCCAGACATTGGTGAGGCACTAAAAACGCTGCCGTCCGGCCAGCAGACCTTTTGGGGCATCCCCTTTGCCCTGGGCACGGAAGTGGGCAAGCGCTGGCTGGTCCTCGACCGGGAGCCTCAAGTGGTCGAGATCGCGGCGCGGGCGTGCTACGTGGTCGTGGCGCACTTTTGCAACATCTCCCCCCTTCCCGCGTATCCCGATGCGCTGCAATTGACCGTGCTCAGGGTCATCCCGCAGCCGGGCGAGCACCTGGCCGATTACGTGCTGGTCTACACGGACGGTTCCGAGCACCACCAGCCGATCCGCCGCCGCTTCGAGATCAACGAGGCAGTGACCAACTGGGGCCAGGACGCCTTTGCCGCCCGCCCTCACCGGCAGCCCATCCCGCTCGACTTTCGCGGTCCCATCCCGCCGGGCGCCTGGGGAGGGTTTCAGACGGGGGTAGGTTCTTCAAGTCATGAGCCGGCCAGCTACTGGCTGTATGCGCTAGAGAACCCCTGCCCGGATAAGGTGATCCGCGCCATCCGCCTGGAGCCGACCGGCGACGATCGCCTGGCTGTAGCCGCCATCACCCTGTACGAAGGCCAGGAGCACCCCCTGCGCCAGCACCGGCTGGAGTCGCTGCGCGTCACCTTGCCAGCTGAGACGACGCTGGACGATGTGGAAACCACGGTGGACCTGGGGACCATCGCCCGCAAGTACGCTGTGCCTGCCTTTATGCCGGAGGAATGGCTCGGCGGGCCGGTGGTCGGATGGGGCGAAGAGCCAACACCACTGGAACCGACCCGCCAGGTGATCCTCGACGTGACTGCCAGCGCCGATGCCACCTTGCAGGTGGCCAAGCGGACGGTGCCCCTGGCACCTGTATTTCAGAACGGCGCTGCCCAGAGCGATGACGGGCAGGTGCTGGTCGAGTTCCTCACGCCGCGCAAGACGTGGGTGCACGTAACGATTGAGGATGGTTCCACCGGGCGGCCGACGCCGGTCCGCGCCCACTTTCGCGCGCCGGATGGCCGCTACCTGCCTCCTTACGGCCACCGCCACGAGGTCAATGACCAATGGTTCGAGGACTATGGCGCCGACCTAAAGCTGGGCCACACCCAGTACGCCTACGTCGACGGCACGTTCCAGATCGAACTGCCAGTGGGCGAGGTCTACGTGGAGCTATCCAAGGGGTTCGAGTACCAACCGGTGCGCCAGCGGGTGACGATTGCGCCGGGCCAGCGCGAACTGAAGCTGCGCATCGAGCGGCCGCTCAACCTGCGTGCCGCCGGCTGGGTCACCGCCGATACACACGTCCACTTCATCTCGCCACAGACGGCTTGGCTGGAGGCGCAGGGGGAGGGCGTGAACCTGGTCAACCTACTGGCCTCACAGTGGGGCGACCTGTTCACCAACGTCGGCGACCTGACCGGCGATCTCTCCGGCGTCAGCCGGGACGACACGCTGATCTGGGTGGGAACGGAGAACCGCCAGCACCTACTGGGCCACATGAGCCTGCTGGGGACCAAGGGTAGCCCGGTGTTTCCCATGTGCGCCAGCGGCCCCGGCGAAAGCTACCTGGGCGATCCCACCTGGACCGGCCTGTCCGAGTGGGCCGATCGCTGCCGCGAGCAAGAAGGGCTGGTGGTTATCCCTCACTTCCCCTGGCCATACGCTGAGGTAGTGGCCGACCTGATCCTGGGTAAGGTGGACGGCATAGAGCTCTCCGCCTTCGGTCCTCAGATAGACACCCTGGATACCATGCAGACGCAGGAGTGGTACCGCTTCTTGAACTGCGGCTACCGCGTGGCCACGGTAGGCGGCACGGACAAGATGTGGGCCGGCATGCCCGTCGGCGGGGTGCGCACCTACGCCGACCTACGCGGCGAGGAATTCACCTTCGAGAACTGGGCCAGGGCGGTGCGCGCCGGGCGGACGTTCACCACGACCGGTCCCATCATCGGGCTGACGGTCGAGGGTAAGGTGGTTGGGGATGAGATCCGCCTGCCAGCCGGAGGCGGCACGCTGGGCGTCGAGGCGCGGGCCGAGTCGGTCTTGCCGTTCCACGCGCTGGAGATCGTGGTCAACGGTCAGCCGGTCGCTGCTGAGACGTGCGAGCCGGGGGCGCGGCAGCTTACGGTGAAAGCCAATCTACGCCTGGACGGCAGCGCGTGGCTGGCGGCCCGCTGCGTCGGCCGGCACACGCTTTGGCAGGGCCGGCCGACCCTGCTCGGGGCGCACACGTCGCCGGTTTACGTGGTCGCGGGTGATGAAGTGCAGTTCAGCCCGTCCGATGCTACCTTCATGATGACCATGCTGGACGGTGGCATGACCTGGCTGGACACCCTCTCTATCCCCGCCGACCCAGAGCGGCAGGCCAGGATCAGGGGCGTTTTCCAGCAAGCCAAGGAAGCGCTGCACCAAAGACTGCACGCGGCTGGCTACGGCCACGGTCACTGGGCAAAATAGCGGAGGCTGGCGGATTCAGCAGCCATTGCCATTCAAGTCCGCGTGTTTCTCATCAACTGATGGAGATCAAGGCGGTTGAGGGTTTCAAACGGGGACGCTTGGGCAAAAAAGGCAGAAGATGATATCTTCACGTCTGAAGATTGCTTCGATGAATCTGACCGGCTTCAGGACCTGGACGGCATACATCAGCAAGGCGATCCAGTAAAACAGGGGATGCTGCCCCTGCGTTTAACGGCGCGCTTTCAAGCGCAGCGGCAGAGGTGCGCGCTCCTCTGCCGTAAGCTGCATACGATGGCGATTGATTCAAGCACCCGCGTTGCTCTTCCTCGTTTTGATGCCGCGTTGTCGTTCTCTCCCCTCAATCCAGGCTTTCGCTACCAGGAGTAGTTCTTCTTGTTCCTCAGGAGGCAGCTGGTTGATCATATAGACGAATTCGTTGACGGTGGCCGTCTCCTCCGGTTTTGGGGGGAGTAAGCCGGCCAGGCGCAGAACGTTTTCGGGTGGTACGTCAAATGCTTTGGCGATAGCCTTGCAGAATCGGAAGCCAGGGTTAGCTTTCTGATTTAATACGTCTGCAACACCACCGGATGATAAACCTGCTTGTTGGGCAAGCTCATTCATACTCCATCCGCGGTCGTTTCTTTGCTGCTCAATCCACTGTACAAATCTCTCATACATATGAGTATATTATACTGCGCAGCCCTCTCATTTCTTCGAGTGATTCTCTCAAGAGTCCTTGACCAGGCACTTTTTTTGTGGTATACTTCTCAGTAAATCGAGAACTATACTCAATTCAATGAGAAAGGGTTAGTTATGCCGAATCTAGGAGATGGCGAACAAATCAAGGTCTGGCTTCCGCAGCATTTGGTCGATGCACTGCGACAGGACGCAAAAGACGCGGGCGAGAGGCACGTTCAGCCTATCGTTCGCTACATTTTGGGCCAGCACTACCAGGACCAAGCAAGAGCCGCCAATTGGGTGGATGTCCTGGAAGGCACGGCTTAATTGGCGGTATGGGTCTGGGTGAACGCGATCCTCTGCTTCCGGTCACCTTTCATTTTAGCACGGAAAGGCGAGGTTTGATGTTTAGGTACGATTTAGGAACGGTTCTGGCGCTGATTGGGGCGCTGTTTGTGTCTGGCCTCCACGAAAATCTCCTCGCCGGTTGGCTCAAGCGCCAGGAGTACGAGGTTGCCAGTGACTAGGCCGCGTGAATGGCCCAATAAGGCCAGGGAGGCGCGGGACCGGGCAGCCGAAGAAGCGCAGCGGGGCATCCACGCGCTGGAGCCGTTGGTCCACAACGGGCGGCAGTTCACGCAGGCCGAGGCGTTGCGCAGGCAAGCGATCGCGTTGAACGCGTTGCAAAAGATCGCGCGGTTTATGGAGAGCGTAGGAGCGGAAACGAGGCCGGAATGATGAACTCATCAGTAGACCAACCAACTCCAGGAGGTGACCAATGAACATCGGCCTAGACATCGGGTACAGTGCAACAAAGACCATCAGCGGCAAACGCCGCATCACTTTTCCCTCCGTCGTCGGCACGCCCGACAAAGCTCGCTTCAGCCTTAGCGGCAACTCGTCTATCGTGCTTGTTTGCCCCGGTCACGTTCAGGTAGGCGAAGGCGCGGTTTCTCAAAGCCGCTTCCTCAACCGGCGCGAGGACCGCGACTGGATCGAGAGCGCCGAGTGGTATCATCTGGTTCTAGCCTCTCTAACCGAACTAACCGCCGCCACGGCAGCCGAACTGCGTATCGTTACCGGCCTACCAGTGGCCTTCTATGATGACCGGCAGGTAATACGAGATCGTCTGCTGGGTGATCACCGAACCCAACGCGAGAATCGGCGCGCACAAACCTTCAAGATCGTCGAATGTCGCGTTATCCCTCAGCCCTTTGGTGCACTACTCTCGGTGACGCTGGATGATCGTGGACGCATCACCGATCATGCTCTCGCCACCGGCACGGTGGGCGTGATCGACGTGGGCGGCAAGACGACCAACTTGCTCTCGGTGAATCATCTCTCCGAGATCGGGCGGGAGACGGCCGGTGTGAACGTAGGGGCCTGGAATGCGGCGCGAGCTGTACGAGACTGGCTCTCCGACCACTGCCCCAATCTCGACCTACGTGACCATCAGGTGATCGACGCTATCATCGCGCGGCAGGTGCGGTACTATGGTGAGCCGGTCAACCTCACTGAAGTGGTCGAGGATGTTTTGGAGCCACTGGCTGAGCAGGTGCTATCCGAGGCGACACATCTGTGGAACGGTGGAGCCGGCCTTGATGCGATCCTGATCAGTGGAGGAGGAGCGTTGCTTTTAGGGCCAGTCATCCGACGGCACTTTCGCCACGCTCGCATAGTCGAGGACCCGGTCTTTGCTAACGCGCTGGGCTACTGGCGTTTCGCCCAACGGCTGGCAAATCGGTAGTACTCGGAAGTTATTGCCCGGCAGTACCAAGGAGAGAGACCGCTGAAGATCACCAGATCCTATACGCTCGACGGCGAAACTGACCGAGATATTATTCGTTGGCTGGAGCGACAGGAAAATGCCAGCGCGGCCATTCGCGCTGCGATCCGGGCCCAACTAGCTTGCGGTGGGGTAACCCTGGGAGACGTGTACCAGGCCATCAAAAGTCTGGAGCGGAGACTTAACGGGGTTACTCCCATTGACTTGGCTGACCGGCAGACCGACAAATGGAGCGAGCCGGCGGAAGCAGCAGAAGCACTTGACGCGCTGGCAGACTCGTGAGGGCGAAAGACCATGAAAAAAGACGACGCTTTTTCCTTTCGTTGGGGCATTCCGCTTTTGGACAAAGGCCACATCGACATACCGAACTTCATCCTCGACCATTACGCCGAGGCCGGCATCAGCCGAGTAGAGTTCATCGCAATCATCCACCTGGCTCGGTACCAGTTCGAATCTCCGGAAAGTGAGTGCCGCCCGTCGGTGGCCACAGTAGCCGGGCAGATGGGGCTCACTGTACGCCGGCTGCAGCAGGTATTTGCCGGCCTCGAGAAACGCGGCTTGCTCATCCGGCACTATCGCTCCGGGCAGACGACCGTGTATGATTTTGGCAACTTTAGCCGGACGATGTTGGCCTTTGAGTTATCCACAGGGGGTGAAGAAAACTTCATCCCTGATGGCGAGCAAGAGGGCGGAATAGATTTCACCCCTGAAGAAAGTTTCACCCCCTCCGCTGAAGAGGATTTCACCCCAGGGGTGAAGGAAATTTCACCCAAAGAAGAAAAGCAAGAAGAGCCACCAGAAGAAGAAAAGGCGGCCGGCCCAACCGTCTTTTGCTCGGTGCACGGTGTGCCGATGAAAAGACGGGAGAAAGACGGCTCCGTCTGGTACTCCCATAGGCTGGGAGACGGCTCGTGGTGCAAAGGCGCACCGGGTGACCAGCCCAGTGGCAAGCCGGACCCACTCGATCCGCGGCGGTACATTTCCGGCAAGTACGCGGCGTACATCAAGCATTAGCAGGAGGTGTCGACATGGGACAAAGCGAGATCCTGATCGTCCTCATCGGCGTTGCGGTGGCTGCATTTGGAATACTGTTCCTCCGCCTGGGCAAGCGGCTGGCGGTGGGCCTACTCGTTCTGGGTGGCTTGGCCGTAGTAGGAACGGTGGCCCTTTCGATGCTGACCCAGGCCAGTGCCAATCGCGAGACGGCCATCGCCGCGCAGCAGGCGGCCCAGGCCGCGCAGACGGCCGCCGCCGGCCAGACGATGACGAGCGCGGCGACGAGCATCACGCTGTTCCTGGTGATCCTGCTTCTGATCCTGGTGCTGGCCATCGCCGGCGTGGCGTTCGCCTGGACCTGGTGGCAGAAGCGCCAGAAGCGGGAGCAGTACACCGATATGCTGCGTCAAGCGCAGGTCTACGCGGCCCTGCAGGGGCAGCGGCTGCCCGGCCCTGCGCGCCGGCCGGCCTACCCCACGATGCAAGCGCTGCCTGGCTATCCGGCGCAGGCAACGCCCCCCTCCGTGATCGTGGTGGGCCAGCAGCCCCCGGCCTACTCCCCATATCCCTACGCTTACCCGCCGGTAGCTATGGGCCAGGCCGCGTACGATCCCTACGCCGACTTTCTCCCTCCGCCAGACGACGACGGGTGGGAGGTGCTGGAGTGAAAGCGCGCCGTTTCTGGCCCGTGGGACTGGCGCTGGCCTGCCTGCTGCTGGCCGGTCTGGCCTGTGACGGAGGCGCGACCTCCGGGCAGAGCCTGCCCCGCACGCCGCCTCCCTCGTCGACCCCCACGCTGCCCGCCCTGAACCCGACCCTGCAGCCGACGGCCGAGGCGATCGCGCTGGAGCGATACGCCACCCAGAGCGCGATGGAGTTGGCTGCGATCGAGGCCCAGGCGCGGGCGACCGCCGAGGCCGCCCGGGTTCAGGCCACCCTCACCGCACTGGCCGCCCAGCGGGAGGCCCAAAGGGACGCCGCCACCCGCCAGGCTGCGGAGGCGACCGCCCGGGCGGAGCAGACCCGTCAGGCGATCCAGGCGACCAAGGAGGCGCAGGCCTGGGCGGCCACTGCCACGGCCCAGGAGCGGGACTACCGGGCCACCGCCACCCGCCAGGCCTGGGAGGAGGCGCAGACCCAACAGGCGGCAGAGGCCACGCAGGCCGCCGAGGCCACCGCCGGCGCGCTGGCCCTCCAGGCCACGGCCACCCGCCAAGTTTGGGAAGGTCATCAGACGGCGACGGCAGAGAGCGTCCAGGCCACCCAGGCGGCTCGCAACGCGACACAGCAGGCGTACCAGGCGACGGCCACCCGCCAGGCTCAACAGCGCGAGGAGGTGCTGGCCTACGGCCGCGACTACGGCATCCCGTTGGTGCTCTTTATCGTGGCCGGGGGAATCTGTGGACTGATCATCTGGGGGATCCGCAAGCTGGCCAAGCGGCCCGTCGTGATAGATCGCGACTTTCGAGGGGACGCCAAGCCGCTGGCGCTGCCGGCCGAGGGAGGTGGGTGGACGTTCGTCGATGTGGACCGGCAGCCCGGCCCGGCGATCACGGTGCTGCCCAGCGGGGCGGTGGACGCGCCCCGGCTGCGCAGCGCGGGCCAGGAGGAGCGCACCACCGCCCGCGACCAGCTCACCGACCTGACCACACGTCCCAGGCTGGGCGGCGGGCACAAGGGGAACGGAGGCGGGACGCCGGCCGTGCCGCTGGCCCCTCCGCCAAGGCCGCCGGCGCCAGGCCTGCGCAGCGTGCGTGTGCTGCGGCGGCTGGATCAGGCGGGAACGGCGGGCTTTCTGCCCGGCCCGCTCCTGGCCAGCCTGCAGGCCGATTGGGAGGAAGAAGCGTGAACGAACTTACGAAAGAACGAAACACGACGGACGAGGTCGTCATCTACTGGCGGCAGATCGTCGGCACGTTGGGCCAGCGCGGCCTGGTCAAGCAGCGTCCGCGACAGGGGGGCGCGATCCTGCCGGTGGCCGACGCCTTCCTGCTGCCCGACCGCTGCATCTTTGCCCTCGATATGCAGCGCCTGGGCGGCATCCCGCGTGAGGAGTGGCTGAAGCGGGATCTGTGGGCGCAGTGGCGGGCGGCCCTGCAGGGCAGGCGGGTGTTCGTCAGCGACGGCGGGGGATTGGCCATCACCGTGGCCCGGCAGCCCGGGCAGCGGCAGCGCAAGCGTCTGCCCCACGTGATCCCCCTGGATCTGGAGGCGCTGCCGGAGCGGGCCTACGCGGTGACCCTGGGGATTGCTAAGGCCGGCCCGGTGGTGCTCGACCTGGCGGGTGACCACCGGGCGATCCTCACCGGCGGCACGAGCGGCAGTGGCAAGACGAACCTGATGCAGTCCATCGTCCTGCAGCTGGCGGCCGGGCACCCACCGGCCGAGTTCCGGGTGGCCATCGTGGACACCAAGGAGGTCGACTTTGGGCGGGATTGGGACGGGCTGCCCCACCTGTTTCAGCCCGTGGCCCACACGCTGGAGCAAGCCCAACAGCTGATCGAGGCGGTGGAGGGGGAGCGGCTGCGCCGCCAGGCGATGATGGCCAACGCAGGCGTGGCCGATTGGCGCGAGATGCCGGAGGGGGAGGAGCTGCCCCTGCTCCTGCTGGTCGTGGACGAGGCGGCCGACTTTGCCCGGACGCCGGCGATGAGTACATTGGTCGAGATCGCGCGCAAGGGGCGGGCGATGGGCATCGCCATTGTCCTGGGCAC
>Ga0307430_1003324_pt1 | contig 10051 bp, 8 predicted proteins | sample SalMarWE160130MG_FD_202159 | JGI IMG/M metagenome (GOLD analysis project Ga0307430, IMG submission 202159) | Salt marsh sediment microbial communities from the Plum Island Ecosystem LTER, Massachusetts, United States - WE1603-130 | ecosystem: Environmental > Aquatic > Marine > Intertidal zone >... | reverse complement strand
TTTATTTTATTATTGGGATTAGGCATGTAGAAAAAGGGTAAAACATTATTTTATCCTCCACATTAACAGTATACTTTACCCAAAAGGTGACTTTTCACACAGTCTGACGTTTCGTTTGTCATATTTTAATGGCTCTTTCTATGATACTTCTTACTAAAATAGGGTCACTTGTCCTTATACTTGTCCTTATAATGTGTTCCTTTGTCCTTTGGGGTCAGGTTCTTCGCATTTAACATATCTCAAAATTCCACCATAAAGTACTTTTTGAGAATGTCCCTTCTTTTAATTTTGATTGTTCAATCAATTTCTTTGCCTCATTTAAAGTGAAAGCTGACTTTACCTCACTTTCCAAAATCCCAAACCAAGAACGCCTAAGATCTTTTATAAAAAGATGACCATTAGGTTTAAGTACCCCCTCTATTTCATTTAGCATAATAATAGGTTCGTTAACCGAATGAACCATGTTAATGCTAAATACTACATCAAACGTGTTATCTTTGAAGGGAATGTTGCGCACATCACACTTTTTAAATTTTAATCGATTTTCAAGATTGGTATTTGATATACGGGAATTTGCATATTCTAAAAGTGGATCAGATAAATCAATGCCAATTATTTCACACCCAGGAATTCTTTTTGCCAAGACAATATCCATTCCTCCAAATCCGCAGCCAGCATCAAGAATTTTACCCCTTTTAAATCCCATGGATGCCAATTTTTTTGCATAATCATACCCAAGCTTTTCAATTATTTTTTTATGTCTTTTTATGTAGTAATCAGCAAAATCCTTATTGCTAAAGTCTTTTTCATATTTCTTCATAAAATTTTCACTTCGCCATATTAATATTATTATATAAAGATAATTTTAAAAATTCTTATTGTAACGTTGCGTACCCATTTCGCACAATTTTCTGCGAATAGCTGAAGTTGCCCAAAGGGCAATTTGGGCAGAGCGCAGCGGAGCCGGCTATTCGCTGTTATGTGAAGTACGATCCGTTTGCTGTATGAGATCATTCAATATATGGGTATATTTCTCTGGATAAAGAAAGAGCATATGATGTCCACCAGGTTCATCAAATACGTGGCTTGTATTATTATAAATGCTTGTTAATTTATCATAATACTGAAACGTATCCTTATCAGATTCAGTGGCTAAGATTATTGTTTTCCCTTTCCATGATACTCTTCCAACAGGCAAATGTTGGATATCTTTAAAAAATATTAAGTTCTTATTAAAATGATCCACAAAATCTTTTTTTGTAATTGATGAAAACATCCAATTAAAGAATGCTTTTCTAAAACTATACCATTCTGATTCTTTTCCACTCATTGTCCTTATAAACTTTATAATTTGAATTGAAAAGGATGGTATAATTTTAAGCTTTTTTAACATCATGTGCGTTCTAGTAATCGAGTCTTCTCTTCTGAGTATACCAGTATGTGAAAGAACAAGAATATCAGTATAATCGGGATAAACTTCGGCAAAATACTGCGCGACACCACCTCCATATGAATAACCGACAATAATAGCCTTATTCACATTTTCTGTATCTAGTATGGTTTTAATATAGTTAACAGAATCATTTGCTCCCATTCCTATTGCTGGTAATTTAGGAGTGATAATGCGAAAATCATTTTTTAATTTAGTCATAGGGTAAAACCACATATATGGATTGAACATAGCCCCGTGAATAAATACTATCGTGCGTTTTCCATGTCCCGTAGCGATATACTCATATTCGATACCATTTTTGATATGTTTTTTGTATGGATGATTCTCTATAAATTGTTTTAACATAATATATTGATGTTGAGGAACTTTCTTGAATAATTTATTATTTAATATCACTTATTTTTCCTCCATATTTTTGGGCCGTATTTCAACTTGTTTATATCCGAAATAGTATGGATATCTTTAAATCTCTTTTTACCAGCCATAATTTGTCATTATTTGAAATTATTAAACATTATGTAACAAAGACTGATATAAGTCAATTGATAAAAAATTATCGTCTTCTTGGGTAAGATTTTATAGCTCCCAAGAAAGATCAATAGTTAGAACTTTTCGAACTGTATTTAAACTTCAACATCTTAAAAGAAAATTAAAAATTTGGATTAAGATTATAGGGTACTACCACTTATTTAAATAAATTGTTTCTATTATTTTTTTACAAATAAGAAAATCCTAGCCTTTCTCCCGGAATAAATAAATCCTTCTCTCTCAACATCATCAATCAATTTTTTCTCTGATCCCCTGGTCTTTTCAAATGAAAGCACACCCTCGGGTTTTAAGATTCGATACATTTCAGATATCAAATTTTCCATTCCACCGGCGATATAACGAAGACCAAAAATAAAAGCAAGGTCAATACTTTGATCTGGTAATCCGGTATTGGATGCATTTACAAGAATGGGATTCACATTTTTAATTCCCTCTCTCCCCACCTTCTCTTTAACTTTTTTGATCGCCAGTGGATGTATATCTACCGCATAGATAGAACCCTCTTCTCCCACTATTTTTGCTGCAGGAATGGTAAAAAATCCTGGACCACATCCCACCTCCAACACCTTTTGACCTGATTTTAGTCCAGCTGCTTCTAAAAGCCGATATGGATTTCTAAAAATCGGGAGAAGTGGATTGTCATGCATTAAAGATATTATCCTAAAAGCAAAATTTGAGTGATGATATCTCTCTTCAATTTTATTTTTCATTTTCTCTATCTCCTTTTATTTGCCTACTTTTTTATTACTTCAAATACTCGCAAATATTTTTATAGGATTCCCGGGGTCGGGCTTCACAACTTCATACTTTCTCTGTTTTCGTTTTATATTTTTTATTGTCAGAAGAACCGTCCCCCTGACACTCACGGTATTTTATTAAAATGATCTGTTAACCTGCTTTTATTGACTTCCTGGTAAAAAACTCCTGGACATCTCGTCCCTACGACCGCCCGCAGGCTCGAAGCAGAGGCAACAGAAGACACCGAAGGTGTCTGAAGTCCGAGCACTGAGACTACGTCCCCTTTAAAATAATTTTCGGAAAAATTTCGTTTGACTCTTTCTTTAATTCAAATTTTGCATAACATACGAATGACAAGGAATTCATTAAAACGGATGTTTAATCCTAAACGGAAAATAATTTCTTTCCGTAGTAGATGGTTTACTAAAAGCTGTATTCCAATTTAAGAAAAATTCTATCCTTTATCTGACTCATAAAAGTTCCGGCAGTATCACCTTTAACAAAAATTCCACCTAGAACCAAAGAGGTCGCTTCAGCCAGGGATAGATTCACTTCTGGGGAGACGATAAAGATTTTATTCTCGATTTCATAAACTACTCCAAGTAGCAAAGTGTGAATATCTCTGAAGGGATAACGCAATGCAGTCATCAAATAATTTTCTTTCGCGTCAGGATAGTTCCTGTGATAGATTTGACCCATAAAGTAGAGATCATTCTCAAAGGTGTATTCCCCTCCGACAGCTATCTGATAATATGAATCCCCAATCTCTGGCCTGGTATAAGCACCCTCTGCCCAAAAAGCTATTTCACCGATAGTTCCTATGACATCTCCACCATAAATTTGAATATCTCGGTATTTGCCATTTATCCAGGGATAATCTTCTTTACCTCTAAAGTAACTTACCGAGAGGTCACATCCCATTATAGATTGAGCCGTAAGTTTGAAAGCGTATTCCGAGTTTTCTAATTTTTTTTTAGGGAGTGGTACTCCAACTATCTCCAGGGCCGGGACAAAGTAAGGGATATAAACCCCCGTCAATGTCAAATTATCTATAGGATAGTACTTTAACTGAACTGCTGTCACACCCAATCTCTCTTCAGGAATAAAGGCTCCCTCTTCACTCAGATCAAAAGGGTTTATATTGTCTGTTGGGTTAATACTATAAGCTGTGCCCCAGGAAATTATCTGCATGCCTGTCCGTAGGTCATAATTGCTACCATAATAATCCATATAAGCCTCATTTAACTTCCAATCAAACTGAAATGCCTCCCCAGTATTTATCTTCAGATTGACATAGGCATCGACATTGTCGCTCGCCTGATGATCCAGCTTCAGTTCAAATTTCGTTCTTGGCCAGATTTTTCCTGATTTATCTAAATCAAAGCTCAGTAGGGTCTCTATTTCCCCACCGATGTCAAGGGATGCCTGAGCTTTGATACTACCTGAGAATATAAATAAACACAATAGCATAAAACAAATCGCTCTCTTCATTCGCTTCCTCCTCATCGTCTTTCCAATTGACGGGTGGTAAACATACTGTCAGGGATTTCTGGATTCAATTGAACTTCCTTGGAGATGATGATAGTTTTGCTCCCCTTCTGAACATTTTGCATCTCCATCTTCTTCGCTATCCACAATCCCTCTAGCTTTTCAAGCTCGGATAAGTACATAATCTTGAGCAAATCTCCATGCTTATCATAAAACTCAACCTTCATCGAGTAGAAGTTCTCCCTATCTACCCATACTTTTAGTTTGCTGTAGCTTATATCCTCCGGGTCTTTCGGGAGGAGTTCCAAAACATAGCAATCATGTCCTTCGTACTTCTCAGTACCGAGCAACTTGGCACTGTAGTCTTCTACTAGAGATCTGCTACCGACATCTTCATAGCTAAAATCGCTGCCCATAAAGCTTCCCCCCTTCTCCTTTGTGGCTATACGACGAACCTTCCCCAAGGCTGGAAGATACAGCCAGTCATCATCCTTTACCGAAAGAAAACCAGTTCCTTTGACATTTGCTGGAGAAATGAATCTGACCAAATTATAGTCATCTCCTTTAATCCAGCCCTTTATCTCCATAACCCGTTTGGCTCCCGATTTATGGACAATGGTCATCTCGCCGATTGTTATCTCCGAATCAGCATGGTTCTCTTCCACCTTCTTGAGGATTTCGTCAGCAGTCAATTCTTGTGCTCTAGATAATGTCGCGAATATCAATAAAACCATAATTATACCAATCATCAGAGCGCTAATGTTTTTGATTTTGATTCTCATTTTGAATATCTCCTTTCATTTCTCTTGTATTTCTGTATTTATTACATTTTGTAATATAATTAAGATGAATCTTCTTTGGTTCCTTACTTTTTTATTAAGCAATTTCACCTATTCATTTTCTATCTTTCTTTCTCTGCTCCCATTGTATAAGAACAGTAATGCCGGCAATATGGTTATTGATGCAGTTGATGAGAAGAACATGGTCAGTGCAATAAGCCAGCCGAAGCGGCCAAACATCGGCATGGGCGAGAATATCAGCACAAAAAAGCCCAGCCCTACAGCAACGGCATTGTAAAATATTGCCTGTCCTGTATTTGATATGCTAATCTTTAACGCTTCCTCTACACTCTTACCGATGGCAAGCTCTTCCTTATAGCGATTGAAGAAATGAATGGCGTAGTCTATTCCGATTCCGATGGCAATGCTGGCAATCGTTGCCGAAGCAATATCCAGTGGTATTTTGAACCAGCCCATTATTCCAAAGCTTAAGATGACGGTAAGAGAAACCGGTATGGTGCAAAATGTTCCGTAAGCTAATGACCTGGAAAGGATAATCATCAAAACAAGGATGCACAGAATCGCCAGGGCTAAACTTTTCAATTGGCCACTTACTATCAGCTTGGCCATTGTGGGTTTCAATGTCAGCGAGCCTGTTAACACTACCTCAACATCGCTACTAAAACATTTTTTAATTGCTCTTTGCACTTCTTCAATTACTTTATCCATCTCTGAGGTACTGATACATGCCACTTTGGCCTGGATTAAAGCCTGGTCATAGTCAAAAGAGAGCACACGATCCAGTTCCTCTGAGCCTCCCATTGATAGCAACAGAAGGTATTGTGCCACTTCTTCTTCTGTTTCAGGAAGGATTTCATACTCAGATTTCCCTTCATGCATGGCTTTGTTTGTTTTCCGCAAAATATTGACTAAGGAAGTTGGTCTCCCCATTATTTCAATCTTGCCGATTTCGTTCTGAAAGTTCTCCATGGCTTTTAGGACTTCCGGGTCTTGAATATTGCCTTTTACCACCACCTGAAGAAATCCCGCACCTCCAAAGTTCTCTTCCATAATATTATAAGCCAATATGATGGGACTATCGGGCTTGAACATATCCATGAAATCCGTTCCGGTGCTTATCAACGGAATCCCCACACTGGCTAATAAAGCAAGCAGGCAGGCAGATATTAATACAATTTTTGTTCTGCCCACTATAAAATTCGCCCATTTCTCCAAAATCCCCTGCAGGAAGACCTTTCGTTTTTTATCAAGTGCCCTTCTATCTGGAGGCAACAAAAACAGAAACGCCAGGAATAAAGTAACAGTAATGATAAAGGCAATTCCCACTCCAATCGCAGTAAATAACCCGAACTCTTTAATAGGCCGTATGGATGAAGTATAAAGGGAACCGAAGCCAATCATAGTGCTAATGGAGGTTAGGAAGCAAGCCAATCCGACAGCAACCATGGTTTTGGTCAGAGATTTCCGTTTATCTGAGCCCAGTGAAAGTTCCTCCCGGTTCCGAGCGAGAATATGGATACCGTCAGCTATTCCCATGCTGATAAGTATAATTGGCATGAAAACACCGACTAAGGAAAGAGGTATGCCAACCCATCCCATCAAGCCGACAGTCCAGATAACCGTGACAATAACTATAAGTAAGGGCAGCGCAATTCCTCTGATATTGCGGAAGCTTAAGAAAAGTATGGCAATCATCACCAGAATAGCCAGGGGGAGCAATTTTCTCATATTTCTGGCCGCCATTTTACCGGCCTCATTCTCCCCTACCAGCTTGCCTGTCAAATAAGCCTTTTCATCCAGTTCAAGCTTTTGAACAACCTCTTTGACATCGCTGATAAGTCTTTCTCTATCCACATTAGGCATCAACTGGACAAGAACCAGCGCTATTTCCCCATTTTTTGAGACGATTTGCCCAGCATAGTCATTATCGGACAATACTCTATTTTTCAACTTCTGGAGCTCTACCTTAGTGCCTGGAATTTCCTCAATTAGTTCTACTACCTCAATTCCGCCTTCGACTCCTTTAATTTCTTCTATATTGGTAATGCTCATAACAGAATTGACCCCTTTTACTCTTTCTAAATCACTGGTCAGCTGGTCTATTTCATGTAATGCACTGGTAGTAAAGACTTCGCCCATATCCATAATAACCATTACAAACTCTACGCCACCGAAGGTCTCATTCACCTCATCATAGACTGCCACTACAGGGTGGCCTTCAGGAAGCATCTCTTTCGGATCGGTAACCATATATATTTTAGTGAGACCAAAACAAAAGAAGACTGTCAGCAGAATGATAACGACTATTACAGTCTTCGGATATTTGCCAACCCATTTTGTAAGTTTTTCCAACATAATTTTTACTCCTTTTCTTCTTTTGACTTTTTTCTATTTCAAGTAGGTTAGTACTTACTAACTATTTTAAGAAAGAAAATAATATTTATCTCATTTTAGTTTTCTTTTTTTATTCCAATTATGTCTTCTTAATCCGTTGAAAAATATATCTACCATGGTTTCTGCAACTTCTTCTTTATCCAATGGTTTATTTTTTTTCTCCTCTTATTTTTAATATTGAATCATTATTCATTTATAATGAAAAAAAATTAACGATGAAATCCACTCACTCCATAAAAAAATTGATGCGTTAACAGTTTCAACATATTTTCCGCCCATTTATTTCCTTGATAATGTCTGACAATCTCCAACAATCCCTCGATAAAATTATTAGCTAAAATATGATAAAATGCTTCATCAATTTTAAAACTCCGACTATTAACTTTAGGGCTTAACTGACGCTTGATATGCTCTTTAGTAACATTAATAATCTGATCCTTTGCTTTTTCAAATCTTGTCCCTTTACAGCGGTCAATTAAAATTAAAAAAATCTCCCGCTTCTGCCTTAGTAATTGCAAGATAAATGCTGATTCTTGTTCAAAAAGATTAGCCGGGTCACCTATTTCTGAATCTCTTTCTTCTTCGTTTTCAATTGAATGGATAATTTCTTTATAAATAGGTTCCACGATAGCAGCGAATAGATCTCCCTTGTTGTTATAATAACTGTAAGTCAGCCCGGTAGAAATCCCTGCCTTTTTAGCAATATCTTGCATCTTTGCCTTTAAAAACCCTTTTTTATAGAATTCTTCAATGGCTGCTTGATAAATTTTTTCTTTCACATTTGTTTTTAAAACCTGTACCAAATTGCACTCTCCTATACTCCTATATTGAATTATCATTCATTATTGTATAAATTATAACATGGTTTTTATTCCTGTCAAGAGAAAATTGAAAAATAATTTAAAAATTACTGAATTATTGAGCTGCCGACAAGTACCCCTGGATACACTTTCTCTTCTCTAGTCTTTGCATTATAAATATACACATGATAGAATATATTACGACTTTTCAATAATCTTAAAAAATTATTAATCTTAATGTTTGTGGATGTTTATAGAAATGAAAAATAAACAAATAAATAATCTAAGAAAAGAAAGTTATTCTTTAAAAACTCAGACCTTGGGTGAAGAAATTGCTAACAGTATTACGCATGGCGTTGGAATTGGTTTAAGTATTGCCGCCCTGGTAATTTTAGTAGTTCTTGCCAGTAAGCGTGGTGATGCCTGGCGAATAGTGAGTTTCAGTATCTATGGAGCTACACTCATTTTGCTTTATCTATCTTCCACCCTCTATCATAGCTTCGTAAACCCAAAGATAAAAAATATTTTCAGGATTCTGGACCATTCAGCAATCTATCTGCTTATTGCAGGGAGCTACACCCCTATCACCCTTACCTTTATGCGGGGAGCCTGGGGTTGGACTATCTTCGGTATCGTTTGGGGTATAGCTTTAGGAGGTATCACTGTAACCATACTTCTTCTTGACAAACTTAAAGCCTTATTAGTCATATCTTATGTTGCTATGGGATTACTTATTGTCATTGCTTTTAAGCCAATGATGCAAATGGTCCCCCGAGGGATGATTATCTGGCTTTTTATCGGAGGAGCTTGTTATCTTTTAGGCATAGTATTTTATTTATGGAAAAGATTGCCTTACCACCACCCTATCTGGCATCTATTTGTTTTAGGCGGAAGCATTTCTCATTTTTTGGGAGTATTATTCTATCTCACTTAAAAAATTCTTTTTGAAGACTTTTTCAAAGGATTGTCCTTTGAAAAAGTTCAACTCTGACAGCCGATACATTTATCTACATCTTTCACGGTTAATCTCATTGCTTCCTCTTTATTTTAAAATGGAGTCAGTTCTATTATAAATTGCCATTTTCATCGAGCTTTAGTACCCAGACATCAGAATTTCCTGTTCTTTTTGATTTCGTCCAACCGGCGACAGCATAACCTCCATCTTCAGTTTGAACAATAGAATGAGCCTCATCATTTTCACTTCCTCCAAAAGTCTTATCCCATAGCAGATCTCCATTTTTGTTAAGTTTTACTATCCAAACATCGGTCTTGCCTGCCCCCATTGATTTTGTCCAGCCGGCAACCATATAACCCTCATCTTCGGTTTGAACAATAGAATTTGCCCAATCTTCACTCGCTCCACCAAGGGTTTTATCCCAAATTTTATTACCATCTTTATCTAATTTTATTACCCAGATATCTCTATCTCCTGTATCTTCTAATACCGTAAACCCGGTAACGGCATAACCTTCATCATCAGTCTGAATAATAGAATGAGCCTCATCATTTTCACTTCCTCCAAAAGTCTTATCCCATAGCAGATCTCCATTTTTGTTAAGTTTTGCTACATAGATATCTCCTCTCCCCGCGCCTTTTGACCATACACATCCGGTAGTAACAAAACTCCCGTCTTTAGTCTGGACAATAGAAAATATTTCATCCCAACCTGTCCCTCCAAAACTATTTTCCCATTCCATATTCCCTTTGGCATCAAGTTTTATTACCCAGCAATTTGCTTCTCCCCAGAGCTTGAATCCGGTACTAGCGGCAATTGCATAACCTCCATCCTTGGTTTGAATGATAGAATATGCTACATCATTTTTATCTTT
>Ga0307430_1003321_pt1 | contig 10056 bp, 8 predicted proteins | sample SalMarWE160130MG_FD_202159 | JGI IMG/M metagenome (GOLD analysis project Ga0307430, IMG submission 202159) | Salt marsh sediment microbial communities from the Plum Island Ecosystem LTER, Massachusetts, United States - WE1603-130 | ecosystem: Environmental > Aquatic > Marine > Intertidal zone >... | reverse complement strand
TGCAGGCCGATGGCCGTCGTCGCGGCCGACGTGTTGCCGTAGTCTTGAACGCTGATGTGGACCTTCTCCGCCGGCACCTCGAGGTGCTCGCCCAGCACCTTGATGATGCGCAGGTTGGCCTGGTGCGGGATGAGCCAGCGGATCTCGTGCTTGTTGACGCCCTCCTGCTCGAGGAGCTTGTCAACGGCTCTTTCCATCGACAGCACGGCGGCCTTGAACACCTTGCGGCCGTTCATGGCGATGTAATGCAGGTCCTGGTCGATGCTTTCGTGCGTCGGCGGGATGACGCTGCCGCCGCCGGGCATGTGCAGCAGCGTGGCCATCGAGCCGTCCGCGCCGAGGTATCCGGCGCGCAGACGCAAACCTTGCTTCCTGGAGGTGACGATCGCGGCGCCGGCGCCATCGCCGAACAGCACGCACGTGTTGCGGTCGCGCCAGTTAGTTATCGATGAGAGCTTGTCGACGCCGAGCACGAGCACGGTGTCGTACATGCCCGAGACGATGAACTGGCGCGCGGTCGTCAGCCCGTAGATGAAGCCGGTGCAGGCGGCGTTCAGGTCGAAGCTCGCCGCGTTCTTGGCGCCGAGTTTCTCTTGGAGGAGGCAGGCGGCCGCCGGGCACGGGCTGTCGGGCGTAAAGGTGGCCGTGATGATCAGGTCGAGATCGGTCGGCCCCACGCCCGCCATCGCCATGGCGTCCTTGGCGGCGTTGAGAGCGAGGTCGGAGGTACCGACCCCGTCCTCGGCGATGTGGCGTTTCTTGATGCCGGTCCGGGTGGTGATCCACTCGTCGGAGGTGTCGACCATCTTCTCGAGGTCGGCGTTTGTGAGCACCTTGTCGGGCACGTACATGCCGGTGCCGGCGATGTACGCTTCACGCAGAGCTGCCGTCACTGGTTTCTTCCTTGGACGGTGCCTCGTTGCTGGTGGCGTCATGGGCGTTCGCGCCATTGGCGCGCAGGCACCGCGTGATGTGTTCGTTGACGTTGTGTTGGACGAAGCGCTCAGCGGCCCGAATGGCGTTGCGGATCGCGGTCCCATTCGAGCCACCGTGGCAGATGATGACTGTGCCGTTAATGCCCAGTAATGGTGCGCCGCCGTGCTCGGATGCGTCCACCTTTTTCTTCAGGTACCGGAACGTCGGGCGCATCAGGGTCGCGCCGAGCGCGCTCAGCGGTGTGCGCCTCGCTCGAGTCTTGATGATCTTGCCGATCGCGCTGGCGAGCGCCTCGCTCATTTTCAGCACGATGTTGCCGGTGAAGCCGTCGCAGACGACCACGTCGACGGTCCCGTCGAACACGTCGTGCCCTTCGATGTTGCCGATGAAGTTGATCGGCTCCTTCTCGAGCAGCGCGTAGCTGTCACGCGTGAGCGGGATGCCCTTGGACTGTTCCTCGCCCATGCTGAGCAGGCCGACGCGCGGCCGGTCGACGGCAAGCACCTTCTCGGCGTAGATGCTGCCCATGACGCCGAACTGCTTCAGGTTGAACGGCTTGCACTCGGCATTCGCCCCGCCGTCGAGCAGCACGGTCACGCCGGTAACCGGGTTCGGCATCAGGACGGTGATGGCGGGCCGGTCGATGCCGGCCAGCGTGCGCAGCTTGAGCAGCGAGCCGGCGACCATCGCGCCCGTGTTGCCGGCCGATACCGCGGCGTCGGCCGCGCCGTCGCGAACGAGGTCGATTGTGCGGGTGATCGACGAGTCCTTCTTCTGGCGCAGCGCGTCGACGGGCTTCTCGTGCATCTCGATCATCTCGGAGGCCGGGACGATCGAGATCGGCAGGCGGCCGGCCTTGAGTTGGTCGAGCTCGTCGCGGATCTCGTCCTCGAGGCCAACGAGGATGAGCTCGAGGGCAGACGGATCCTCGCGCGCAGCGAGCACGACACCCTCGACGATGCTGCGCGGCGCATGATCGCCCCCCATCGCGTCAACGGCAATGCGCATCGGAATCAGGACGCTTCAGGTTCGGTGACTTGCGTTCCGTTGTAGTAGCCGCAGTTGGGGCAGACCCGGTGGGCCCGCCGCGGCGCGCCGCAGTTCGGGCAGTCGCTTATCTGCACGGGCGATAGCGCATGGTGGGAGCGCCGCTTGTCGCGGCGCGCCTTCGATGTTCGCCGTTTCGGCTCGGCCATTACGGCGTCTCTCCTTCAGGCTCCAATAGGGCGTCCAGCTCATCGAAGGCGCTCGGTGGCCGGACTGGCTCGCAGCCGCACGGGCCCTCGTTGAGATCCTTCCCGCACACGGGACACAACCCCTTGCAGTCTTCGCTGCACAGGTTCTTCAGCGGGAGGCCAAGCATGATGTCCTCCCGGATACCTTCAGTCAAGTCAATTATCTCGTCGCCCGAGAGCCGAACGCGTTGCTCCCGGATATAGTCGGTGCTCGCGGCGCGACGCGTGAACCGCTTCAGGCAGCGGTGGCACTCCATCGTCAGCTCCGTCTCATACGAGCCCATTGCCACGAAGACCCGGTTGACCACGCTCAGCTTGAGCTTCACGTGCACGGGCCGGTCGAACCAGACGCCGAGGTGCGCCATGTCCGCCTCGGGCAAGGGCGAGGTTGCCTCGACCACCTCGCCGTCGGGCGAGATCCTATGAACTTCGACCTTCACGTCTGGTGTCCCTGAGAAAAATAGGGACAGGCACCTATTTCTCTCATCGATGACCATGCTCGATGCGTCCCGCGTCCGCAGAGAAATAGGTGCCTGTCCCTATTTTTCTGGATCGTCGAGCTCGGTCCTACTTGCCCGGGCCTTTCCCGCTGTGCTTGCGCTTCATCAGCTCGGCTACCTCGGGCGGCACGAACGGGCTCAGGTCGCCGCCAAGGCGCCCGACCTCCTTGATTATGTTCGAGCTGAGGTAGGAGTAGTCCTGGCTCGGCATGAGGAACAAGGTCTCGACCTCGTTGTTGAGCCGCCGGTTCGTCAGCGCCATCTGGAACTCGTACTCGAAGTCGCTCACGGCGCGCAGGCCGCGGAAGATGGCCGAGGCGCCCACCGTGCGCGCGTAGTCGATCAGCAGCCCGTCGAAGCGATCCACCTTGACGTTCGGTATGCCGGCCGTGATCTTCTCGAGCAGGGCGAAGCGCTCCTCGACGCTGAACAGCGGCTCCTTGGTCGTGTTGGTCGCCACGGCGACGTAGAGCGTGCCGGCGAGCTTGGCGGCGCGCCGCACCACGTCGAGGTGCCCGTTGGTCGGCGGGTCGAAACTCCCGGGATAAACGGCGATCTTCGGCATGGGGTTCCTCGCTCCGTTGCAGGGGACACGGTTGACGACCGACCGGCTCAGGCCGGATCAGCCTCCCTGGCACCGGCCAGGCGGTAGATCGAGATGCTCGTGCTCCCGTATCGTCTCGTGCTCGTCAGCCTGAGCCGGCCCGCCTCCGCCGGGAGAACGAGCCCGCTCGCATGCTCGATCACTACGACAGCGTCCTCTGGAAGAATATCAGTCTCCGCGAGCGACTGCAACGCCTTCTGCGCCGGGGCCGGGCCGGTGCGCTCGCGGCCGTGTCCGGCGTACGGCGGATCGGCGAAGACGAGGTCGAACTGCTCGCCGGCCGCGTCGAGCTTGCGCACCTCGGGATAGACGTCGCCGCGGATGAGCCAGGCCCGGTCGGCCAGCCGCGTGTGGGCCAGGTTCTCCTTGATAATCGGGATGCAGTGGGCCGATCGCTCGATGAGGACCGCGTGCTCAGCGCCCCGGCTGAGCGCTTCGATCCCGAGCGCGCCCGTGCCCGCGAACAGGTCGAGCACGCGGGCGCCGACCGGCTTTTCTGCCAGGATGTCGAAGATCGCCTCGCGCACCATATCGGACGTCGGCCGCATCTTGTGCCCGCGCGGCACCTTGAGCCGCATCCCCTTCGCTATGCCGGCTATCACGCGCATGGCGTTGACTAGCCTCTCTGCGGGTGCGCGAAGTCAACGGCCTCGATGAGAGCCGTTAGCGTGGTTGTATCCTGAGATGAATACGGTCTTGCCACCGGCTTCAGCCGGTGGTTTTGGGGTTGCCCCTAACTTGTCCTGAGCCGGCTTCAGCCGGCTTCTCGACATCTGCCTTCAGGCGTGTGCCCTGGCAGTGTTGGCTTGCTCATTCAATCACGGCTGAAGCCAATTGTCGAGAAGGCGCGCCGAAGGCGCGATCGCTGAAGCGGGCTCCCGGTCTCCCGTGATCAGCCGCCACCACCGGCTGAAGCCGGTGGCAATACATATCTTGGCCGGCATGCGGGGGCTTTTCGTGGGCGAGAAATGGGTGGTGCACCTGGTGTGCCAACTGTGGGACAGGATAGCAGGATCGGCAGGGATAGGAGGGGGAATATGAGACAGGATTTACAGGATTGACAGGATTTCTTTCCCGATCCTGTTGATCCTGTAAATCCTGTCTCAATCTCCTAGTCGATATACATCCGCACGTACTGGAGGAGGGGGCCGGGGCGGAGGAGATAGACGTTCGAGGCGTCGATCACGTCGGCGTTGTTGCAGATCGCGCAGCGCGTCGGCCGGCGCATGCGGCGCACCTCGGGCCGGTGCAGGATGTCGCGCAGCGACTGCTCGCGCACCGACCCGAACTTGCCGCCGGGCATGAAGCAGCCGTAGACGTCGCCGTTCGTGCCGACCGTGACGCACAGCACCGGCGAGCAGCACAGGTACGGCTTCTTTCCGTCGATGAAGGTGCGTAGGTATTCCTGGGAGTTGTTGATCGGCAGGCCGCTCCGCTTGAGCGCCAGGAGCTCGCCAAAAACCTCGCTCAGCTCGTCGGGCGGCAGGGCGAGCGGCTCCTTCGGCGGCTGGTCCTCGGGCCCGGTCCGGTACGTCGTCTCGATCGGCGAGAGGTAGATGGACACGCCGAGGTCGCGTGCGAGCTCGACGAGCGGACGCGCCTGGCCGCGGTTGAGCGTGCTCAGGACCGTGTTGATGATGACCTTGGTGCGCGGGTAGCGGCGGCGCGTCTCCTCGATCGCGGCGCAGGCCTTGTCGAACAGGCCGAGCATGACGCGCATCTCGTCGTGAAGACCGCCAACGGCATCAATCGACACGATGAAGCAATCGACCCACGGCGCGAGCTCGTCGAGCCGGGCCGAAAGGAGCGACGCGTTCGTGATGACGATCGTCTGGAAGCGGTTCGCCTTCGAGGCGCGGACGATCCTTGGAAGGTCGTCGCGCAGCAGCGGCTCGCCGCCCCAGATCGAGTTGAGCAGGACGCCGCAGCGCCGGGCGTCGCGGTAAAGGCGGGCGATCTCGGCGGCGCCCAGCTCGTCGGCCGCCGGGTCGCGCCACAGGCACGTCGCGCACCGGCAGTTGCAGCGCCCCGTCACCAGGTGCGACAGAATCAGCGGCGCCCGCGTCACGAACCGCGACCACACAATCCGCCCCAGCGCCCGCGCGGCTTCATGGATTTTCGGGGAAGACGCGAACATGACAACGCATGCCTTATGGTCACGGAGGGCGCGTTGCCCTATTCGTAGTACGGCGTTTGGATGCCGTGTTTCTTGCCGAGGGCGCGGATGGCGGCGATGGTAGCGGCGTCCTCGCCGTGGGCGACCATTTGGCCGATGAGGTGGTAGATCTTGTGGAACGCCCACCGGCGGGCGACGCGCGCGGTGCCGTTGTCGGGCTGGCCGAACGATTGCTTGAAGACGAACTCCTTGGTCACGCCGCCGACGTCGCCCAGGATCTGCATGCTGAATGCTTTCTCGTCGCGGTAGCGGCCGCAGATGGTGATCCGGCTCTTGAGGAAGAAGTCGGGCAGCACCTTCGGGTAGACGTCGGCCTCGCTCACGGTGCCGACCTGGAACCGGAGGTTGAGCAGGATCGGGTCGCTCACCTCGTCGTAGAAGGCGGCGAGCGAGTCGGCGATCGCGCTGCTCGATCGCTCGAACCGCGACTCCCCCTTATTGCGGTAGCTGAGCAGGTCGAGCAGGTACTCGTTGACTTTGGCGCCGCCGGCGAATGAGTAGACGGCGGCCTGGTTGCCGTTGACCTCGGCGACCCGGTTGATGATGTTGCGATCCTCGATGACGCCGCGGTTAGCCCGCCCGTCGGTGACCAGGAAGATCATGTACGGCCGGTTCGGGTCCGGGCGCCGCCCGACGAAGCCCTGGATGGCGCTGTAGACGTCGGTGTTGCCGCTCGAGCCGAGCCCGTCGAGGAAGTACTTGGCGGCGCGGAGACCTTGCTTGGTCACGGGGACGAGCTCGTCGGCCATGCGGTGCGGCTCGGTCTTGAACTCGACGACGTTGAAGCGGTCGTGCGGGTTGAGGGCGGCGACGCTGCGCTGAAGCCCCTCGACGTAGCGTTCGAGCTTGTCGGGCCGGATGCTGCTCGAGGTGTCGACGATGAAGACGATGTCCTTCGGGATGAGGTCGAACGCTTGCCGTTCGCGGCGCGGTTCGATCACGACCATGAAGTAGCCGTCTTCTACGAAGTGGGCGTCCGGCTCGTTCGGCGCGTGGTAGGTGAGCATCTTCACCGTCAGCAGGTCGTCGAGCGGCGGGTACTTGCGCAGGAGGGTGACTGGTTCGGCCGCGACGTCCTCGAGTGCGGCCGCGTCGATCTCGGCCGGGCCGACCGCCTCGGGCGGCTTGATGATCGTGGGGATGATGCCGCCTTCTTCGATCAGGCTCTCGGCCTGCGGGCCGAGCGTATCCGGCGCCGTCGCTTCTCCCGCCCCGTCGCGGCCGCGTCCGGCGGCGGCAATGGCTTCGAGCACGTCGCCGGGCGAGGCTGACTCGTCGGGGACGTAGACGTCGGACGTGGCCCACCCGCGATCCGGGTGCCGGCTGATCGTGCGCGTCGGCACGTCGATGCGTTCGCGGGCGACTTCCTCCTCGATCGCGATGATCTCCTGGGCAATGGTGTCCTCGGCGGTTGCCTCCGGCTCGACGTCGGTGTCCGGCTCGACCGTCTCGCCTTCGAACAGCTTCCTGAGCGCCTCGTTCACCTCGGCCTCGGAGGCGTCGAACGAGACCAGGCCGCGCTGGGCGAGCATCCTGCGGCGGTCCTCGATCTCGTCCCTCGAGTGGGGGGCGGTCTCGTCGGGGTGTTCGAGCGAGATGGTCTCGTCGTCGCTCAGCGTTGTTCGCTGCCGCAGGTCGCGTCTGGGCCGCTCGACGGTCCTGATGTGGAACAGCTTCTCGGCCGTGGGGTTGCTGAACAGCCCGAGCTTGAGGGTGACCTGGTAGGCGGCGTTGATCAAGAAGAGGTGAACGAACGCGGAGATGAGGATCGCGATCACGACGAAGTACACGTGGACGCGTCTCATGGCTCGACCTCGTTGTCCCCGGGCTTCACGTCGCCCGCCTCGGCCGGCGGCTCCGGCTGCTTGTCGAGCGGGCCGACGGCTTCGCGCGCCTGCTCGGCGAACGGCGAGTCCGGGTACGTCTCGATCAGTTCTCGATGCTGCTTGTCGGCCTCGTCGGTTTGGCCGAGGGCCGCGTGGCACTCGGCCGTCCTCAGCATGCACTCGGGGCGCCGCTCGGCGTTGCCGTAGAGGATGACGACGCGCAGGAACTGACTCTTGGCCTTGTCATAGAGGGCAGCGGCCGTCGCGGCGTCCGCCGTCTTGTGTGCTTGCAAGAAGTATACCGTCCCGAGCCAATACAGAGTCTCGGCCTCGATCGCCGGCTCCTCGGCCTTGAGAAGCGGCATGAGCTGCGCGACCGCTTCATCGTCCTTGCCGAGCTTGTGGAGCGCGATGCCGGCGTGAAGCTTGGCCAGCAGCGTGAGCGAGCCGCCGTGCGCGACCGCCTTCCGGTAGTGGCCGAGCGCCTTATCCCATTGCTCCTGGCGTGCGAGGCACTCGCCGAGCCCGAAGTGGGCCTCCTCGTACGCGGGCCCCTCCGGGAGTTTCTCGAAGAAGGACTTGTAGAGGAACGTCGCGTCGCCGACCTGCTCGTGCTCGAGCAGGTAGCCGGCGGCCCACAGGTAGGTCTTGGCGGGCACGTCGGCGTTCTCGTTCTTCCTGAGCATGGCCAGCAAGATGGCGGCCGCCTGGTCGAACTCGCCGCGCCCGTGGCGGATGATGGCCAGCTTGTAGCTCGCGCGCTCGACGAAACCGCTTTCCGTGGCGGTCTCGATCGAGCGCTCGAGGTAAGTGATCGCCTCGTCGAGCTCGCCCGCCTTGTGCTTCTGCGAGCCGATCCAGTAATAGGCGTCGGAGGCGTGCACCGACTCGGGGTAGCGCTCGACGAAGTCGAGGAAGGTGGCGACCGCCTTGTCCTGCTCGTCGAGCGAGACGTAGGCCAGCCCGAGCTGGTACAGGGCGCCCTCGGCGAGTTTGCTCGTCGAGTAGCCGTCCAGCAGGCGTCGGTAGTCGCTGACCGCGTCGTGCATCTTGACGAGCTTGACCGAGCATTCGGCCGCCCGGGCGATCGCCTCGGCCGCGCGCGCGTCGTCGGGCCGGGCGTCGGCGAACGCGAGGAATTTTGCGCGGGCGGCCTCGTAGTTTTCCTGCTCGAACAGGCACCAGCCGATCTTGAACTCGGCCTCGGCGAGGACGGCCGAGCCGGCGAAGTCGTTGAGGATCGTCTCGTAGTGCAGCAGGGCGTCCTGCGGGCGTTTGAGCTGGAGGAGCGCCTCGCCGGCGAGGTAGTGGACCGTGTCGGCGTCGGGATGGCGCGGGTGCTCGTTGAGGAACGTCGTGGCCGCGGCGGCGAGCCCGTCGAAATCCTTGAGGAAATAGCGGCACCAGGCCATCTTGAGCTCGGCCTTGACGCCCAGCTCAGTGTTCGGCGCGGCTCGGGCGACCGCCTCGTAGAGCTTGAACGCGGTGTCGTGCCGGCCGAGCTCGTAGTGGGCGTTCCCGACGAGGTAGCTCGTCTGCGGCCGGACCGGTTCGGGCACGAGGTCCCTGACCAGCTCGTACGCTGCGATCGCATCCTCGTACCGGCCTGCGCGTACGAGGCTTTGCACGAGGCCGTATGCGGCGGCGCCGGCGTAGTCGGACTGGGTGTGCTTGGCGGCGACCTGCCGATAGGCTGCGGCCGCTTCGGTATAGCGCTCGCGCTTGAAATCGATCTCGCCGACGCGGAACAGCGCCTCGGGCGCGAACTCGACGCTCAGCCGCGCCAGCTCGCGCAGGCGCTTGACGGCCAGGTCGTCCTCGCCGCGCTCGGCGTGCATCACGCCGAGCTGGTAAAGGGCGTACGGCCGGAATCGGTCGTTCTCGGAGTCGGCAATTGCCCCGAAGACCTCGAGCGCCTCGTTGGTCTGGTTGTTGTCGAGCAGCGTCTTGGCGAGCCGGTAGCGGGCCGCCTGCTTGAACTCGGCTGCGGCGCCGCTCTCTGCGATCCTGCCGAACACGGCGATCGCCTCGGCGTGCTTGCCGAGCTCGTCGAGCACCTGGCCCGTGCGCAGCGCGGTGCGGTCGGCGTTGTCGCTCGTGGGGAAGCGCCGGGCGTGCTCGCGGAACGTCTTGAGGGCCTCGTGGAGCTTGCCGTCGTTGCGGGTGCACTCGCCGAGGCGGTAGAGGGCCTCGTCGCAGCGCTCGTCGTCCGGGTAATCGCGCAGGAAGATGCGATACTGCTCAGCCGCCTGGCCGCAGAACGCCTCGCCGCGCACGTAGAGGCCGTTGGCGAAATCGTACTGGCGCGTGGCGGCGTCGTCACCGCCCGTCGCCGCGTTCTCCTGTGCCGGCGCCGGCGCGGCGGCGAGCAGCACGGCGAGCAGAACGAGAGCGAGCTGTCGGCGATGTCCCACGGCGTGCGTCCCCCGGTTGCGGTTCCTGCTGTTCTGGTTAGACCGCCGAACGCCCCGTTCGGTTCACTCGCGGTGGCCTACGGCCCGCCCGCTCCGGCGCCGGCCCCCGAGGCGGCCGCCGTTTCCGCCTTGCGCAAGGCGAAGCTGACGTTCCAGATGTCGTGCTTCTTGCACAGGTCGAGCAGTGTGATGATGTAGTCGTACTTGGCTTCCTTGTCGCCGCGCACGATGATGTGCTGGCCGCGGTAGTTGCTGGCGAGGTCGTAGAGAATCTGGTCCACCCTGTCGGCCGTGTAGGCGATCTGGTTGATCACGTACGTGCCGTCGGCCTTGACGTTGATGATGATCTCGGTCGGCTCGCGCTC
>Ga0307430_1003320_pt1 | contig 10056 bp, 9 predicted proteins | sample SalMarWE160130MG_FD_202159 | JGI IMG/M metagenome (GOLD analysis project Ga0307430, IMG submission 202159) | Salt marsh sediment microbial communities from the Plum Island Ecosystem LTER, Massachusetts, United States - WE1603-130 | ecosystem: Environmental > Aquatic > Marine > Intertidal zone >... | reverse complement strand
CTGAGATGAGAATCGCTTAAAAACTCCGAGTTTCCGATCCGACATGATTCCAACTCATGATAGCATAATAAAAAATTGAGGATTGAATATTATTCAAAATCCGCCTTAGCCTCATACGCCGTTCAGAGCGATTTTCAATCTTCAATTTTTCAATCCTTTCAATTATTTACATTCCCCATGACATTCTACGTACCTCTTCCCCGACCCGCAAAAACATTCCCGTTCGTCGCGGTCCTCCGCGGTAAGCCAGGAGCTTGATTGCACCTTGCCGCCATGGCCGACATTGTAGATCGTTTGGATGCCGAGCTCTTCACAGAGCGCAACTTCCGGAACGGGATCGCCTTCCGGCTTCCGGTCTCCCCCGTTCGTGAAGATGTGCGGACAGATCTCACGGAGCGCATCGCATACGCTCGGATCATCCGTATCCGGCTCATGCCCCGTAAGCACTACGCGGTCCACGCCCGCGAGCGCTTCAAGGATTTCTTTCCGCTCTTCTTCCGGCATGAAGACCTGTCCCTTTTTCTTCCGGAGCCAGTTGTCGTTGTTCAAAATAACCACGAGTTCGTCGCCGAGCTTCTTGGCATCCCGGATGTAGCGCACGTGCCCGATGTGGATCGGATCAAACCCGCCGGAAACGGCAACGATGATTTTTTTGTCGTCCATAGATGATGAGGAAGATTACGGGAGGGAAGCGGGGGCGTCAATGACAAAGTCCCACATTGCTGTGGGACTTGGAGTCATAAGGAAGAACTGGATTGATGGCGCTAGATCGCGAGCCGAAGCCCCTTCTTGCTCTCGGTGATCCTTCCCGTCGCGTCCGGCTTGACGATCCCGAGTGCCGCGGCAACGCGCCCCGGACCGTTCACGAGCTGACCGTTGACGCGGGCCTTGCGGATGAGCACGCATCCGCCCGGAGCTCCGCCGTCATGGCAGGCCACGAGGACGAGCAGCCCGCCGCGATGCCGGGGGCAGAACACGGAACCAGGCTTCATGGTGGTCACGGGCGTGTACGGCGCGCGATTGTTCTCCGCCATGGGGTAGCCCTCGGCGCTCAAGATCGTCACCTCCACGGCACCGACCTTGATCACCTTGCCGACAAGAGACCTGGCGGCGGCCTTGTGATTCTGTTCAAAGATCGACATGATGATCTCCTAGCCGTTGGGCGAACCCAGTTGGTTGTTGATGGCTTGAACGGTTCCCCACCGCTCGCCGTCCGCGGTGAACGTACCGTCCGGACCGGCTTGCGGAAGGTTCCGCTCCACCGATGAAGGGTAGAAGGTTTGAAGGCGCCCGTCTGCCGTGCGGCCCTGTCGCGTCTTGCTATCCCGCAACAGGGAATCGAGCATCACGCGGGCATCGACGAGTTTGCGCGAGAGCGCGGCGCGCGTCACCCAGATTTCGCCGTCCGCGGTGAACGTACCGTCCGGACCGGCTTGCGGAAGGTTCTGTTCCTCTTCCATGCGCGCCGCCACGAGGGACGAGGGATAGAAAACGCGAACACGGCCGTCTGCCACGCGGCGGGTTCGGGTCTCACTGTCCCGTAGCCACGAACGCAGGGTGCGCGTGCAAACGCCGAACCTGTCGGAAAGCGCCTCGATGGTGCCCCATTCCTCGCCGTCTGCGTGGAATGAGTTCAGGGATACTGTCTTTCTGGCCATCTGCTCCTCCTTTCAAAGAGCTAATGTGGTGCCGGAAATATGGCAGAAACCGCCGGATATGTCAAGGAACGTAGTCCAACCGATAACCGATAAACCATTGTTCCTTCATGATTTTTAGTAAAAACCGCCGCGACACGTGCCGCGGCGGCTGATACGAGGAAGGAGCGACGGGCTCACTTCTCAAAGATGATCGTGGACTCCGTGAGCAAATGGGATGCTTGCACGATTTCCCGGCGTACGCCCTTCGCGCCGCCCCACCTGACGCAGGACAGCGCTGCCTTTTCGAGGTTCTCCGTATCGCGAAGGTCAGCGCCTTCCAGATTCGCCGAGGTGAGGTCCGCGGCATGCAGATCCGCTTCCGTGAGATTCGCTCCGGAGAGATTCGCTTCCTGGAGAACCGACCCGCTAAGGTCTGTTTCGTTAAGCTTGGCTCCGAAGAGATCCGCCTGATAAAGGTTCGCCCACGTGAGCTTCGCGCCGGAAAGGTTTGCCCGCGCAAGGCGCGCCTCAATGAGTTCAGCCCTTTCAAGATCCGCGTCGCTAAGATTGACTCCTTCCAAGTTTGCATGGCAGAGGTTCACACCTCGGAGATCCACTCCGCTCAAATCAATGAGCTCATCCGGGTGCTCCTCGCGGTACGCGTTGAAGCCCTGGACATTTTTGACGAATTCGACCATCTCTTCCTTGGTCATCTCTTATGCCTCCGATATGGGGTTGTGAGGAATGTCCGATTCCGAAGCTTTAACAAAAAATTGATAAAAGGTCAATAGCATCGTATATGTTTTTAACACAAAGCAAAACCCGCACGAGAGAGAACCCCGTGCGGGTCAAGGTCGATTCCGGCGCCGCTTCTTCTTTTTGAGAATGTCGGCGCAAGCGCGTTTGACGTCTGAGACAGCATAAAAAGAGCATGGCTTTCCGTAACTATTTTTACCTTTACGTGAACGACAGGACGTAAGACGAATAAGAATGGAACCCCGAGCAAGCCCTGTCTTATTTGCGAAATACGTCAGCGTCCCCCAACGCTCGCCGCCAGCCAGAAACGAACCTTCGCCATCTGCCTTTGGCGTATCCGCCAAGAGATCCGCGCAAGCCTTCTTCACGTCCGAGAGGGCGTAAAAAGGGCACGGCTTGCCACTCGCATTTTTCCCTATTTGCGAACGGAACGAGCTGATCCGAGTAGCTATAGCTTCATAACTGATCCCAAACCTTTTACTGAAAGACGTCAGCGTCCCCCAACGCTCGCCGCCAGCCAGAAACGAACCTTCGCCATCTGCCTTTGGCGTATCCGCCAAGAGATCCGCGCAAGCCTTCTTCACGTCCGAGAGGGCGTAAAAGTCACATCGTTTACCTAATATATTTTTTCCATCACGGTAGCCGCATAAAACGACACGACTTGACACCGTGGTTATGCTAATGCGTAACGTTCTCGCAAAAGCACTCCGCGTCCCCCACCTCTCCCCGTCAGCCTCGAAGAAGCCGTCAGGTCCGGCCTGGGGCAGAACTTCCGATGCCTTGGCGACGAGCTTGGTGAAGACGGTAAGTCTGTTCGTCCTGGCGTAGGATGTTGCGGCGCGGTTGAGATGCTCACGTGTCCAGTGATCATGGATCGCTTTCCAGAATTGCTCGGACGTGAGACTCGGATGCTTGCGCTGAAGCGCACGCAGGGCTCGGTAGAGCGTTGGCGAGTGCCGACGGAGGTCGGATCGCGTAACCGTTTGTTTCTGCGGCCCAACGGGGCCGCCGTTGGACTGCTTGTTCATCGTTGTTCTCCTTGTTTGGTTGTCGATGAGCGATGAGGAACCGTAACGGAAAAAGCAGGAAATGTCAAGCCTGCAAAGCAAAACCCGCACGAGAGAGAACCCCGTGCGGGTCAAGGTCGATTCCGGCGCCGCTTCTTCTTTTTAAGAAGATCGGCGCAGACGCGTTTGACGTCGGAGAGGGAGTAGTAGGTGCAAATTCGACCCCCACGATGCTTCCCTTCACGTGAACGAACGGAAGAGTCGCATCGTGAAGTAACTGTCTCAGCACATATCCCAAGTCTTTTTGCCAATGCCGTACTACTCCCCCATCGCTCCCCGTCGGCTTCGAAAAACCCGTCACCGCCAGCACGGGGCACTTCCTTCAATAGGTCCGCACAAGCTACTTCGACGTCTGAGAGGGCGTAGAAAGTTTTGCGTTGGCCAAAATCATTCTTTCCTTCACGTGAACGAATAGAACCGCATCGTGAAGTAATTGTATTTTCAGACAACCCAAATCTATTTGCCAGTGCTCTACAATGTCCCCATCGCTCCCCGTCGGCTTCGAAAAACCCGTCACCGCCAGCACGGGGCACTTCCTTCAATAGGTCCGCACAAGCTACTTCGACGTCTGAGAGGGCGTAGAAGGTGCATGGTTTACCAGAACGATTTTTCCCATTACGTGAACGACAGGACCTAATACGTGATGTAATAGTTGTGTCGGCGATTCCAAGATTTCTACGTAATGCACGCAGGGTTCCCCATCGCTCCCCGTCGGCTTCGAAAAACCCGTCACCGCCAGCACGGGGCACTTCCTTCAATAGGTCCGCACAAGCTACTTCGACGTCTGAGAGGGCGTAGAAGGTGCATGGAATTCCATTCACCTTGCCTTGACGGGAACGACTGGGTTGGAATCGTGAGCGAATTGCGGAAGTGCTAATTCCCAACCTCGCTGCCAAAGATGCCAAGGTACCCCACTGTTCACTTTCCGCTCGAAAGAAACCGACTTCATTGGCTTGTGGTGTGACCTTTAAAAGCTTCCCGCACACTTTCTCAAAATCCGAGAAGGCATAGTGAGGAAGAAGTCTCCCGATGAATGTTTTTATTTGACGTGATCGGCAAAAAGCAACGTAGCGAGCGACCGTAGGCGCGGTAATTCCGGTCTTTTTCGCTATCGACCACCTCGTCATCCACACCTCACCATCAGCTTCAAAACACCCATCAGCCCCCGCCCTTGGAAGAGGCTCTGTAGCTTTAATGATGAGCTTGGTGAAGGCGGTGAGTCTGTTCGTCTTGGCGTAGGATGTTGCCGCGCGGTTGAGATGCTCACGTGTCCAGTGATCCTGGATCATCTTCCAGAATTGCTCGGACGTGAGACTCGGATGCTTGCGCTGAAGCGCGCGGAGTACGCGGTAGAGCGTTAGCGAGTGCCGACGGAGGTCGGATCGGGTGACATTCTGCTTCTGCGGCCCAACGGGGCCGCCGTTGGACTGCTTGTTCATCGTTGTTCTCCTTGTTTGGTTGTCGATGAGCGAGGAGGAAACGTATAGGAAAATGGGAGGAATGTCAAGCAATAAGAAAGCCGCCCCAAGGAAAACCCGGGGGCGGCTAAGCCAAGAAAGAACAGTCATCGTTTTGCGAGGATCGGGCGGAGCAGTGCCGCGAGATCGGACCAGCTGATTCTCGGGACGCCGGGCGCCTCTCGAATCCGCCGCCAGATCGCCTTCATCTGATTCAGAGACTGCGGCTTGTGACGGATGAGCTGCGACTTCAGCAGTGCATCCGCCTTCTTCGACTTCGCGATGCCGAACCGTCCCGCAATCACGCGGTAGAGTTCCGTGGGATTGACCCAGAGCGCGGACAGCTGTTTGGCGGCCGTGTCCGTGGCCACCAGTTCGCCGTTGCGCTCGCAGATCGCGAACTGCTCGTGACGGAGCAGAACGGGCTGGGGCTGCTCGGTCGGAACCTTCGCTTTCCCCTTCCCTCTCCTCCGAGGCGTACCCTTGCGCGATTGCTCGTACAGGAACACGGGGCACGGGAGCTTCTCGTCCGGTTCCGAGACCTTTCGGACAAGGATGGACCAGAACCCGAAGGAGTGACTCTTGTGATCCGTAGCCACGATGCGGTTCGTCCACGGAGTCACCGGCTCAAAGCCGTATGACTCCATCGCGGACACAAACGCATCCAGGCTCTCATTGTCGAAACAATGATCCTGCATAGTCATCCACACAAGGCCGCCATAGGACAACACGCGATGGAGCTCCAGGAGTACCTGAACACGCTCGGACGCCTGCCCCTTCCCGCGCTTGCCCGCACCCTTGCGAGTGAGGTCGAGCAGGAGTGAAGCGACAACGAACGAAAAATGTCCGTCCCACTTCTTAGGCATGTGCGAGGCCCGGCCAACGATCGCATTCTTCCCCTTCAGGGCGGAATGCGTGCTCCCGATTCGAATCATCAAGGGATTGATATCCAGGGCGTGGAGCGGAGCACTCAGCTTCCGCTCCAACATGAGCGGGCCGGAACCCGCATCAAGCACCCGTTCCCAATCCGAGATGATGCCGCGATCCTTCCAAAGCCGAAGCATGGGAACGAGCACGCGCGAAACGTGCCCGGCCGTGCCGTACTCCTCGGTTTCGAGGTAGTACTCGGCCATGGTTTGAGCCACCGGAAGATCCTTGAACTTGCCCTTGAGGAAGGCCTGGATGCGCGCCTCGCCCATGCCCATCATGCGCATGAACGCGTCGCGGAGCCACTGGCCGGGCGTTGCCACGATCTTCCGGAACGTCGTGCGGTTCAGCGCTTCTTCTTCATCGAACTGCAAGGGGATGCCGTGCACGCCGATCAGGAAGTTGCGCCATTTCCGCTCGTTGAGTTCCAGGAGTGCCTCATCGGCCGTCCCTTCAACGATGAGCGTATAGACCTCAAGCGGCACCTCGGACCCCGGACGGCGAAACCGTCCGTTGAACTGCAGGTACTGCGTGGGCTTCCATGGCAGGCTCAGGTAGAAGATCGTCATCCGCTCGACCTTGCCCCGCTTCCGCTTCAGCGAAAAGTTGAGGCTTTCCGAACTCGCGGGCACGGAGGCGATGAGGATGCGGGCATCAGAATCGTTCCGCCAGCGTTCCTGCACCTCCTCGCGGGTCCCGTTTCCGTTCCGGTTCATGGCCCCGTCGATGCGCAGCACCTTTCCGGGAAACCACTCTTCGAAAAGCGCCGCGATCTCATGGATGTCATCGTCTTCGCACGCCTCTTCCAGCTCACGGGTGATGCCAGCGGCGTAGATGCCGCTTGCGATCACGACCTTGCCGGTTTTGATGCGGCGGGCCGTTTCCCGCTTGAGGTAGGCGATCTTCGGGTTGGCGAGCGGATCGCGAAAGCAGGGTTCCCTGCGCAGTTTCGGATACCAGCTCCGTCCCGCGGAAGGGACGGAGAGGAACCGCGTCATCCGCTGGACCTGCTGACGCACCTCGAGCTCGCCGTCATTCCGAATCGCTTCGAGAACGCCGAGCATGTCCGGCGGACACGGAAGCTTTACGACCGGAAAGAAGTCGTACAGCGACACGTTCGTCGGCGGAAGATCAAGCACGTCCTCCTGCGAGAAGTAATCGCACATGCGCGACGTCATGATGCCGAAGAAGATCCGCGGGTTATTGCGGCATTCCGCGAGGAACGCCTGCGGGACCGGATACTTCTTCGGAGACAGAAGCGGCGCGAGCTGTGCGAGCTCGTTTGGCGCGTTTTCGAAGGGCGTCGCCGTAAGCATCACGCGGTGGCGGACGCTCTTGCACTGCGCGATACGGATGACCCGCTCGCTCCGGCAGCCGTTCCCTTTGATCGCATGCGCTTCGTCAACGATGACGCCGTCCGGTTTCAGGCGGATGAGTGCATCCACCACCCGTTCGCCGTATGCATCTCCGTTTTCGTCGTCCAGATCGATCTGACCGATCTGCACATGACCGTACCCGACGATGATGAAGCGGTACGCTTCCCGCTCTTCCGTCGCCATGGATTCAAGCGTACGGAGGTCGCGAACGCTGTTGACTATGAACGACTTGGGCGGATTCCGGTAGTAGCGGCGAATCTCATTCGCCCACATGCCTCTCGCGTACGACCGACAGCAGACTACGACCCGGCGGCAGTTGAGCTTCTCGAGCCCGACGACTGCGGCGGATGTTTTCTGCGTCCCCACGTCTCCGACGATGAGCGCATTCTTCCGTTCCATGATCTGCCGAACCCAGTGGCGGACATGAACCGAAGGAAACGGTTTCCCCGGCACCAGCTCGCTGACGAATTCGGGATACGTGTCCTTCAGGAACCGCGTAGATATCCGGATCATGTGCCGGAGCAATTGGCGCCGTTTGCGATTCTTCTCCTTACGAAGATCATCGCGCATGCGCTTCAGCGCCTGCTCCGGATTCCGGTTGAGCGCCTTGATCACTTTCCGGAAACGCCGGCGCACGAGCATCTCCAGCGCCCTGTCTTCCAGCGCCTCAACGAGGTGCGCGGGAATCGGGAGCGGTTCCGGCGGCGGCATGCCTTTGTGCCCGCACTGTTTCGTCCACTGGATCTTCCAGTCCGTAAAGACCTGAAAGACGTGGTCGATGCTGAAGAACAGGTGCGGATATCTCCGGCAGAGAATCTCCGCCACGAGCGTCGCATCCTGCTCCTGCTCCAAGTACGATCGAATTTCCGGATCGTTCTTCAAGAGTTCCGCGAATGTCGCATGCTCAACCGGACGCGGCCAGAAGATGGTTTGCTCGTAGTCCCGAAGATACTCGATGAATTCACGCCGCGCCTCCGGTTCGCTCATCCCCTCGAGGATGGCCCAGTTATTGTCGCTCGCATCGCGGTATCGGAAGCTTGATTTCTTCGTCTGCTTTACCATTCTATCCTCCTGATTGTAAAAGTCCTTATCAGGGCATTTGCCTGACAACGCGTCTTACCATTTTATGGCTCCATTGTCAATCCGAAACGCCGCCCCGCAAAAAATGCGCGAGGCGGCGTGAAGTTCGGAGTGACGGGCGTTATGCCAACGGCCCGCTAGACGGGCGGCAACGTCGAAACGTGAGCGTATGCATGGAATCCTTGATGTCCAGGGTCTCCCGGATGATCAGGGCCAAAGTCACCTTTGTCCGCTGTTCATCGAGCTCCGTATCGAGCGCACCGTTTGTCGATTGCATGTGCGCCTGGCAGTACCCGTTGAGGATGGCGAGAACATCGTCCAGCTTTCCATCCGTAGCCGCGACGAACAAAATATTCGCGAGCACGTCGGAAACGCCGGGGCCGAGCCGACGCCGGATGCGCCGGATCGCGTACCGTGATTCGCCGAATCGATCTTCGAACGCGTCTTCAGAACATCTTTCAATTGCGCGTTGCATGTCCCAATTTCCTTTTCCTGTTAGGTGTGGAATCATGACGAAGCCTCGGAAAGCCCGAGCGTATCCCTGCAGATTCGGTCAAAGACCGATGTCGTAGGATTGGCGCCGGAAATCGATACCTCTCCCCGAATATCCGGGTGCTGGTACTGAAGGTGTTCATCGTAGTGCCGTTCGAGGATGCCGAGGACGTCCTCTACCTTCCCGCGCTCCGAGGCGTAGAGCAATGAACCCGTCACTCTCTAGGAAAGATGCGGCCCAAAATTTCTGAAGAGCTTGAGCGCGCGATCCCATTCCCTGCCAAGCAGGTCCTTCAGGAATTGTTCGAACCGTTCTTCGCTGATCGTTGTAACACCATCGGCTGTCTGCACGTCTTCCTCCATTTGGTGAACGTCCTGCGCGCAAGCATAGTACGATTGCGGGAGATGTCAAGACGACGGCCAATATCCGGTCGCGACCACATGCTCAAGCACGAACATGAGCATCGTTGAAACATCCGCGTTGAGTATGCGGAATAGGATCCCACCCCCTTCCACGGTGGACTCGCGGAAGCAAAAAAACCGTCGCCAAAATCAAATGGAGCAAACGCCCCTCACTAGACTTGTTAAATAATTCTTGAGTTGCGCGGTTGGTAATTTACTAATACACAATTCTAATTCAAATTTAGTGCTTAACATGTGCCGCGCAGCCGCATCTATCGCCTCACTTTGATTAATTGAACCACCGTCGACTGGAAGTCGACGGAATCAGAGCAACGGGCGGACTGAGGTCCGCCTACGACTCTTCAATGCGTAACGAGCCATCGGCACCTTCGCCTTCAAGGTGGTGTTCGATATACTGACGAACCATTTCTTCAGAGACCGTGCCTACGGAAACGGCGAAATAGCCTCTCGCCCATAGGTGCTGCCCCCAATAGCGTTTGCGGAGCGACGGGAATTCCATACTGGAAGTGACCGACTGAAGTCGGCGGGATTCACCGACCGAAAGGGGGACCTAAATCATGACATTAAAACAAATCTCTGGAAAGCTCTCTTTGACAGACGCTCCAGCGAAAAAATCCGGCGGCTAATTCGTTAAGATTTCCGCAAACTTGGGCTTAAAAATTTTGTCGTACAAGGTAATCATCAATACACCAAGAGGAACCGTTACGATAAAGGTGTTTTCTTTCAAAATGGGGAATAAAACAAATAGCACAATTGTTGGTACAAGAATTGAATAAAAACTAGCATTTGCAGAAACCTTTTTTGAATATAGTGCGGCGTAGATTGGCGGCACAAATATTAA
>Ga0307430_1003316_pt1 | contig 10064 bp, 9 predicted proteins | sample SalMarWE160130MG_FD_202159 | JGI IMG/M metagenome (GOLD analysis project Ga0307430, IMG submission 202159) | Salt marsh sediment microbial communities from the Plum Island Ecosystem LTER, Massachusetts, United States - WE1603-130 | ecosystem: Environmental > Aquatic > Marine > Intertidal zone >... | reverse complement strand
GCGGCCGGGCCGGCAACACGCCGCTGTACCGCCGGCTCGCCACGAAGCTGCATCCGCTGCTGTTCAGCCTCGTCGTGGGGCGACGGTTCACGGACACGACGAACGGGTTCCGCGCGTTCCGCACCTCACTGTTCGATGACGCGCGCATCCGGATCGAGCAGCGATGGCTGGACAAATACGAGCTCGAGCCGTACATTTTCTTCAAAGCCATCCGGCTAGGGTACCGGGTCCGGGAAGTGCCGGCCACAAAGATCTATCCGCCGAGGTCGGTCGGCTATACAAAGATGCGCCCGATCACGGGGTGGTGGAGTATCCTGAGGCCCATCTTCCTGCTCGGCCTCGGGCTGCGAACGTAGCACGGAGCGAGAACCTGACCGGGAACGGAGCACGCCATGAATATCCCGCTTGTCGACCTGCGCACCCAATACCGGAAGCTCAAGGACGAGATCGATCCGGCCGTCCAGGCCGTGCTGGAGAAGTGCAACTTCATCCTCGGCGACGAGGTCGCCGCGTTCGAGCAGGCGTTCTCCCGGTTCGTCGGCGTCCGCCACGGCATCGGCGTCTCGTCGGGCACCGAGGCGCTGCACCTGGCGATGCGCGCCGCAGGCATCGGGCCCGGCGACGAGGTGATCACCCCGGCGAATACGTTCATCGCCACCGCGGTCGCGATCTCGCTCACGGGCGCGCGGCCGGTGCTCGTCGACTGCGAGCCCGAGGGGTACGAGATCGACGTGAACCAGCTCGCCGCGTCCGTGACGGAGCGCACGAAGGCGATCGTGCCCGTGCACCTGTACGGCCAGTGCGCCGACATGGACCCGATCCTCGAGCTGGCCGAGCGCAAGGGCCTCGTCGTGATCGAGGACGCCGCGCAGGCGCACGGGGCCGAATACAAGGGACGCAGCGCCGGCTCGATGGGCATGCTCGGCTGCTTCAGCTTCTACCCGGGCAAGAACCTCGGCGCGTACGGCGACGGCGGGATCGTGGTGACGGGCGACGACGAGCTCGCCGAGAAGCTCCGCCTGCTGCGCAACTGGGGCTCGCTCGTCAAGTACGAGCATCCGGTCATCGGCTTCAACAGCCGGCTCGACACGATCCAGGCGGCCGTTCTGAGCGTCAAGCTCAAGTACCTGGCGAGGTGGAACGAGGCCCGGCGCCAGTGCGCGCGCATCTACACGGACCTGCTGTCGGCCGAGCCGATGGTCATCACGCCGCGCACGATGCCGTACGGCATGCACGTGTTCCATCTGTACGTCGTGCAGGTGCCGCACCGCGACGAGGTGCTCAATGGGCTGCACGCCGCCGGTATCGGCGCGGGCATCCACTACCCCATCCCCGTGCACCTGCAGGGGGCCTACGAGTCGCTCGGTCACAAGGAAGGTGAGTTCCCGAACACCGAACGGCTGTCGAAGCGGTGCCTGTCGCTGCCGATCTTCCCCGAGCTCGAGGAGGACCAGATCGCTGCCATCGTTGAGGAGCTCCGCGACCAACTCCACGCCCGCTGACGCGGCGCCGGCCGGCCGGCCCAAACGAACCGCCTGTGTCGCCCTGGCGACCCTGTTCGGCCTCGGGCGTCTTCCCGGTGCGCCCGGCACGTACGGCGCGCTGATCGGCATCCCCGTGGCGGTCGGGTTGCGCCTTGCCGGACTTCACTGGAGCATCGAGGCGGCCATCGTGCTTGCGCTCGTTGCGGGTGCTGTGTTCATCACAGCCCGCGCGGCGCGCGCGTTCGGCCGGCTTGATCCGCGCGAGATCGTCCTCGACGAGTTCGTGAGCGTTCCAGTGACGCTCTTCCTCGTGCCGCTCGCCGTGCACTGGTATGCCGTCGGCTTCTGCCTGAACCGCTTGCTCGACATCGTCAAGCCGCCGCCGATACGCCACCTTCAGCGCCTGCCGGGCGGCTGGGGCATCGTCGCCGACGACGTCGCCGCGGCCGTCGTCGCCAACGTCGTGCTCCAGGTGCTCGTGCGCCTGTTCGCCTAGCAGCCTGTCGTGAAACACGGAGTGACCATGAGCGAAGTCCCCGCAGGGGACGACATGATATAGCCACGGGCGTCAGCGCGTGGATCGTGAGCAAGACGAGAACCGAGCCCCCGCAGGGGGCGACATCTGACGACAAGCCACTGCAGATGCCGCCCCCTGCGGGGGCTTGCTCGCTGCCGCCTCCGCACACCACAGGCTAACGCCTGTGGCTACAGGATGTCGTCCCCTGCGGGGACTCAGTTCTCTGCAAGCTCTACGCTTCTACGAGGCAATCGACTTCTCCCACGGGCTGCCAGGGGACGCGGCCCGACGCGGCGCCGTTCCGGAGTAGACCGAGCGGGCCGTCATCCTGTATCCTCGCGGCCGAACCGAAGGGAGGAGGAACGAAGCCATGATTACGCCGACGGCTGGTTTCATCGTCTACGGCGTCCACAAGGACGGGCTCAAGGACCCGATGGGCACGCCGTTCATCGACGCCAAAATCGTCGCCAACTCGAAGAAGGCGCTCACGAAGGCGGGCGTCAAGCTCGTCAAACACGACGTCGTGATCGCCTCGAAAGCCGAGGCCCGCGCCGCGCTCAAGAAGATGAAGGACGACGACCGCGTCGACTGTGTCATCCTGTTCTCGGGCACGTGGGTGTGGTCGGCGCACCTGATCGGGGCCATCCGCGATTTCGCGACGACGGGCAAGGGCGTGCTGATCTGGACGCATCCCGGCTCGCAGGGCTGGCGGCCTGTCGGCGGGCTTGTCCTGAGCGCCGCGCTCAACGAGATCGGCCTTGAGCACAAGTTCGTCTACGGCGCGGCCGACGACCCGAAGGAGATCGCCAAGGTCGTCAGCTTCTGCCAGGCCGCGCACATGAAGAACTGGCTCAACATGTCGACAATCGGCGCGTTCGGCGGGCGCGGCATGGGCCAGACGTGCGGCGTGGCCGACCCGAGCCAGTGGATGAAGATGCTCGGCGTCGACATCGACACGCGCGACACGACGGAGCTGATCAAGACGGCCGAGGCGATCACAACCAGGCAGCTCAATGCGCTCCAGCCGCGGATCAAGAAGCTCTTCCACAAGACGCCGCCAAGCGACCTCGTGAACGAGCGCTCGATGCGCCTCTACCTGGCGATCAAGAAGCTCGTGCGCAAGAACGAGTGGGACTTCTACACGATCCAGTCGTTCCCGGGCCTCGCCGACGACTACGCCGCCACGTGCTTCGCCCAGAGCATGATGCTCGAGGACGGGGTGGGCACCTCGACGCTGAGCGACTTCAACACGGCGCTGTCGGTCCTGCTGCTCACGAAGCTGAGCGCCGAGCCCGTCTACTACGGCGACCTGCAGCACCTCGACAAGTCAACGAACGAGATCAAGATCATCGGCGACGGGGCGTGCCCGCCGTCGCTCGCCGGCAAGCTCGGTCCGGCCGGCTTCGCCGAGCACGGCATCCCGACCGAGGGCGAGGCCGGCGGCCTGTCGGTCAAGCTCGTCTGCAAGGTCGGTCAGGGAGTTTTGGCGCGCGTGAGCCGCGTCGACGGCGAGTTCCAGATGGCTGTGACGCGCTGCTCGATCTTCGAGCCGCCGGCCAAGCAGCTCAAGAAGCGCCAGCTCGAGTGCGGCATCCCGTTCTGGCCGCACGGGTTCGTCACCGCCCACTGCGACATCGACTCGCTGCTGCAGAACTGGAACAACGAGTACGCCGTCCTCGGCTACGGCGAGCACCTGTACGCCGCGCTCGAGGAGTTCTGCACGCTCACGGGCATCTGGCCGGTCATGCTCTAGCAGGCTGCTGAAAAAGGCGTTTCGCCCGGCTTGTTTCACCGCGAGGGCCGAAGGCCCGATAGAGGATAGCCTGGGCCGTAAGGCCCAGGTTCTCGACGAGAAACACGAATCTTGAGCCCCGTAGGGGCGACAGAAGTCTTTCGCGAAAAACGGCACTCTTTTGGCGCCGGCGAGGTTTTTCAGCACCCTGCTAGGCGTCGTCGGGCGAGAGGGGACGGGAACGATGAAGATCGGCGGCAAGACATACACACGCCCTGAGCTGAACGAGCGGGTCGGAAACCTGGCGCAGCTCGGCGGCACGCGGCGCGTCGTCCTCGACGACGGGCCGGCCAAGGGCGTGAGCGCGATCGACGTGGACACGGGCACCGGGTTCTGCTTCACCGTGCTGCCGGATCGCGGGCTCGACATCTCGCGCGCGTCGTACAACGGCCTCGGCCTGGTGCACCTGACCGCGAACGGCGAAGTGCACCCGGCGTTCTACGACCCCCACGGGCTCGGCTGGCTGCGCACCTTCTTCGCCGGCCTGCTCACGACGTGCGGGATCACCAACATCGGCCCGCCCGGCACCGACGGCGACGAGGAGCTCGGCCTGCACGGCCGCACCACGACCCTGCCCGCGCAACGGGTCCAGGACCGCTCCGGCTGGGACGGCGACGAGTACCGGATCGAGATCGCGGGCACGGTCGAGCAGTGCGTGCTATTCGGCGACAAGCTCCGGCTGGTGCGCACGATCTCGACCCACATCGGCCGCCGGGGCGTGACGATCCACGACCAGGTCGAGAACTTCGGCCATCGACCGTCGCCGTTTGCGATCCTCTATCACGTCAACCCCGGCTTCCCCCTGCTTGACGCGGCAAGCGAGCTCGTCGCGACCGTCGCGAAGACCGAGCCGATCAACGAACATTCGGCCAAGGCGATCGGCGAGTGGCACCGCTTCAGCACGCCGACTGCCGGGTTCGAGGAAATGAACTACCTCCACACGGCGAAGCCCGATAAGAACGGCGTCGCGTGCGCGGCGATGCTCAATCGCGATCTCGCCGGCGGCTTGGGGCTCCGCGTGCGGTGGGACACGACGACGCTGCCGTACTTCAACGAGTGGAAAATGATGGGCCAGGGCGACTACGTGGTCGGCATCGAGCCGTGCAACTCGCCGTGCGAGACGCGGGCCGTCGTGCGTGAGAAGGGGTTGCTCCCGATGCTCGAGCGGGGCGAGACGCGCGAGATGCACGTCGAGATCGACGTGCTCGCGGGCGCCGGCGAGCTCGACGCGTGCGCCAAGACCTGCGCGAAGTAGGCCGGCCGCGAGCGTAAGCGGGTTGTCCCCGGCACCGTCGAAGCAGCCGCTTGCGGTTGCGTGTCACGGCGATCTTGAACAGCACTGAGCAGCACGCGCAGCTCGACGGCGCATCGCCGCAGGAATGCAGCGTGAGAATCCTGATCGTCAACAAGTACTACTTCATGAAGGGCGGCGCCGAGCGCTACCTGTTCAACGTCAAGCCGCTGCTCGAGGCTCACGGCCACACGGTCGTACCGCTGACGATCCGATTCGCGCGCAATGAGCCGACACCTTACGCGCGCTACTTCCTCGATCCGCCCGCCGGCGAGGCAGCGGTCCAGCTCGAGCAGTTCAGCCTCCGCCTCACGAGCCTGCCGCGGATGATTCTCACGGCGTTCTACTCGCCGCACGCGAAGGCGCGCGTGCGCCAGGCGATTCGCCAGGAGCGGATCGACCTCGTCTACGCGCTGAACATCTCGAACTACATCTCACCGAGCATCATCGACGCGGCCCACGCCGAGGGCGTGCCGTTTGTGCACCGGCTCAGCGACTTCCACCTCGTCTGCCCGGACGCGCTGTTCTACCGGCCCGGCAAGGATCGCTGCCTCGACTGCTTTCCCGGCAAGTACTGGCACGGCGTGCTGCATCGGTGCATCGGTGGATCGCTCGGCGCCTCGATCGTTCGGTGCGCCTCGATGTTTTTCCACGACGCGATCCGCATCTACCACCGGACCGACAGCTTCGTCTGCTCGAACCCGTTCATGCGTGAGGTGCTCGCCGAGCGCGGGTTCGACCGGACGAAGCTCAACGTGATCCCGACCCCGATCGACGTGCGCCGGTTCCGGGTCGGCACGGACGACGACGGCTCGTTTCTCTACGCGGGGCGCATCAGCCGCGAGAAGGGTTTGGACGTGCTCGTCGAGGCCGCCGGCCTGATGCAGTCGCGTGATGCGCGCGTGGTCATCGTCGGCGACACGGCGAGCCCGTACGCACGCGAATGCATGGACCTGGCCGCCCGGCGGGGTGCGCGGGTCGAGTTTCTCGGTCCGCGCTACGGCGACGAGCTGCGCGGGCTGCTCGCGCGATGCCGGGCGAGCGTTCTGCCGTCACGCTGGATCGACAATCTGCCGAACGCCGCGCTCGAGAGCTTCGCCGCGAGCAAGCCCGTGGTCGGCACCGATGTTGAAGGGATCCGGACCCTCGTGCATGACGGGACAACGGGCCTGCTCGCCGCGCCCGGCGATGCGGCCGACCTCGCCGCCAAGCTCGATGCATTCGCGAGCGAGCCCGATACGGCCAAGCGCATGGGACAGGCGGCCCGGCAGTTCGTCGAGAAGCAGCACTCGCCCGAGAAGCACTCTGAACGCCTCACGGAGGTTTTTCGGCAGGCGATCGCGCGGCGCCGCTCGGAACGCTAGGGTTTGACTCGGCGGCGCTACGCCACTAGCATACGCAGCAATCGCTCACAGGCCACAAGAGAAAGACAGCAAGCGTGAAGAAACGCAAGCACACCCTCGTGACCGGCGGCGCGGGCTTCGTCGGCAGCAACCTGGTCGAGCGCCTGATGAAGCGCGGCGGCCGCGTCACCGTCTACGACAACCTGAGCCTCGGCCGCAAGGAGCACCTCGCGCCGTTCCTCGGCAGCGGCCGGTTCCGGTTCATCCAGGCCGACTTGCTCGATCTCGACCGGGTCAAGCGCGCCATGTCGGGCGTCGATTGCGTCTGGCACATGGCGGCGAATTCCGACATCGGCTACGGCGAGCGCTACACGGACTGGGACCTCAAGCAGGGCACGATCGTCACCTACAACGTGCTCGAGGCGATGCGCCTGCGCGCCATCAAGGAGATCGTCTTCGCGTCGAGCTCGGCGATCTTTGGCGAGACCGGCACGAAACGCATCAAGGAGAATCACGGCCCGCTCGCGCCGATTTCGTTCTACGGCGCGAGCAAGCTCGCGTGCGAGGGGCTCATCACAGCGTTCTGCCACAACTACGGGATACAGGCGTGGATCTATCGGTTCGCCAACGTCGTCGGCGACAACGCGACCCACGGCGTCGTCTACGACTTCGTCAACCGGCTCCACAAGGACCCGACCGAGCTGCGCATCCTGGGCGACGGCAAGCAGCGCAAGCCGTACCTCTACGTCAAGGAGTGCGCCGACGGGATGTTGTTCGGCTACGACCACGCGGCCGAGCGCGTCAACGTGTTCAACCTCGGCTGCCCCGGCTCGACGAGCGTTGATAAGATCGCCGGCATCGTGATCGGCGAGATGGGCCTGCGCGGCGTCAGGCGCTGCTACACGGGCGGCGCGCGAGGCTGGCCCAGCGACGTGCCGCAGGTGCGCTTCGACGTCTCGAAGCTCGCCAAGCTCGGCTGGCGCGCCAGCCACACGAGCGACGAGGCGGTGCGCGTCGCGGCCCGAACCGTCATCGCGTCGGTGCGGGGCGAATCGGGCAAGGCCAGGCCGGCGCGCGCACGCCGGTCCGGCAAGAGAACTCGACGGCCGTGACGCGGCAGGCGGTTATCCTCGCGGGCGGACTGGGCACCAGGCTCCGGCCGGTGACCGAGACGATTCCGAAAACGCTCATGCCGATCGGCCGGCGTTTCTTCCTGCACCACTTGCTGCGCTTGCTCGTCGAGAACGGCGTCGAAGACGTGCTCCTGCTCGTCGGCCACCTGCACGAGCGGATCGTCGACGCGGTCGGCGACGGCGCCGCCTACGGCTGCCGGATCGACTACTCGGTCGAGCCCGAGCTGCTCGGCACCGGCGGCGCGATCAAGAACGCTGAGGCGACGGTGCACGACGAGTTTTTCGTGCTCAACGGCGACACGTATCTGCCGATTGACTACCGGGCGCTCGAGGCGCGGTGGGACCAGCGGCGGAATGAACTCGACGGCCTGCTCGTCGTCTATGATAACAGCCAGCCCGTCGCGCCCGGCAACGTGCGCCTGGCCGATGGGGAGCTTGTGCTCGAATACAGGAAGCATGCCGACCGCGGGGGCGGGTACGTGGATGCCGGCGTCCAGGTCTTCAACAAAGCGATTCTCGACATGATCCCCGCCGGGCAGGTTGTGTCGCTCGAGCGCGAGGTGTTCCCGAGACTCATCGCTGCACGGCGGCTCGGCGCCTACGCGACCTCGACGCGCTACTACGACATCGGCACGCCGGAACGCCTCGCCGCGTTCGAGCGTTACATCGACGAGAGCGGACTCGACGAGCCGGAGACACGGTCATGACACGGCCCGCGCGGTTCAAGGACCATGAAGGCGACCGAGTCGTCATGATGGATCGCGACGGCGTGATCAACTACGAGCGGCGCGACTACGTCCGCCGCGTCGATCAGTTCCGGCTCATCCACGGTGCGCAGCGCGCCATCCGGGTGCTCACGCAGCACGGGTACCAGGTGCACGTCGTCTCGAACCAGTCGGCCGTCGGCCGCGGCCTGATGACACAGGACGACCTGAACGAGATCACCGGCCACATGCTGCTGCGGATCGAGAAGGCGGGCGGCCGCATCGAGAGCGTCACCTACTGCACGCACACGCCCGACGACAACTGCGACTGCCGGAAGCCCAAGACGGGCATGATCGAGAAGATCGTCGCGCGATATGGATTCGATCCGGAGCGCGCGTGGTTCGTCGGCGACAGCCTCACCGACACCGCCGCCGGCAACGCCGCCGGCTGCCGCACAATCCTGATCGCCCGCGACCTGCCGCCGACGAAGCTCGCCGCGAACGAGGCCGCGATCCCCGACTTCATCACGACCGACCTGCACACGGCGGTCACATCGATCATCCTCAGGATTTGAGCAGGAGACAGTCCATGACGTTTCTCGACACGTACCTTGCCGAGACCGCACAGCTCGTCGCCGCGCTCGACCGCGACGCGATTACGGCTGCGCTCGACGCCGTCAAGACCGCGCACGCACATGGCCGGCGCGTCTTCCTCTGCGGCAACGGCGGCAGCTCGGCCACCGCGTCGCACATGGTCAACGACCTCGTGAAGATGCCGACGACGGTCGGCTCAAAGTCCGTTCGCGCGATCAACCTGAGCGACAACGTCCCGCTGCTCATGGCCGTCGCGAACGACATCGACTACGCCGACGTCTTCGTCGTGCCGCTCAAGGCCCAATTCCAGCCCGGCGACGTCGTGATCGGCCTCAGTGCGAGCGGCAACTCGGAGAACGTGCTGCGCGCCATCCGTCATGCGAACGACAACGGCGGCGTCACGATCGGCCTGTGCGGCTTCACGGGCGGGACGCTGCGCGAGCTGGCGCAGATCCCGATCTACGTCGCGAACGACGACTACGGCCCCGTCGAGGATGCGCACTGCGTGATCTGCCACTCGCTCGCCTACTGGTTCCTCGACACGCTCCGCCGGGAGGGCTGAGGTGCCCGCCGCGTCGCAGCGCTTACGTATCGTCATGCTCGGCATCCGGGGCTTCCCCGGCTCGCTCGGCGGCGCCGAGAATTTCTCCGAGCAAACGGCGACGCGCCTCGCCGCGCGCGGCCACGACGTCACGGTCTACTGCCGCCGCTACGTGCTCGAGGAATGGGCCAAGCCCGACGTGGAGACGCCGGGCCGGCTTGGCCACCTGCGCACGTACCGCGGCGTGAAGCTCAAGCTGCTGCCGACGGTGCGGTCGAAACACCTCGACAACATCCTGCACACGATCCTGGCAACGACGGACTCGTTCGGCCGCCGCTACGACGTGATCCACTACCACAGCATGGGGCCGTGCTTGCTCACGCCCGTCGCGTACTGCACGAGGCACGCGCGCGTTGTGGCCACGGCGCACGGTCTCGACTGGACGCGGGCCAAGTGGGGCGGGTTCGCCAAGGGCGTCATCCACGCCGGCGAGTACTGCTCGGCGCACTTCGCCCACGTCACGACGACGGTGTCGAAGGCGCTCGAGCGGTACTACAAGGACAAGTACGGCAAACGGCACGTCTACTATCTGCCCACGGGCGTCGAGAGGAATCCGCCGCGGAAACTCGACAAGGCGCGCCGCTGGGGCATCGAGCCGGAGCGCT
>Ga0307430_1003314_pt1 | contig 10065 bp, 10 predicted proteins | sample SalMarWE160130MG_FD_202159 | JGI IMG/M metagenome (GOLD analysis project Ga0307430, IMG submission 202159) | Salt marsh sediment microbial communities from the Plum Island Ecosystem LTER, Massachusetts, United States - WE1603-130 | ecosystem: Environmental > Aquatic > Marine > Intertidal zone >... | reverse complement strand
AAAACCGGTTTCATCCGCTGGCTCTCCAAGCGCCGTGCCGTTTTCTGTGATGAACATGGGCGGATTGCTGTAATTTTCCTTGAGGTGCAGTAAGAGGGCTGTCATCTGGGTGGGGCAGATCCCCCATCTTTTTTCAGTTGCCCCCCAACCCGGTTCAATGTAGGGTTCGGACTGCAGCTTTAAATGACCGTGTGGGTTAAAACTGACCTGTTGTCCGAAGTAAAAATTGATGCCAAGAAAGTCGATGGGCTGGCTGATGACGGTCATATCATTGTCCTGGATTTCTGGCGCCATGTCCCCCACCCACGCCATCAGATCAACAGGGTAGCTCCCTTTGAAGATGGGTTCCAGGAATAAATTGTTGATCAGCTCCTCAATCCTGCCTGCCGCAGCGACGTCTGCCGGGTCGTTTGTTTTGGGCTGGAATGTGGCTAAGTTGAGGACGACTCCGATTTGCCCCTTCAAACCGAGCTGTCGGTAAAGCTGCACGGTGCGCCCATGGGCGAGGTTCAGATGGTGCGCAGCCTGTAGGGCGAGGGGGAAGCTGGCGATACCCGGGGCAAAATTGCCGTCGCCGTAACCTGATAAAGCCACCACGAAGGGTTCGTTGTGGGTTGCCCAGTAAACCACACGATCGCCCAGTTTTTCAAATACGACCTGGGCATAATCCGTAAACCAACCAACGCTGTCTCTATTCGGCCAACCGCCCAAATCCTGGAGAGCCTGGGGAAAATCCCAGTGGTTGAGGGTTGCCATGGGGGTGATCCCGTTTTCTAGGAGTCTGTCCACAAGCCTGTCGTAAAAATCCAGTCCGCGCGGTTCCACAGCGCCCTTGCCCTCCGGAAGGATGCGCGGCCAGCTGATCGAGAAGCGATAGGATTCCAAGCCCAGCGCTTTCATCAACGCCACATCTTCAGGCATGTGGTGGTAATGGTCGCAGGCAACGTCCCCCGTATCGCCGTGATTGATCCGATAGGGCTGATGGCTGAAGCGGTCCCAAACGCTCTCCCCCTTCCCGTCCTCGTCCCAGGCGCCTTCGATTTGATATGAAGCGGTCGCTGCCCCCCAGATGAAATCCTTTGGAAATGTGTATGATGTCATGGTTTATCCTTTTGGTTAATTGTGGTTTCTCCCTAAACTGGGAACGCTCCCATTATAAAGCATAATTTGATAAGGTGATGATGCCTTCATCTTGCGATGGTAGATGCCATCACATGTCCAGGGTAATCACCATTAGTAAATTAATGTGGTGACGAGTTTCTTCCAGCGCTAGAAGTCAGCCGATGAATTGGTTGTAAAAATCTTGGATTTTGGGTAAGGTCGTCCTCCGGGCTGCATTGTTATGAATGCGCGTCATGTTGAGTTCAGCAGCGTTTTTACGCAGCTCAGGAGACTCAAGGATTTGCAGGATGGCATCCGCCAGGGCTTCAGGTTGGCGGGGATCGACCAGCAATCCATTAACGCCGGGCTCGATCCATTCCCGCAGTGATTCGATATCCCCAGCGATGGGGAAGCACCCGCAAGCCATGGCTTCCAGCAAGGTGTTAGGTGTACCGTCGTGGCTGCTGGGGGAGACAAAGGCTTGAGATTTCTTCATCAGAGACCACAGCTCGTCCTGGGGGAGCCTGGGGAGTAAAAAAACGTGATTTTCTAAGCCGTATTTTTTCACTTTGGCTTTGATCCGCTCGCTCTGATCCAGACTGGGGCAGATGAATTGGGTCTGCGGGTGTTTTGCTAAAACCCTCGGGATGGCAGCCAGGAAAACATCCTGGTGGACGGAGCCGGGGCGGATCCCGCGTGGGTTAACCACCCAATCTCCTTTTTGGGGAATGCCGTAGCGGCTTGCCTTGAAGCCCCCAGCCTTGCGGATACCCGCCAGGTCAACGCCGCCCGAGCCGGGGACGACCAGGGTGGGCGCATCGGCGGGCAATCCCCAATCGTGAGCCAGCCGGATATCCCGATGGGTATCCGAGGCGAGACCATCTGCCCGTTCCAGGCACTTTTGGGTAAAACGGCGCATCAGGAAGGAACCTTTGGCATGCAGGGTGAGGTCGTTGCCCCATGTTGACATTAGAAAAGGAATCCTCTCTGGGGTCTCGCTGCCCAACATGCCTTCAAAAGGAATCCGCAGGGCGTGCACCAGGTCAGGCTGGATTTCCTCGACATATTGTTGGAAGGGTTTGGTATGCCCACGCAGCGTAAGCGGTCCCAGGAGATAACGCAGGTTTTGAAACAGGGGGAAAAACCGTTGGATAAGGCGTTTTATCCCGGATTGTGGTTTTTTTTCAGGATCACGCCCAGGTTTTCTGTTTCTGCCACTGCCGAACGCGCTGAAAGCGACCGTCAGAATGTGAAAATGACGCAGACCTTCCAGAGGTTGGCAGGGAAAGGTTGAGACTAGGCTGATTTCATATCCCAATGAGAGGAGATTCTCAATCCAGCTCAAGGCGGTCGGGCTGCGCCCGTCCGCAACGATCAGGATATGCGGCTTCATTTGATGCTCCCATTTAGGGCTTCAATAAACACAGTTGCCATTTTATCGATGTTGATCTCCTCAGCGACGATGCGGTAACTCTCAGCGCCCTTCTCTCGCAACCGAGCTGTAGTAGATAGGGCTGCGATTAAGACGGATCTGAGTGCGCTGATATCGTCCGGCGGCACCTGCCAGCCGTTTTCAGGGCGGACTAAGTCTTCCTGCGTGCCGTCCGCTTCAGCAGCGATCACCGGCAGCCCATAACTCATCGCCTGCTGGATTGCCAAGCCGCCTGTCCCCGGCAGGATAAACAGATCTGCAGACCGGAACTGCTCCGCCAGGGCTTCCCCGTACTGCGCCCCTGTGAAAATCGTCCTTGGGTAGATATCCCCTGCCAGGTTTTCCAGTCGCGCTTTATCGGGTCCATCCCCCACGATCACTAACTCGGGCTGTAAGGATTCTGGAAGCTGTGCGCAGGCTTTCATCAAGTTATCAAGATTTTTACGCGCCCGACGAACAACACACGGGCTTTTTCGCCTTTGGGTAGCTCCGGTCGTAAGGGGGGTGGGTGCGCAGGTGGGGGCGTAACTGCGTTGACGGCGATGAAAATGTGCTCTTCCGGGAAACCAAGAGCGGCATATTCCGCTGCGCCGGTCTGGCTGTAGGTGATCAGGGCGTCAAACCGCTGGATGAAGCCTTTCCGTAGGGATTGGCGCAATGTTGACAACGCCCCATAAAGCGGCGGTGCGCCCAACCCCCAGCCGATCACCGGGCGTCCCCTGTGGTGCATCCAGCGCACAGCGGCGGGCGTGCGCTGGTAGCGGGGATTGGCTTCCACAATCAGGGCGTCCGGGTTCCAATCCGCCAGCCAGTCCAGCAAGCCGATTTGCACACACAAATAGAATTTGTTTTTGAAAAGATGCAGGTTCTTCCCCAATGTGAGATGGGCATCCTCAAGATCCTCTGCCGGCTTGATCATCTCATGGGGTCTGGGTTTACCGGCGAATACACTCAACCCGCATATGCAGGCGCGCCCCAGCGCGTTGAAGAAAGGCGCCCGGTAATTCGGCACCACACGCTGCACCAGACCGATTTTTCCTTTAAATGACCTCATCAAGGCACCAGGGCTTCCAGATAGCCTTTTACCATTTTATCGAGACTGAAGGCGGCTTTCGCCCGTTCGCGGGCGCGTTTTCGATAGCTGGCATTTTCATGCAGGATTGCCGCGCAGGCGTCTGCCAGCGGTTCAATTTGAGGGTCCTCAAGCTGCCAGTGATCCGCGCCGTAAGGCGCGACTTCCCCTGCCCCGTCTTTCATCAATTCCCCAAGTGCGCCGGTGTTATAAGCCACTACCGGCAGCCCGCAAGCCAGCGCTTCGATCACGCTGTTGGGACAGGCTGCGTTCAGGTCTGCGCTGAACAGCACATGGGCGGCGCGGTCAATGGCAGGGATGTCAGAGCGCGGGACGACCCCCCGCCAGTTGATCTGCAGGTCTGGCGCCAGGGATTGGGCGCGCCTCCGCAGGTCCTCGCTGACATCCCCCACCACCATCAACTCTAGGTTGTGGTCGTATCGTTTTTTCACGCTGTTTGCCATTTTCACTGCCGTCTCCAAGCCCTGGGCATAGGCGCCGCTCAAGTGCCCTTCCACCAGCAGGATGCGGTAGTGGTCTTTTGAGGGCGTCTCTGCACCTTTGGGCGAATACACCTTCAGGTCAACGCCGTTAAAGGTTACCTGGGTCGGGATAGTCCTTTCGCCGTAAACCCGGCTCCACCATTCACGGCTGAATTGGCTTTGATAGACGATGCGGTCCGCCAGGAATCTGCGGATGAACGCCAGGATTTTATTATTAATCTCCGATCGCAGGGCGGCTCGCAGAGGCGTTTTCTGTACCTTATGAAGCCAGTTCATGCCGTTCAGACGCTGAACAATCCACACGCCGCGCCGTCTGGCGCGCCATAACTGCCCCAGTCGACGGGTGCCACCCACCACCAGGATGGCAGTGTTGTCGGGGTGTTTGAGATTAAAGGTATAGGGTATCCCTCTCGTTGTTAATCCATTGATGAGCTTTGCCTGGAATGAAACCATCCCCCCCAACCCCGATAATTTCGGCACCAGGCAGATTTGATCCTTCATACCCCTTCACCATCCCATGGCGGTCGGCTGCCGATGCACTGAGCCGGTGAACCTGCCCAGATCTCGTTCTCGCCGGTGGATTGCAGCAGAACGGCGTTAGCGCCGACCACGGTGCCGTTCCCCACGCGCAGGGTGCCTTCCTTACACAGCACTTTGCATCCCGGGCAGAGGACCACATTATCACCGATCTCGATGCCCTCGAACTTCGAGGCGTCGCTGGGGAGATAGATATCCGCCCGTCCCAGGGTGACGCCCTGATAGATGCGCACACCGGAGCCGATTTTCGCCTTGCTGTGGATCACCACACCGTGACCACCATGTTCGAGGATGAAACCTTCGCCGATGAGCACAGAAACGGGGATCTCTGAGCCGAGCAATTTCAACAAATAATAGAACAGCTTGCCGATCACCGGCAGCTTACGGGCGTATACGAGGCGGGTGTAGAAATCCTGCTTCGCCATCATGCCTTCCTCCCGGCTTCAAGCAGGGCAGCCGTGATGCGTTCCGCAGCATGCCCATCGCCGTAAGGATTGGTCGCCCCAGCCATTTCGGCATGCGCTTTGGGGTCATCCAGGAGCCGCTGTGCCTCTGAAACGATCCGCTCCGGATTTGTGCCTACGAGCTTCAAGGTGCCTGCCGCAACGCCCTCCTGACGCTCTGTGCGTTCTCGCAGGACGAGGGTGGGGACGCCCAGTGAGGGGGCTTCTTCCTGAATGCCGCCCGAATCCGTCAGGATCAGTGCGGTGTGTTTCATGATGTGTACCAGGGGGAGGTAGTCCAGGGGAGGCAGCAAGATAATGTTATCCACATCCGACAGCGCCTCATAGACCGGTTCCTGGATATGTGGATTAAGATGCACGGGATAAATCAAAGTGACCTCGTCCTGATAAAGTCCCGCCAGCCTTTTCAGGGCGCTGCAAATATCTCTGATCGGCTGTCCGAAGTTTTCCCGCCGGTGTGCGGTCACCAACACCAGCTGCCGTTCGCCGGAGGATATGCGGGCTTGATCGAGAAGCTGCTTTGCTTCCTGCGGGGCGCTCTGCCGGCTGATGATGTGCAGGGCGTCAATCGCAGGGTTGCCCGTGACACGGATGATCTCATCGGGGATGCCTTCACGCAGCAAGTTCTGACGGTTAAATTCTGTGGGAGCAAAATGCAGGTCAGCCACTACCCCCGCCAGGCGCCGGTTGATCTCCTCGGGGAAGGGCTGCCACTTGTCATGGCTGCGCAAACCGGCTTCCACATGTCCGATGTTGATCCGGTTGTAGAATCCCAGCACGGCTGCAGCCATGACGGTTGTTGTATCTCCCTGAACCAGGAGCCAATCGGGTTGGAAATCTTTCAAAACAGGATCCAGATCGGTGAAGATCCGTGCCGTCAGTTGGGGCAGGCTTTGGTCGGGTGTCATTAAATCCAGGTCAATGTTGGGGGTGATCTGAAAGGCATCCAACACCTGGTCCAGCATCTCACGATGTTGGGCTGTGACGCAAACGCATGTGTTAATTCGGCTTGGATACCGCTGCAATGCTTTTATCACCGGCGCCATCTTAACGGCTTCAGGGCGTGTGCCAAACACAACGATGACCTTTAATTTCGATTTCATGCCAACAATTATACTTTAAGCTGGAAAGGGGATATATTCAAGCCTATGGAGATGCCCTATTGGTCAGCGCGTTGCTGTGAAGAAAACTATTTAATTTCGACTCGGATATGCTATACTTTTACTATGCAGAGCATGGTTTGGCAGGAGTGGGCAGCGTTTCTTAAACACTGGGGACTGAAGCCGCTGGCTTTGGTGATGATGGAACACGCCCGTCCTTTGTTCCCTCTTGCAGCTCAGACGATGCTTCTGGGGGCGCCGCTGTTCAAGGGCGTCCGCTTTGGTACTCATTATGAAGCTCTGATTGAGATGCTGGGGGATGAGGATTGCACGGCTTCCTTTTCTGAATACCTGCAGGAGAGGGGATCATGACCTGGTCGCTGGTCGGATGGGCGGTCATCGGTCTTTCGGCTCTCATGCTGGTTATTTTTAACATCTTATTTAAGAACCACAAAGCCTATCCGGTACGGCGTTTTCCAGCCGTTGACCGGTTGACGGCTTCCCGTGCCGCCGCGCTGGAGCGCGGTAAAAAGCGAGCGGTTATTCTCGGTCACGAACTCTGGTCGCCCGCTTATCCGGGATTGGGGCTGGGGGCATTATCCATTGTATCGCCCCTCCTGGAGGCGGAACAGGTTAAGGCGGGCGGGCAGGTCATTGCGGCGGGCGATGGGGGGCTTTTGCTGCTTGCCCGGCAAATCGCTGTGGGGCGCTATCGTGACGGCTTCTCAAAATCCCTAATCGAGTCCGATTTGGGCGTTATCTTGCCTGGGATGACTCCCCTTTCCTTTACAGCGGGATTATTGCCGGAACTGCGATCCCAGCCTTATGGTTCGATGGCATTGGTTGGTAATGTCGGCCCAGAGGCTGTCTTGTGGGCGGAAGCCGTCGCGGATATAAAAGAACATGTCTTTGCGGCTGCCGGCCCAATAACTTCCCAGGCAGTTTTATTTCCGAGTATACGGGACCTTATCATGGGAGAGGGAGTTTTCCTGCTGCCTGGGCTGCTCAAAGCGAGAACTTCGGATAGGGCTGGTTTCCTCACGGAAGACATCTTGCGGATGGGCTGCATCCTGCTGCTTGTCATCGGTGGGATCTTGAAACTGGCAGGGATTCTATGAAGAAGATCCTGGCGATTAGTGTCGCGATAGTAACGGGGTTGTTCGTTCTGGGAGGTTATTTCTTCCAGGATCAACTGAGTCCGTTTCTGGCTTTGATTTTTGATTGGGGGATTTTACTGGCGGGTGTGGCGGGGCTGATTGGCGTGGGTTATTTGCTGCGCTGGCACCTTTCTAAGCTCATCAACCATAAAAAAGGACGTTTCCACAGTGTGGTAGTCTTGTCTGCATTTATCTTTGCATTTGTGGCGGGTTTTGTGCTCACTCCCCAAAATGCGTTTTATCGTGATCTGATCTTGAATATCCAGGTCCCGGTTGAGGCGAGTCTTTTAGCAGTCCTTGCAGTCACGCTTCTATATGCCAGCCTGCGTTTGATCCGCGTAAGAGGTTGGTCGCCCATGGCGATTGCTTTTCTGCTCAGTGCGCTTGTGTCATTAACCCTCGATTTGGGTTTACTCCAAACAGGGTCGGATTCGCTCGCTGCTGACCTATTGGGAATTCTGGAGCGGCTGCCGTTAGCGGGGGCGCGCGGTATTCTACTGGGAATGGCTTTAGGCGGTTTGGTCGTGGGTTTGCGCGTCTTATTGACCATGGACCGACCTTATGGTGAGTGAAGATGCCTGTCTTGATTTGTCCTGAATGCGGCGCTGAGAATGACCTGACGGCTGAAAGCTGTCAGGAATGCGGCGCTTCCCTTTTAGATGTCCTTCCATCAACGCTATCCAACCAGGAAGAGTTGGGGCAGGATGATCTTTCCGTTTTCTCACAGGACGACCATGACCTCCCTGATCTCTTAAATGCCCTCAAGCGGGAGGATGATCTTCAGGTGGAGGAAGGCGATCAGGGTGGTTATCCTGAAATGCCGGAAGAGTCCCCCAGTGAAGGTCTTGACTTCGGGGGGGCAGAAGACGAAAATATCCCTGATTGGCTGAAGCGAATCCGCGAACGGGCGAGCAGGGAAAAGGACTCGTCGGGGGAGATCACTCAAAAGATAAAAGCCGCAAGGGAAAGCCTTGAAGGCGGCAAAGACGTGGAAGAGCACGAGAATTATGAATCATGGATCAAGTACCTCCGTGTTCAGGGGATAGATAAGGGCGCTGGAAAACCCATGGAAGCGGAATCGCCGGATGACAACCAGGACGCTGATGAAGGCGATTCTGATTGGCTCTCGAAAATCAAGAAAGCGCAAGGTAAACCCTTGGCAATAGATCGTGACGAAGTCTCGGATCGGGAGGGGGACAGCCTCTTGCAGTGGCTGGTGGCGTTGGAGGACAAGGGAAAAAAGCCGAAACCAATACTGGAAGAGGAAGAGGAGGTTCAGGGGAAGCACACGGAGGACACCCTTCCAACACTAATCTCGTCGGATCAGGATGATCCTCAGGCAACACAGCAGATCAATAAAAGTGAACTGCGGTTTGAACTGCCGGAACTATCTGTGAGCCGTGAAGAACAGGCGCAGGCGGATCAGCTGACTGCTACAATCGTCGATGAAAGGGCATCCCGACTACCCCGCAAACAAGAGAGTCGATCCTTTAGATGGCTGGTTCGATTGATTTTGGGGTTATTGCTCATTGTTGGTTTGAGTCTTTCTTTATTTACAGGCGGGAAGGCGGAATTGCCTCAGGGGCTTCTTCAGCCGCACACCGAAGCGTTGATGCGATGGGCGAAAGCTCTTCCCACGGATGCTTCCTTATTAATCATTGTTGATTACGCCCCGGGCTATGCCGGCGAGCTCTCACTGATCGCCAGTCCCATCCTAAAACAGGTGGTTCATGAGGACGTCTTTGTTTTTATGATGTCTTCATCGCTGTCGGGAACGCTGCTTGGGGGGCGTCTGCTAGATCAACTGGTGGCAGAGGATAGGGTCACCGACCTGGGGTATTTTCCCGTGAGCGCCTACGGCGCTTACGGCATGGCAAGCCGAACCACCTCAGGCGATAGCGCGCTGTCCTTGCCCGAATTAGGTAAGGGATTGCCGTCCAGGGGTGTGGATGGTGTTTTACTCCTTTCAGACAGCTATGAAGGCGCCCGGATGTGGATTGAACAACTCAGTGCATTGATACCCGAAACGCCCCTCAATCTGCTGGCTGCCGCGCAAGCTGGTCCGATGTTGTTGCCTTACTGGGAATCTGGTCAGGTAACGGGGCTGATCGCCGGTATCTCTGAAGCTGCCGGCATGGAAAGGATGTTATCAGGGAGTGAGGTGGTTGCCCGCCGCTGGCGCGCTTATCAGACGGGCGTCTTGCTGCTGATGGCGATGCTGGTGGTTGGCGTGATCTTCAATAGCGACAGCAAAGCGGCTGAAAGCCTGCGAGGTGAGCAATGAACCTGACCGATATCATCTGGGGTGGGGTGGGTTTTCTTCTCACAATAATGATCCTGAGTTATCTGGTCGGGGATAATTTCTTTTTCCGCCTGGCTGCGCACCTGTTTATTGGTTTGACGGCGGGCTATCTGGCTGTTTTACTGATCAATCATATCCTTGTCCCTTATCTTATCGAACCTTTAACCGACAGCGGATGGGCAGGCTGGCTGTGGATGAGCATGCCGCTACTGCTGATCCTTCTCCTGCTGCTGAGCCAGATACCAAAATTATCAGGTTTAGGGAGTATCCCCCTGGCTTTTCTGGCTGGTCTCTCAGCGGCGGTTGCCATCGGCGGCGCGGTCTTCGGAACCCTGATCCCCCAGGTGCAAACCGTGATCGAAGGCTTTGACCCGGCGATATGGTTTGATCATCCCGA
>Ga0307430_1003312_pt1 | contig 10066 bp, 11 predicted proteins | sample SalMarWE160130MG_FD_202159 | JGI IMG/M metagenome (GOLD analysis project Ga0307430, IMG submission 202159) | Salt marsh sediment microbial communities from the Plum Island Ecosystem LTER, Massachusetts, United States - WE1603-130 | ecosystem: Environmental > Aquatic > Marine > Intertidal zone >... | reverse complement strand
CCCTTATCGGTAGCTGTTCCCGGGCGGGCCGGAAATCCTTTGGCTCCCAATTTGTACAGGAAATCGGCATAGTCCGCGTTCATTTCCGAACTGCGTCCGTTCCAGGCTTTCACGGCGGTTTTCATGCAGTCCGGTCGCATAAACTCCGTCACCCCGCCCAGTTTCTTTAAGGCCGTGTAATGTGCGCTTAAGAACGATTACCGGCTCATTTCTTCCCGTACCACGATCGCCGGTTTTATGGAAAAGCAGAGCAGCAGAATCAGGAAATGCAGTATAACCCAATTGCCCGGTCTTTCAAGCTGTACCTGCACTTTTTCTTTCCAGTCTATCTGTGAAAGCTTGCCGGGAGGTGTTTCAATTCTGATACCGTATGTCTTGTTTAACACATCGGGGTAATGTTTCCTTACATACCTCCGAAGCGCATTATAAGATAAATGGTAGTTGTGGAACTCGTTTAATATGATGTATAATGACAATATAGTTTTTCTTTTGCGTTCGGAAGAACTGTTTTCTTGTACCCAGATTTCTATGGGAGTAGTGAACTCGGATACGGCTGAATAGCGGAACTTTCTTCCATCCGCTTTTGTTAAAAGCCGTTTCCTTTTGTGATACCGAATTGTCCCTTCGGATACTCCAAACCTTTTTGCTAATTTCGTATTGGATAGTCCTAAATCCAAATCCATCATGATAAACTCCTTACATTCAACGCTTAATTTTGACACACCGATAACCTCCTAATAAGGTTTTCGGTTCGTAATTTTATGCGCCGATTCTTTCGTAGTTTATCACGCCTTTAGACAATAAACTAAACGCGGACGGCAGCAGATGCCATGATCCCGAAAGGATTTCATATTTAAAAGAACAATTTAAAATGTGCAAAAAGGTTATTATAGACGGTATCAAACTGGAAGGGTATTTTCTGTGGTCTATCATGGATAATTTTGAATGGGCATACGGCTACAGTAAACGCTTCGGGCTTATCTACTGCGATTATCAAAGCTTGAAACGCATCCCTAAAGACAGCTATTATTTCTACCGGGAGGTAGTAGCCGGGCATGAGCCGCTGGAGTAAAGTTTTAAATTTATCCGGACATCAGAAATTTCGCATTACCGGAATATTAATTAAACACTACATCAAATTCTATCCCATTTGCAGTCCAGCTCATATTACTTATCGAAAAACCCCATCCACTATTATTGTAATCAGATATAACAAATGAATTATTCATATCCGGATTTTTAGGATTAAAGAAGTCATTTGTTTTCTTTAAAATAACTTGTAGAGAATTATAACTTTAGCTATCATTTAAACAAATCCAAAAAAAAACTGATCTTCTCCTAAAAAAACGGACACTTAGTTAAGCAATTTTACTATTTTCAAACTCATTAGGATTCATATAATCTAAATATGAATGAGTTCTAAAATTATTATAATATGCTTCAATAAACTCAAATATTTTAATCTTTGCAGTTTCTCTTGTTTCATAAACTGTATGATTTACCTCTTCAACTTTCAGTGTATGAAAAAATGACCCTGCACAAGCATTGTCCCAACAATTTCCTTTTTAACTCATACTACAAATTATATTTTTATTTTTCAATACATTTTGAAAATCTTTACTTGTATACTGTACTCCCCTGTCAGAATGAAATATCAATTCTTCTTTTGGTTTTCTTTGAGTCCATGCCATTAAAAATGCTTTTATTACGAATCCAGTGTCTATTTTATTGCTCATAGCCAAGCCTATAATTTTTCTCGAATACAGATCAATAATGACGCATAAATAAAGCCAAACTTCTTGAGTCCAGATATAAGTTATATCTGAAACCCATACTTTATTTATTTCGGGAACAACAAATCTTTGATTCAAAATATTTTCATAAATAGGATTATTATGTTTTGAGTTCGTCATCACTTTAAACTTTTTCCTTGTCTTAGAACGAATATTATTTGCTTTATAAGCTTTATAACCTTGTTTTTACCGCATACTATGACTTTTTCTCTTAATGCTAAATATATTCTTGGACTCCCATAGTTAAAGCGACTTTTCTTGTGTATTTCTCCACAATTTAAAAATATTTGACTTTATTTTTTTAATTAATTACAATAAAATAAACAAAATATACTCGGAGTTTTATTTATGTTAAAAGGTATACCTGAGATAATATCTCCAGACTTACTAAAATTGTTAATGGAAATGGGACATGGTGATGATTTGGTTATTGGTGATATTAATTTTCCGGCAGCCTCAAATGCTAAGAGGTTAGTCAGATGTGATGGCCATGGTGCGCCTCCTTTACTTGATGCTATATTAAAGTTTTTTCCACTTGATAAATTTGTTGAAAAACCGGTTACATTAATGTCGGTGGTAAAAGGCACATTAGACAAAACTCCAGAGATATGGGAAGAATACAGAAATATTATAAAAAAATATTTTAATTCTTTTACTGATTTTGAATATATAGACAGATTTCAATTTTATGAAAGAGCACGGGATGCATACTCTATAATCGCGACTTCAGAAAAAGCATTATATGGTGTTATTATCTTAAAAAAAGGCGTGCTTTAAAAAACTTGATAAAATAAATATCATTACAACAAAATCAAAAAATAAAATGAAAATATTATGTTTTGGTTCATTAAATATTGATCATGTTTACAAAGTCGATGATTTTGTTAGGCCCGGTGAAACAATAAAATGCCACGAATACTTCAAAACTTACGGAGGAAAAGGATTAAATCAATCTGTAGCATTAGCCAAATCTGGGGTTAATGTATACCATGCCGGAAGAATTGGATCTGAAGGAATATTTCTGAAAAAATATCTTGAAGAATTGAATATCAATACTAAATATATAGAGGTTACGGACACACCAACAGGTCATGCAATTATACAAGTAAATAAAAAAGGTGAAAACTCAATAACACTTTATAGTGGAGCAAATTCAACATTTACTACTGAAGATATAGAAAATACTTTATGTGATTTCTCAAAAAATGATTATTTATTAATACAAAATGAGATCAATAATATATCTACAATAATTAATATTGCTCATGAGATTGGCATGAATATTTATTTTAATCCAGCACCAATAACTAAAGAAGTCTTTAAATATCCTCTTGAAAAAATAAATTACTTTATTATAAATGAAATTGAAGGAAGAGAATTAACAAATGAAAAATATCCAGATAATATTTTATTAATAATGAAAAAAAAGTTTCCAGAAGCCTTAACTGTTTTAACTCTTGGAAAAAATGGTGTCGTGGCTTTATTAAAAGATAAAACATTAAAAATATCTTGCTTTAAAGTTAAAGTAATTGATACAACAGGCGCCGGAGACACTTTTATTGGGTATTTTTTATCAGAGTTAAGTAAAAATAAGCCATTAAAAGAATCATTACTTTTTGCCTCAAAAGCAGCTTCGATTACAGTATCACGACAAGGAGCTGCACAATCTATACCTTTTAGAGAAGAAATAAGAATCTAAACAAATCAATGAGGCTGTAATAAAATACGTGAAATGGGAGCATAAAGAATTTACAGTTAAGTAATGGTACTAGTTTTATATGTTTTATAGACTTTAAAAGTTTTTTAATAATTTTTAATTGACGTATCAATTTTTATATATAATGATATAGTATAGACTATTTTTATAAATAGGGAATATTTTATGCTATACTTACTTATAATTTTTATATTGTTATTTATAATAACTGCAATTACTTTATTGATTTATTTCTTATCAACAAAAAAAACCTCAAGTACGTTAAATTTAAGCGTAAATGATTTATTAGATGCATTAAAAGCATTAAAAGAAGGAAATTTAGCAAAAGAAATAAAACAAATACCATCAATATTAAAAATCCCTTTTAATAGATATTTAAATATTCTCGCGAAGAAAATAAAACTTGCTACAATAGAATTTAATAATATTACACTAAAACCTTTAAAAAGACTATGTTATGTTGGTGCGGATTCCTATCTTGAATGAAATAGTTTCTGTTTCCATGGAGAATTCTGCCGCATCCGAAAAAATCAGTGCAACAATAATACAAATATCAAGACATATAGAGTCTTTAGTAAATATTGCTTCTAATCTGTCATTAATGGCACATATTTTAGAAGGTGGATTTGATACTTCTAATAATTTTATATTTATACCGATTCATTCACTGAATAAAATGACAGAATGTTTCAGGCTTAGAGTTATACGATAATAAAGATCTTTAAGCACTTCAAGCTATTATGACTTTAATACCGAATGACTCGAATTTATGCTTATGTTCTTCAAGTATGCCATTATCGGTTATAAGATAATCTACTTTGTCCAGAACATTAAGAGCGGCAAAGGCCGGGTGGTTTATCTTTGTGGAATCCATAAGCAGAAATACTTCCTGAGCAGATTCAATCATTGCTTTTTTAACAGGAAGATCGCTGAACCCGGGATATGTCAATCCATCAGAAAAAGTGACACCTGCTGCTGCAAGAAATAACTGCTCCACATGCATATTGTTAAAATAAACAGCTGCTTTATCTCCAGTGAGGGATAACGTGGGAGCTTTAAATTCACCGCCGGTCATATGAACTTCGATACCGGGTACCGCACCGAGTATAAGGGCGATATTAAGGCTGTTGGTTATTACACGCAATTCCTTTAGCTGCACCAATTCTTTAGCCAGCTCAGTTACAGTAGTACCCGAATCCAGGATAATGGATGAATTGGGATTTACAAATTCCGCAGCTTTCTTCCCTATCCTCGTCTTCAGATCCATATTTTCCATATGCTGGAGACTCAGAGTTTTAACACTGCTTGTTATATTTTTGAGATATGCCCCGCCGTGGTCTCTGGAGATTTCCCCATTGCTTTCGATCTTGATAAGGTCGTGACGAATCGTCGGTTCCGAAACTTCAAACAACTTGCTGAGATTACTCACTCTTACGTTTCCATTTTCTCTTATTAATTCAAGTATTTTCTCTCTTCGCTGTTCAGCCAGCATTAACCAAGCTCCTTAATAATTGACAGCCATTTTTCGTAACTTCGAATGATCTGGCTGTTATCTTCTGATAAAATGTACTCATCATTATATTTTAAGTTCAGCAATTTATCAATAGAAAAATAAATTCCAGACTGTAGTCCCGCAAGGAAAGAGGCACCCAGTGCTGATGCCTCTTTTACATGACACCTGATAATTTTTGTCGTATTTAAATCTGCCAGAGACTGACCGACAAAAGAACTTGAAGATACTCCGCCGTCAATCTGCAAAGTAGTAAGTGGAGAACCACAGTCTTTTTCCATTTCCCTGATCACACTCGTGATTTGGTAAACAATCGATTCCAAACCCGCCCGAACGATATGGCGGTAATCGGAACCAAAGGTAAGACCGGTAATTTGCGCTTTTTGGTCCATCTTCCACCAGGGAGCTCCCAATCCACTGAAAGCTGGAATCAGAAAAACATTCCCGTTATCCTCGAGACTTTCGGCAATTTCTGTGGCTTCTTTCCCGTCTTTGAAAAATCCCAGCTTGTCGCTCATCCAGTTTATTGTTGAACCGCAGCTGACAATAATTCCTTCCAGAGCGTAAGCGACCTCTTTTCCAGTACTCCAGCAAATGGTTGAAACCATAGACGTTTGTTCCGGATCCACATATTCCCCTGTATTCAGCAGTATTGATGATCCGGTCCCCATGGTTGCTTTAGCTGTACCCTTTGAAAAACACCTTTCTCCGAAAGATGCTGCATGAGAATCTCCGATCATAGCGGTAATGGGAATCTTCTTCGGGGAGAGACCTTCAAAATCACTTTCTCCGAAATAGGCAGCCGAAGGCACAACCTCCGCCAGGTTGAGCCTGCTTAATTGAAACTCACCCAGGATGTCTTTGTCCCACTGCAATTTTTTCAGATTGAAAAGCAAGGTTCTCGACGCATTAGTATAGTCTGTTTTGTATGATTCTCCACCTGTAAGATTATAGAGCAGCCAGGTATCTACCGTGCCGAAAAACGCTTCGCCACTTTCAATCTTCATTCTGACACTATCCAGATTCCTGTAGAGCCAGATTATTTTTGTTCCGGAAAAATAGGGATCCAAAAACAATCCTGTCTTTTTTCTAAAGAATTTTTCACTTGAATTATCTTTTAATTCTTTGCAAATCGAAACTGATCTTTTGCATTGCCAGACAACAGCTTCTGTCAATGGATTTCCCTGGCGATCCCATAAAAGAAATGTCTCCCTTTGATTGGATATTCCACAGCATCCAATATCTGAAATGCTGTAAGAGGAAGATTCCAGCTGAGATAAAGAGTCTGATACAGCGCTGATCACACTTTTATATATTTCTCCGGGATTCTGCTCAACAAATCCTTCAGAAGGAAACCGGGACGATAGCGGCGCTCTCCCGTGGCAGAGGATTTCTCCTTCATCCGTAAAAATTACAGCTTTCGAACCACTGGTTCCCTGATCAATAGCTAGTATAAGCTTTTTCATTCATTCACCTGTTCAAGAAATCGAGTGTTGACTTGATTATACCTTCTTTATGAAGGTTATAGTATTCTTTTAAATCACTGCGGGGAGAGGCTTCTGCAAATTCACCGGCTGGAACTCCGATTTTTTTAATTCCGCAGGTCAATTGATTTTCCAGAATTATATCTCCAACGATCGAACCGAGACCGCCATGAGTGCTGTGTTCCTCAAGGGTTATCACTGAACCTGTTTTCTTAAGCGACCTGATAATCACTTCCGGATCCAGCGGTCTGATGGAAGGTACGCTAAGTATGTCAGCTTGAATACCCGTTTTTTTCAGCTCCTCTTCTGCAGCAAGAACCTCATGGATCATTGTGCCCAATGCAATTAAAGTTATATCCGCGCCTTCCCTTAAAACAACACTTTTACCCGGTTGAAAGGAGTAGGAATCACCATGAATATTTTCGGCTGAAAAACTGTCGAGGCGGATGTATACAGGGCCATCTTTATTTATCGCATATTTTGTAATCTGTCTGGTCTCTTCCGGATCTGAAGGAACGAAAATATCGATACCGCCAAAAGCCAGAATCGTCGATATATCATCGAGGCTATGGTGAGTCGGCCCCAATGAACCGTAAGCGAAACCGGGATTCAGACCGACAAGTTTGACATTTGTCTGGGCGTAACAGATATCGACCTTTACCTGTTCATTAGATCTGCCTAAAAGAAAACATGCTGCATTGGCTGTAACCGGGATAAATCCGCCGAGAGACAAACCCGCAGCAATCCCAATCATATTCTGTTCGGCTATGCCAACATTGACTACTGAATCAGGATTTTCCAAAAGAAAAGGGTTGATACGGCAGGTTGATGTTGAATCGCTGACCAATACTATTAATTGATCATTACTTTTTTTTATTTCCTGCAGTTCTTTGACAAAGCTATCTCGTATTTCTTCTTTCATTTTTTTCCCAGTTCCTTTATTGCGCTATACACCTCATCTCCGACCGGAACCTTATGGTGCCATTTTGGCTTGTCTTCAATAAAGGAGACTCCTTTTCCTTTTATGGTGTTGGCGATGATCACATGGGGCTTTCCTGACCTTGTTAAAGTGCTTTTGATTGCCATTGCTAACTCTTCTGGATTATTACCGTTTGCGGCTGTTACTTCAAAGCCGAAAGATTTGAATTTATCGCTTAGCGGTTCAAGAGACATGATATCCTCGGTGCGGTCTCCCAGCTGTAGACCATTCCTGTCAACAATGGCTACCAGGTTGTCCAATTTAAAATGAGCAGCACTCATTGCAGCTTCCCAGTTGGAACCCTCTTCAAGTTCTCCATCGCCCAACAGCACATATGTGATGTAATCCCTGCGGGATTTTTTGGCTGCCAGAGCCAAACCGACAGACACCGAAAATCCATGGCCTAATGCTCCGGTATTAAACTCAATTCCGGGTGTTTTCTGTCTGACAGGGTGACCGGGAGTATGGGAATCTTTCTTCAGATAATCATCGAGAAGCGATTCGTTCAGAATACCGGCTTCAGCTAAAGTACAGTAATATCCACCGACTCCATGACCTTTGCTCAGTATAAAACGATCTCTATCGCTATTATTCAAATCATCAACTCTGTACCTCAGGATATGAAAATATAAGGTTGCCAGGATATCCGTTTCTGATAAATCTGCTCCAGTATGCCCGGCTCCTGCTCTTGAATTCATGCGAATTATATTTTTCCTGATTCTTCGGGATCGCTCCTCAATCTCTGGAAAGGATAGATTAAAAGGGTTTGTCATAAAGTCCGCCATATAATTAGGTTTTTTCATTTTCTTATTTATACAAATTATCATTTCAAAAGGTGATTGTCAATCAAAACAAAAATAAACGAAAATAAAAACAGCAATAAAACATAGTTATTTACACTCGTTTCAAGCGATTAGCTAAATAATAATTGACAATCGAAAGCTGATGTGATAAAAGATATATAATCGAAACAATTAAAACGTAATAAAAAGTCTGTAAAGGATGACTGATATGGAAAAACAAAAAACCACGTTTGGAGTTATTGTCGGAGCGAGAGGTTTCTTCAATCCGGAACTAGCTCTCGGCGGACGAACAAAAATACTGGAACTGCTCAGCAATCGAGGATACGGATCTGTTATACTGGACACCAACACGACTCCGACAGGAGTGGTGGAAGGTTATGAAGATGCCAAAAAGTGCGCTGAATTATTCCGAAAGAATAAAGATAAAATTGACGGAATTATTGTTATTTTACCCAATTTCGGAGATGAAATCGGAATTGTCAATTCATTAAAGCTGTCAGATCTTAATGTACCGGTTCTGGTACAAGCCTCCAATGACGTAAATGACAAAGTTGACGTATTACACAGAAGAGATGCTTTTTGTGGAAAAATATCGGTCTGTAATAATCTGTATCAGTACGGAATCCATTTCACGAACACAACATTACATACCTGTGACATCGATTCAGATATGTTCATCAATGACCTTGAAAAATTCGCCGGTGTATGTCGTGTGGTATCGGGTATCAAAAAAGCGAGAATTGGAGCCATTGGAGCAAGACCGGCCGCTTTCCAGACAGTCAGATTCAGCGAAAAACTGCTCCAAAACTCCGGAATTACCGTTGTTCCTGTCGATTTATCAGAAATTATAACCTCTGCGGAGAATTTGGATTCAGATTCAAAGCCTGTAAAAGATAAAATTTCACAGATACACAATTATGGAAAGATAGAAGATCATATTAAAAATGAAGTCATTGTAAAGCAGGCGAAACTCTCTGTTGCCATAGAGGTATTCATCGAAGACAACGAGCTGGATGCATCCGCAATCCAGTGCTGGGACAGTATTGAAAAAAATTACGGCTGCGCAACCTGTTTATCCATGAGTATGTTAGGTGAGACAGGAAGTCCGTCAGCCTGTGAAATGGATGTTGCCGGAGCAGTCTCCATGTATATCCTTCGTCTGGCAGCAGAAAGCGCTTCAGGATTTCTTGATTGGAACAATAATTTCAATTATGATAAGGAAATGTGTGTGTGTACACATTGCAGTAATTATCCTTCAAGCTTTATGGGCAATACAGTGCAAATCGGTGAGCTTGATATACTGGGACACACCCTTGGAAAAGACAAATGCTTTGGAGCTATAAAAGGTAAAGTTGCTCCTGGAGATATGACTTATTTTAGAATATCAACCGATGATTCGAGAGGAGTCATCAAAGCCTATGTGGGAGAAGGAAAGTTCGTTGACGAACCTTACGGTATGGATGGAGGAATCGCGATCTGTAAGGTTCCAAGACTCAATGAGTTAATGGACCACATCTGCAGAGAAGGATTCGAACATCATGTTTCAATGGTACGCGGAAAAGTAATGGAAATTATAGAGGAAGCTGTAATCCGATATTTAAACTGGGAGTTGAAAATATTTTGACAATGAAAATAATAAAATGATAGCTAAAGTTATACCTGAATCCGTATCAAATTACCGCTTTTTTAATGCAACCCCTTAAGCTATAATGAATTAGAAAAAAAACACTTTCACCTAAGGGGTGCATATGAAATACACTATAGATTCTACCACAGATCA